>Ga0315545_1001270_pt1 | contig 24900 bp, 22 predicted proteins | sample SalMarSW160210MG_FD_203096 | JGI IMG/M metagenome (GOLD analysis project Ga0315545, IMG submission 203096) | Salt marsh sediment microbial communities from the Plum Island Ecosystem LTER, Massachusetts, United States - Salt Marsh Sediment SW1602-10 ...
CCAAAGTCACCTCACCAAAGCCTCTCATCCTCTCCTCCACAGGCTCCTTTTCCATCTCGACTCGCTTTTTGAACGGAAAGCGTTTTTGCCTGTCCGCTACCTCCTCCTCGGAAAGCTTCTCCGGCTTCCTTTCCTCCTCAGACTCAATGGGTTTACCTTGCAAATACAGGTCTATGGAGCGAGCTGCCCTGTTACCTGCTGCTATGGCATCGATAACGAAAGCAGGACCTGTAACTACATCCCCGCCGGCAAATACTCCCTCGATGTTAGTTGCCCCAGTCTTAGGATCAATTTCTATTGTGCCTCTGTTGGAGAGTGATACGCCAAGCTGCTTAGCAAACTCTGTTTCCGGAGTTTGACCAAGGGCAGTGATTACTGTGTCCACTGGAGCAGAAAACTCAGAGCCTTCGATAGGAATAGGTCGGGGACGCCCGCTCGCATCCAACTCCCCGAGTTCCATTCTCATACACTCCACCCTGGCGATTCTCCCATCGTCCCGGCAAAAGCGGGTTGGGGTAGTCAGGAAATCAATCTCTATCCCCTCCTCCTCGGCTGCCTTTACCTCTTCCGCCGAGGCTGGCATTTCGGCGCGGGAACGGCGGTACACAATGTTCACCTCTTCGGCACCAAGGCGCTTTGCCAGTCGAGCGCAGTCAATAGCTGTGTTCCCCCCACCAATTACTGCTACTTTTTTACCTACCTTCACCTTCTCCCTAAGGTTTACAGCACGAAGAAATCCTATTCCCTCGAACACCCCGGAAAGGTTTTCCCCCTCCACTCTGAGTCGCGTTCCGCTGGGAGCTCCGGTAGCGAGGAAAAGGGCATCATAACCTTTGTTTATTTCTTCAAGGGCAATATCCTTGCCAACTTCTACCCCTGTCCTTATTTCCACGCCAAGCTTTTGGATGTAACCTATCTCCTTGCGCACAATCTCCTTAGGAAGGCGATATTCAGGAATGCCATAGTGGAGCATTCCCCCAGGCTCAGGGAGAGCCTCGAAAACAGTCACCTGGTACCCCTTAAGGGCAAGGTCATTAGCAGCAGCAAGACCTGCAGGCCCTGAGCCTACGATTGCTACCTTCTTGTCCCTTTTTGTAATAGCTGGAACTTCAAGCTTGTCAATATCCACTTGATCTGCAGCGAACCTCTTTAAGTCGCGGATGGCTATAGGCTCATCAATTTGACCACGATTGCAGGCTTCCTCGCAGGGAGCGTAGCAAACTCGGCCGCAGACAGCAGGGAGAGGATTTGTATCTCTTATGAGCTTGTAAGCTTCCTGGAACTTCCCTTCGGCTATGAGCTTAACATACCCGAGCACATTGGTATGAGCAGGGCAGGCATCCTTGCAAGCTGCTTTACATGGCCTCTCCTCTATCTTAGCGACGGCATACTTCTTAGGGACGGCTTGAGGGAAGGGAATGAAGATGGCTTTTCTCTCGCCAAGCCCCTGGTCAAATTCGCTCGGCATGATAACCGGGCATCCCTCCGCGCAAAGACCACAGCCAGTGCATTTATCCCAATCAACATAAGGTGCTCTCCTCTTCACCTTAGCCTGGAAACTTCCAACCTCTCCTGAGACTTCTTCGACTTGGGAATAGGTCAAAAGTTCTATATTTGGATGCTGGCTTGCTTCGATCATCTTGGGGGCTAAAATACACATAGCACAATCGTTAGTAGGAAAGGTCTTATCTAGCTGTGCCATCCTCCCTCCGATGCTGGGCGTCTTTTCCACCAAATACACCTTAAACCCCATATTAGCCAGATCGAGAGAAGCTTGAATCCCAGCTATACCCCCCCCGATTACCAACATTGAGTTATTCGTGGTCTCACCCCCTTTGTAATTCAGAATGTTTTCCTGTCTTACCAGTTTTCGTGGCTCAGCGTACACCACAACCGGGCAGGTAGCTGTTCATCTAAGTTGCCTACCCAAGCCTCTATTTTGCTGATGTCACCACTGGCCAAAAGCAACTCTCTTCCGCAGTTAAGGAGCGATATCCTCTAAGGCTGTAGTCATTCTGAGGCTCTCCTTGCCATGACCAGAAGGGCAGTAGACAACCCACCAGCGACAGCTAAGCCTACGCCTATGTCCATAAAGGGGATCATCCCTCCGCTGGATATTTCCCCAGGGTTAAGGCTAGGGGAAAGAGTCTCACCGAAAACGGAGGAACCAACAAGGAAATTATGGAAGAAACTCGAGTGGAACATGCCTGCAAATGCTAAGCTGATGAATATCAGCAATCCAACGCTCATCAAAACAAGGAAATGGGCTCCATCCAGACTTCTACGAATGGAATGGGAGCCAAAGGCGACAATGAGCAAGGCTACACCTGAGGCAATTACAGCACCCCCCTGAAATCCACCTCCGGGAGTCAAGTGCCCGTGCATGATGATATATAGACCGAAGATAAGGATGGGCAGAATCAGAAAGCTGGACATGGTACGCACAATCTTGGACATCATCTTTTATCACCTCCTTTCTATTTTTCTTAAGTTCTCTCGGCTACCATTTCTCTTGAGACAGCCGGCACCACAACCAGGTAGCTAGCTGTTTATCTAGCTTGCCAACCCATCTCTCTATGTTCTTTATGTCGCCGCTGACCAACGCCGCCAGCTCATCTGGAGCTAGGGCGTAATACCCTCTGAGTGCCTCACCGGGGTTATCCGCCAGCTGAGCTAAGAATCCACTGTCATCAGCAGCCCTGGCTAAGACCTCTAGGATTGCTTCTCTTCCCCTCAGTCTTTCCGTCGGACCGGGAATCTTCCTCTCTTCTACTATCCCTTGTCCCATTGTGATGCCTCCTTCCTCTGTTGCTCTAGTTTTAGATTAATATTTGCCAGAGCACATTACATCGGCCTCAAGGCCTATTTTGCTGTGGTCAAGGTACATTCCGGCCTGCCCTAAAGTCCCATATCTTGAGGCCTATGGTAAGGTGTCCTTGAGGTTTTGCTTCAGCTAGCTTAAAATTAGTTGGTAGTTGTTAACATAGGAGAGAGGAATGCCTATGAGGAAGATCAGGATTCTGCTTGCTGATGACCATGCGGTGCTGAGGGAGGGCATGCGCAACCTAATAGAGCAGGAGAAAGACATGGAGGTAGTTGGTGAGGCCGGTGATGGTGAAGAAGCCGTTGAATTGGGGACTCGGCTGAAGCCAGACGTAGTATTAATGGATATCGTTATGCCTAAAGTTAGTGGAGTTGTGGCTAGCAAATTGATCAAAGAAGCCAGTCCCAATAGTGCCGTATTGATACTGACTGCCTATGACGATAACCGCTACATCCTTGGACTTTTGGAAGCTGGAGCATGCGGCTACTTACTGAAAAACGCACGCGGTTGTGAGATTATAGGAGCTATACGGGCGGTACATTTCGGTGAATCTGTGCTTGACCCAGTAGTAATCCGTAGACTCTTGGAGCGCGCAAGCGGTCTAGCAAGGGAAAGTGGGGGATTTGAAGCCAAGGGGCTACTTAGCCAAAGGGAAATTGAGACTTTGAAGTTGGCAGCCAAGGGAATGAGTAACAAAGATATCGCCAATGAGCTTTTCCTCAGCGTGCGCACGGTGAAAGCCCACTTGAGCAATATCTTTAACAAGCTGGGAGTTAGTTGCCGCACTGAAGCTATACTCCAAGGGTTGAGGCAGGGCTATATTAGCCTTGATGACGTACCTCAAGGGTCCGGATCAGACGGGACCCCTGATAGAAGGTGAGCAATGAGAACAAGATTTAAACTGCCTCAGCAAGGCTACAAATACCTGTTTGAGAACGTCACTGACGCTATTTTGGTTCACGATATGAGTGGTGATATCGTGGCAGCAAACAAGGCATGTGGAAAACTCACAGGATATTCCCGAAAGGAATTAATTGGCGCCAATGTTAGGGAATTCATTACCGATAGATCTTTAGGTTTAGTCAAAGAGGTTCAAGATAGACTGCTCAATGGAGAGTCACTTGAAGAACCTTATGAATGGAAATTGCTCAGGAAAGACGGAGTAACGCGAATAGCAAAGATTGCCTCCAGTTTGGTCATCATTGATAAGGAAGTGAAAGGCTTTCAGCATATCGCTAGAGATGTAACCGAAGAAAGGCAATTACAGGAGAACACGCGCTTCTATACCCAACTTTGCATCAGGGTACAGGAGAGGGAAAGGGAGCGCATTGCCTTAGAGTTGCACGATGATGTAGCTCAGCCCCTGCTTCTTCTTAGCCAACGCTTGGACGCAATCACCACAAGCACTCGACCGAAGCTATCTAAGCTACTTAGGGAGAAAATAGGAGATTTGCGTATCCTGAGCAATGAAGCATTGGAAAGATTGCGACTTTGCGCCCGGGACTTAAGACCACGCATATTGGATGATTTAGGCTTGATAGCAGCACTTGAATGGATGGTAGATGAGCCAATTGAAAAGCAGGGAATCGATGGTCACGTCGAAGTAGTAGGCAATGAGAGGAGCTTGCCAGATGAGGTTCAGCTAATGCTGTTCCGCATTGCTCAAGAGGCGCTAAACAATGTCAGAAGGCATGCAGAGGCAACGTGCGTCTGGATTACAATGGAATTTGGCGATAGCGAAATCACTTTGACTGTTAAGGACAACGGCAAGGGGTTTGAGTTACCAGAAAAGGTAGAAGAGCTAGCTAGCATGGGAAAACTTGGTCTAGCTGGAATGCAGGAGCGAGCCCTACTCATCGGAGGCAAGCTAACACTTCAATCCGAGCCGCATAAGGGAACTACCGTAAGGGTTGAAGTTCCAATCTAAGATAAGCTCAGGAGCCCTCAACTCTTAAGACATTAAGATTTCCCGTTGGCGAGTCCCTTCTGGAATGTCAGTCTCCTTGCCTTATCTAGATCAGCCTTAGTGTTTATATTGAAAAAACTTAGGTGCTCCGGGTCAAATCTATTTATTTCAGCTTCTTCAACGTACTTCACCTCGACCATGGTAAGAAGCTTGCTAATCCTCAATTCATTACGCTCCAGTAACCTTTGGATGGGAGCTAGACAATTCCTAGAATACACTGCGCAAAGCGGCTCTATCCATTTTCCTATCCGAGGAATGACTGCATCAAAGGCCTGGGAGTGCTGAATCATGTAGCTAAGCAAGGCAGTGTTTAGAAAAGGCATATCGGAGCCAACAACAATAGCCCGTGGGTTGGCCAAGGCCACTAGACCTGTGTAGATGCCTCCAAGCGGACCTTTTCCAAGATGGATATCGGTTATTATCTTTAACGAGAGGGGCATGTTAGCTGCGAGCGAAGTGAAGCAATCCTCTTGTCCGGTTACTATGATGATCTCCGTGCTGATCTTGGCAAGGCGGTCAACTACCCACTCAATAAGGCTCTTATCACCAATGGTCTGGTGAGCCTTACTCCAGCCAAACCTGGAACTTTTGCCACCGGCGAGAACAACGGAAGTCATGACACGAGCTGCTAACTAAACAGTCAATTGTATGAGGGCTGCTTCTCTATTTAGAATACTAATAAAAGCACATGGGGAAATGCTAGCGCAAGTCTATAGCTCTCTATGTTTTTCTTCTGTTGAGTGCCAGTTCTATGCTCTAAGACTTCAGGCAAGTCAACACCTAAAGGAATGTCAAAGTGACCGGAAAGTTCAGATTGCTTTGGGGAGACTTTCTTTGGCGAAGGTCCCTTGCTGTTCTTCACCAAGGAATATCATGGGAGGCCATTCAGTCAGCTTTCTTGGCGGTTCTCTCTGGGCCTTAATCCTACAGCCCTCCTTGTACTGTGCCATTATGATTTACTCGCTCGCTGCTGGACCATCTATTTTCTCGATGGTAGTTGTGGACGCAGGATGTCCGCCGGCGGGGGCTACCGCCTTAGGGCTGGCAATTATGGGCTAATTGGGCCACAGATAGGATGATAAGGTAAGTAATGCGGATATTCAAGCAGTTTATGCTATGATATAGTGAGAGCAGGAAAGCGCAATAGAAATACCGCGTGAGGCGGAAGACATTATCAAGAATCTCCTGTCATTTTCAATGAATGACGATGACGATGACGCCGCTGCCGCCTTTTCCGGCTGTTACCACGCGATAGCTGTTATGAAGCAGGCTCAGCCACGCTGGCAAGCTCGTGCTTCTATGGGAGTGCAGGCAGCAGTGCTCCATCTCGCAGAGACAGATACTGAAAGGGCAGCGTTACAAGATTTGATCGCTTGTGCCCTTGATCCAGTCGAGGCTCCAGTTGACTCCATAGTGCCCGAGCTGGGTAGAGAAACATTGGAAGATGAACAAGCATACTTGTTATTTCATACTCGCTTTGGCTTCCTAGCAAGATGATAAAATAGCACTCTATGGGGCCAGACGCGATAGGGCTACCGGGTCGTTATTATTCATATAGGAACAGTACAAGGAGGTTCTGAGATGTAGGAAAACGCAATCGTAGTAGACAACACCGATAATGTGGCAAGGGCCTTGTGCGAACTTGTGAGAAGCGATTCAGGATAGTATTTGCAGAGATGTGAGCATTTACAAATAGTGTACTTGAAACAATGCCGAGCATCGGACAAAAGAAGGGAGGGAAACGATGAAAATAACAAACATAAAGACGTTCATTTACCGTGCAGCTTGGAACTGGCTATTCGTCAAGCTCGAGACAGATGAAGGAATTAGTGGTTGGGGCGAGGCGACAACCCAGGGAGCAGCCAAGGCTACTGAGGCTGCGATCCATGAGATGGGAGGCAACTATCTCATTGGAAAGGACCCACGGCAAATAGAGTTGCACTTCAGCACTATGCTGCGCAACAGCTACTGGCGGCCTGCCGTGGTTCTTTATAGCGCCATAAGCGGCTTAGAGATGGCTATGTGGGACATTCTAGGGAAAAGCCTAAATGTTCCTATTTACAGTCTGCTAGGTGGGGTCTGCAATCCCCGCCTCAAGATCTACCACAACGGATGGTGGTTTGGGGCTAAGACCCACAAGGACTACGCCAGGCTGGCTAAGGAGATGGCGGATAAGGGGGCAAAAGCCCTTAAGTTCGATCCGTTGCAGGGATGTGATTACTTCATTGATCGAGAGCAGGCCAATCAAGTTATCGAGGCTATCCGGCTGGTAAGGGAGGCAGTTGGAGACAATGTGGAATTGATGATCGACGTACATGCCAGACTGAGCCCGGATAACTCCATAAAGGTAGCCCGGGAGGTGGAACAATACCGTCCTTTCTGGTGGGAAGAGCCTATTCCTACCGATGCAAGTGTCGAGGACTTAGCCATGGTGGCATCTTCGATCAGTATTCCTGTGGTTGCTGGAGAACGTATTTACACCAGGTGGGGGTTCCGCGACGTATTTGAGAAGAGGGCCGCAGCTATTATAAATCCTGACATCGCCCACGAGGGCGGCATCCTCGAGACCAAGAAGATTGCTGATATGGCGCACGCCTACTATGTAAGTATAACGCCTCATAGTGCTGGCGGGCCTGTCCTCACCGCCGCCAGCATACAGCTAGAGGCAGCCACCCCTAACTTCCTGATCCACGAATTCTTCTCACCTGATATACCGTACTACAAGGAGATTGTGAAAGACCCGTTCCCTGTCATGAAGGACGAATTCGTAGATTTGCCTACCAAGCCAGGGTTAGGGATAGAACTGAATGAGGAAGCGTTGGCCAATCGGCCTTACAAGTACTTCAACATAGGTGCTCTATGGGCCACACATGAGGAGTGGAGCACTCTACATGGTAAGTAGGCAGCAGGTGAACGATTGCTTAGCAGGATTATAACTGTGGCCTCAGGCAAGCCGACCAAGCTGGAGATGTCGCCGCGCTATCGGGGGACTAAGGAGTCTCGCTGTATGACCCTACGGCAGCCGGCGCAGTGAAATTGGCCGGTAGGCTGAAGCTGGACTCAATATTCCCATCATCAGTGGTCAGGTGATGGGTAGAGCTGCACGAGCCACGATTGCCGGAGGAACAATAGCTAATAATGCTGAAGTTATAGCTGGAGTGGTGCCGGCGCGGGTTATTAACCTAGATGGAAGGAGGCGGACAAAGTGGCTAAGTTGCTTTGGGAGCCATCGGAGGAGCGGAGGAAGAAAGCCAATATTACCAAGTTCATGAATTTGGTGAATAGACGCTATGGAAAAGGCTTTCGTTCTTATAGGGAGCTGTATGACTGGTCGGTAGAAAACATCCCTGATTTCTGGGCCTCTTTGTGGGATTTTGCTGAGATTAAAGCCTTCAAAAGTTATGACACAGTGGTTGATGATGTGCAAAAGATGCCGGGCGCGAAGTGGTTTATCGGGGCCAAGATGAATTTTGCTCAGAACCTGCTGAGATACCGGGATGATCATACCGCCTTTATTTTTAAAGGAGAAACCCAGGTTTCAGCAAGGCTGAGCTACCGAGAACTCTATGACACTGTGGCGCGACTGGCAAAATCCCTTCGGGATATGGGAGTAGCCCCAGGAGACCGGGTGGCTGCTTATATGCCCAACATGATAGAGACGGCTGTTGCCATGCTTGCTGCTACCAGTGTTGGTGCGGTATGGTCTTCCTGTGCTACTGATATTGGTCCAGTAGCAGCCGTTGACCGTTTTGGTCAAATTGAGCCGAAAATCCTATTCACCGTTGATGGATATTACTATAAAGGGAAGCCTTTTGAAACTCTGTCAAATGCAGTCGAGATTGCCAAGGCAATACCTTCGCTTGAGAGGGTTGTAGTAGCTTCCTATACGGGAGATAAAGCTGATGTTAGCCCTATTCCTAATGCTGTACATTTTACTGATTTCCTATCCAAGGAAAGTGGACTTGGAATTCAGTTCGAACAACTGCCCTCTGACCATCCGGTATACATCATGTTCTCCTCGGGCACGACCGGAAAGCCCAAATGCATGGTGCAGGGAGGCACCGGAGTCCTCATCAATCACTTTGCCGAGGTGGTGCTCCATGCAGACCTGAAGCGCGAAGATACCATTATGTACATAACAACTTGCAGCTGGATGATGTGGAACTGGCTGCTAAGCTCTCTAGTTGTGGGAGCCACCATAGTCCTATATGACGGCAATCCGGGCTTCCCCGACGCGGGGGCTATGTGGAGGTTAATCCAGGACGAGAAGGTAACCATCTTTGGCACCAGTGCAACTTACCTTAACTATATTCGAAGCCAGGGGCTTGTTCCCAGAAAGGATTATGATTTGTCGGCGCTACGGGAAATAAACCAGACTGGTTCAGCGCTTTCGGCTGGGGGATGGGAATGGGTTTATCGAGAAATTAAGCAGGATTTGCATTTCTGTTCTATTTCGGGCGGCACCGATTTCAATGGTTCTTTTGCTGCTGGGAACGCCATCAGTCCGGTGTATGCTGGTCAAATGCAGGGATGGGGTTTGGGCAAGAAGTGCAAGGCGTACGATGAAAAGGGCAACTCAATTTTTGACCAACAGGGAGAGCTTGTTTGCGAAGCGGCTATACCTTCTATGCCCCTCTATTTCTGGAACGACCCCGATGGTAGAAAATATAGAGAGGCCTACTTTGGTGTGTATCCCGGGGTGTGGCGTCATGGCGACTACATTCAGATTCATAGTGATACCGGTGGAATCACTATCTTCGGCCGTTCTGACTCCACATTAAACCCCTCTGGAGTTAGAATAGGCACAGCCGAGATATACAATCAAGTAGAGAAATTGGAACAGATTGCTGATAGTCTGGCGATAGGACAGAGTTGGCAGGGAGATCAACGTATTGTTCTCTTCGTCAAACTAAATGAAGGATATCAGTTAACAGAGGAATTACAAAGTGAGATTAGAAAGACGCTGCGGGAAAACGCCTCACCCAGGCACGTTCCAGCTAAGATCATAGAGGTGCCAGACGTTCCTTATACCTTGAATATGAAGAAGGTGGAAAGTGCGGTAACGAATATAATACACGGAAAACCAGTCTTGAATAGGGACTCGTTGATTAATCCGGAATCATTGGATTACTACGAGAACCTCAAGGAGCTCCAATCGTAATACACCATACCTACTACGCTGACAGCTTTCTGTCCAGTTTCTGCAGCGGCAATATGGGGAATTGACTACGAAGGAAGACTTAGCTCGGTTTTTTGAGCCTAATAGCGTTGTCATCATCGGAGCTTCTTCTACTTCTGGTAAACCGGGACACGAGGTCATTCGAAACATCCTAGCCAATGGCTATGCTGGTAAGCTTTATTTGGTCAACCCAAAGGGAGGCGAGATCCTCGGTATGCCAGTTCACCGGTCAATTGCCAGCCTGCCAGAAGGAATCGATCAGGCAATTATCATAGTGGCCGCTAAGACTACCATACAGGCGGTCAGGGAGTGTGTGGCTAAAGGCATCAAGGCATTTGTTCTCTCTGCCGGAGGGTTTTCCGAGGTAAACCAAGAAGGAGAGAAGTTGCAAGGGGAACTTGTCAAAATCATCGCTGAAACTGGCATTCGTGTCATTGGCCCCAATACGTCTGGGCACACTTCTACGCCACACAATTTCACATCGAGTTTTTTCCCCCTGGGCAAGATCCCCCGGGGCAATATTTCATACATTGCCCAGACTGGAAACTTCGCTACCCATACCATGCGCTACATCATCACGGGGGAAAACTTTGGGGTGGCCAGAGTTGTTGGACTCGGCAATAAGATAGATATAGATGAGAGCGAGGTACTTGAATACTATGCAGAGGATTCCGAGACCAAAGCGATATTTATGTACGTGGAAAGCTTCAAGAGACCAAGGCGCTTTATGGAGATCGCCAGCGAGGTGACACGAACCAAACCAATTATCCTGCTTAAGGGGGGTAGTACAAGAGAGGGTGCGCAGGCGGCAGTAGCACATACAGCTGCTCTGGCATCAGATGAACGGATTATTGACGGAGCCCTCAAGCAAGCTGGTGTTGTCCAGATCTACAAATACTCGCATCTCTTCCTGGCTGCCAAAGCTTTAGCCTATATGCCCCTTCCCAAGGGGAATAGGGTGAGTTTCTTAGCTCCTTCAGGTGCCATGCTTGTGGTTCTGGCTGACCTATGCCGCCAGCGTTGGGTGCTGGATGTTCCTGACCTTGAGGAGGTAACCCGGCAACGTTTGCAGGAGATTAGTCCGCCCTGGATACGGATGCGTAATCCCGTGGACATCTGGCCCTCAGCTACAGTACATGGGATCGAGTACAGTCACAGAGAAGCAATAGAAGCACTCATGAAAGACGCTAATATAGATGTCATTGTGCTGATTCTAGTGCTTGTTGAGGAATTCGGGATTCCTCCTCTGGACTTCATCGTCGAATTGGCAAATAGCTATCCTGAAAAGTTGCTCTATGTGACTTTCAGTGGGATGAAAAAGCACATGGAGGCAGCCAAGGCATTCCTGGAACCTAGGGGTGTGCCGACCTTTCCGTTAATCGAAGAGCCATTTGAGGTCCTCTCCATCTTGAGCCGGTGTCGGAAGGCTATGGAGCGGCCACAATAGCCGGTACACCACAGGTTCTGCCAAACTATAATCAAGCTTGTGCTCCGCTTATGAAATGGCCTGATTAGCCATATGGAGATTATATTCTAGCTAGGCGGGGTCGAGCGAAAATTCAAAGGTATTTGGGGAAAAATGGTCTATAAGAGGAGACCATGAAACGTGAGGTATTGACATCTTGGTCTCTTGTGCTAAACTTTACTAGACTGCCGGTCACCTTACTAGGGGAAAAGGGGGTGGGATTATGTGAAACAGATGGATGGTAGGAAGGCAACCAATTCACAGGGAATTTTAAGGAGGTGAATGGTGAAAAAGAAATTGGTTATGTTGTTAGTGGCAGTGGTAGTGATTGTTGGCTGGGTGGCTGTTGGCTGTGCCCCCGAGGCAGCCCCGCCGCCAGAAGAAGAGGAAGAAGAAGCGGCACCACCAGAGGAGGAAGAGGAGGCCCCGCCAGCACCACCAGCTGAAGAGGTGATAACTTGGAAGTTCCAGGACTCTTATGATGCTGCCAACCCGGCTCATGTCATTGCCGCGGAGCTTGCCGATGCTGTTACCAAGGCGAGTGGCGGGCGATTCGTTATCAAGAGCTTTACCGGTGGTTCCATCGTACCGGCAACGAAAGAGGTCGACGCCGTTGATACGAAGGTGTTGGAGATGACCTATACTTGTCCCATGTACAATCTGGACAAGTGGCCGGCGGCTGGCCTGTTCAGTGCCAGGCCGGGACAGTTGCCGAGCGAGAGTTTCTGCATCTGGTACAACCATGGTGAGGGCGCCGGGCTGATAAACAAGATGGTTGAAGGCTACAACCTGTATGTTCTCAAGGGCGCAGCCCCGCGGCCGGCAGAGATATGGGCCCACTCCACCGTTCCCATAGAGTCAGTGAAGGACATTAAGGGGCTCAGGATCCGCACGGCCGGCGATGGTGGAGAAGTCCTGACCAGGATGGGTGCCTCGGTGGTCTTCATGCCGGGTGGAGAGCTCTATGAAGCCATGCAGAGGGGGGTGATTGATGCCTTTGAATACTCCAACTCGTCGGTAAACTGGGACATGGGCTTCCAGGAAATAGCCAAGTACGTTATTTTCTCGGCAACCCGGGCTCCCAGCGACCCCCTGATGTTCTTTGTAAACAGCGATGCCTGGGAGGAGCTGCCGGATGACCTCAAGCAGCTGCTGCAGGATGAGGCGCTGAGGTGGACGCAGGAGCACAATGAGTCGGAATTTGTGAAGTGTATTACCGCCGTGGAGAAGTTCAGAGACTATGGCTGTGAGCTGTCTCACCTGCCTGCCGATGTGGAAAAGGCCTTCCTGGCAGAAGCGGCAGCCTTCTATGCTGAGAAAGCCGCTGCGGAAGACCCAATCTTCGCCGAGATACTGAATTCCATGGCCGCGTTTGGGAAGGCTTACGCTGGATATATGACCCTCGATGCTCCTCTGGTTGCTGGGTAGGCATTAGGCTGGCCCTGACGTTACCCGACCGCCTCGGGTTTCTCGAGGCAGTCGGGTATCGGGCGGTGAGGAATGAGAGCCTTAAGACTCATATTAAAGGTCATTGACTCGATAAGCGAGCATGTGGGGTCGTCAGCCAGGTGGCTCTGCCCGGCACTGGTCTTTGTCGGAGCATATGACACGATACTGAGATATGCCTTCAACGCGCCTACGGTATGGGCGTATGAGACGATGATTATGCTGGGAGGGGCAATTTATGCCCTAGGCTGGGCATATGACTATCTGCACAAGTCGCATATTAGAATAGACATTCTCTATACCCGCCTCTCGTCAAGGAAGAAGGCGCTCACTGACCTCATTTGCGCTGCCATATTCCTTTTCCCAATAATGGCAATACTCATAAAGACTTCTCTGTGGTGGGCGTGGAGGGCCTGGTCAATTGGTGAGGTGATGATTGAGAGCTATTGGTATCCGCCCGCCGCTCCATTCAGGACAGCAATTGCCGTAGGAATATGTCTTTTTGCCCTTCAAGGCTTGGCTCAATTCATCCGTGATTTGCACTTTGTCATAAGGAGAAAAGCCCTTGATTGAATTAAGCCCAGAGATCGTCACCATAATAATGCTGGGTGCTATCTTTCTCTGTGTTATGACCGGTTTCCCCTTGGCTCTTGTGGTAGGTAGTGTGGGATTAATAATGGGCTACCTACTGTTAGGGGATGCAACATTTGAAATAATCTATGTTCGGGTATATTCGCTGGCGCAGAACTATCCCCTTCTGGCTGTCCCCCTGTTCACCTTTATGGGGGTGATGCTCCAGCGCTCGGGGATAGCTGAGGGAATGTATGAGGCATTATATCTATGGCTCAGCGGGTTTAGAGGTGGGCTGGCAGTAACTACGGTGTTATTTGGCACTATCCTGGCCGCCTGTTTGGGGGTGATTACCGCTTCTGTCACCATGCTGACCCTTATCGCCCTCACACCCATGGTCAAGAGGGGTTATGACAAAGCTTTAGCCAGTGGGGCAGTTTGCGCCGGAGGAACCCTGGGTATCCTCATCCCACCCAGCGTTATGCTGGTTATTTACGGACCAATGGCTATGATATCGGTAGGGAAGCTGTTTATGGCGGCTATTTTCCCTGGACTTGTCCTTTCGGCTTTGTATTGTGCCTACATTGCAATAGACGCTTTTCTCCACCCACACAAAGCCCCCGCTGTTCCCGTTGAAGAAAGGAGAATCTCCTTAAGGGAAAAAACAACTAAGCTGCTCACCTCTATGGTCCCCCCGGTGATGCTTATCCTGTCAGTTCTGGGAAGCATCTTTCTCGGGTTAGCCCCTCCCACTGAGGCGGCATCTGTAGGGGCCTTTGTTGCCACGCTGCTGGCCGTGGCCTACCGAAGATTCAGCTGGCGACTCCTTAGCGATACCGCGCTGGAAACGCTGAGAATCAGCAGCTTTGTGCTGCTGATAGGATGCCTTTCTTTCTCCTTTGTGGGAATATTCATCAGCGCTGGCTGTGGGGAGGTGGTATCCAATGTCATTATGAGTGCCCCCTTCGGGCGCTGGGGTGCCTTTGCCGCGGTGATGTTTATCGTTTTCATGCTGGGGTTTTTCATTGACTGGATAGGGATTGTGTTTATCATGGTTCCGATACTGGCACCCATTGGCCCCGCCCTGGGGTTCGACCCACTATGGTTTGGCATGATGATCTGCGTCAACCTCCAGATGTCCTTTATGACCCCCCCATTTGCCGTGTCCATATTCGTTTGCAAAGGTAGTGCTGCCCCGGAGTTGGGAGTGACCATGGCTGACATAATCCGGGGGATAATTCCGTTCGTTGTGCTCATAATGATTGGCATTGGCTTCTGCATTGCATTCCCACAGTTAATCCTCTGGCTTCCCGGCAAGATGCTGGTGGGATGGTAACGCAAACTAAGTCGGCTTTAGCTACACTCTACCCATGCCGTGTATAACGAAGGCTTGTTTTGTCTATTGTCGTAGATTATAGTTATCAGACCCGGAGGCAGCATGATAAGCATTGTAGTTCCAATCAAGCAGGTCCCTGATATGGAGAGGGTGAAGTTCAACACGGAGACAGGCACGGTGGACAGGACCTCAGCAGCGGGGGAAATTAATCCCTTCGATTTGAATGCCTTAGAGGCAGCAGTTCAAATTAAAGAGCAGCTGGGCGGCACCGTGACCACGATAAGTATGGGTCCTCCCCAAGCGGAGTCATCTGTGAGGGATACTTTGTCGAGGGGGGCAGACCGCGGCATTTTGCTTGTCGATAGAGCATTTGCTGGCGCCGATACACTGGCTACCTCGTATACGCTTGCCAGCGCCATTAGAAAGTTAGGCGAGTTTGATCTAATTGTGTGCGGAGAGAAGACCGTTGACGGAGACACGGGCCAGGTTGGTCCTGAGATTGCTGAATGGTTGGACATACCGCATGTAGCTTATGTATCTGAGATAAAAGAAATAGGAGAAAAACTACTGGTTGTATGTGACATGGAGGGTGACCGCTACTCAATAGAATCGCGCCTTCCTCTCCTAATTACCGTAACGAAGGATATCAATGTGCCTCGGCTTCCAGCCTTCGCCGACAAGTTAAAGGCAAGGAAGGCAGAGATTGAGAAATGGACTGCTGAGGATCTTTCTTCTGTCGCTGATACGAGTAGATTTGGGTTGAAGGGCTCGCCAACCAGACTAAACAAGGTCATAGTGCCGTCTGAGGAGGGTAGAAAAGGAGAAGTCTTCCGGGGCAGTCCAGCAGAAACAACAGAAAGAATCATGGATGCCTTTGAGGAAGGAGGATTATTGCAGAACATAAGATGAGTGACTATAAAGGTCTGATGGTTTTTGCTGAGCAGAGGGGTGGCAAAATCCATCCGGTTTCATACGAGTTGCTGGGCAAGGGGAGAGAGATAGCAGATAGGCTGAATGTGGAGCTCTTCGGTGTTCTATTAGGTGATCGGATGGAGAAAGAGGCTAAAGAACTAGTTTGTTATGGCGCGGATAAAGTGTTCCTGTATGACCACCCTGCTTTAAAGGAATTCAACCTGTTAAACTACAAACACAGTATAGTAAAGTTGGTAGAGGAGGTTAAGCCGGAGGTCTTCCTCTTAGGGGCAACTCACCTTGGCAGATCGCTGGGCCCAAGAATAGCCGTGGCCTTAACTACGGGACTGACCGCGGATTGTATTGGTATAGACCTGGACGAACAAGAGAACTTAGTCTGGGTCCGTCCTGCGTTCAGTGGTAACATCCTTGCTTATATAAAAACTTCTACAAGGCCGCAGATGTCCACAATTAGATATAAAGTGATGCAGAAGTGTGAGCGAGATCCTGGCAGAAGAGGACAGATAGTAACAAAACAGGTCGAGCTTGTAGACCCGGTGTTGACCCTGATAAATAAAGAGACGTTGAGAGGGGTCAACATAACAGAGGCTGATGTAATTGTTTCTGGTGGCAGGGGACTAAAGAGACCGGAAGATTTTGGTATTTTGCACGGTTTGGCTGACGTCTTGGGTGGTGTAATAGGCTCCAGCAGGCCGCTGGTGGACGATGGGTGGATAGGAAAGGAGCACCAGGTGGGATTTAGTGGCAATACAGTCAGGCCAAAGCTCTATATTGCCTGTGGCATATCAGGAAGTCCCCAGCATTTGGCTGGGATGAGGGGGGCTGATACTATAGTGGCTATAAATGCCGATCCCTCGGCACCGATATTCAGGATAGCTGACTACGGAATCGTGGGTGATTTGTACGAAGTGGTGCCGGAATTGACGAATAAGCTTCAAAGGAGGTGCTCAAAGTGATAAACGTCGAAGGGTTGCAACGTATTGTTGGGGAAGATTGGGTCATAACCAAGAGGGACCAAATGGAAAGCTACTTGGTGGACGAAACATATTTGGGCGTGCGGCCTGAACCTGCCGACAATGTTGTCGTGGTAAAGCCAGCCAGTACCGAAGAGGTCTCGGAGATACTAAAACTGGCTAACAGGGAAAATACCATCGTATATCCTAGAGGTGGAGGCACAGGGCTGGTAGGAGGGGCTATCCCCACGGAAGATGGCGTAGTCCTCTCTCTGGAGAGGCTGGACAAGGTTGAGGAGGTGGACAAAGAGAACCTGATGGTAGTTGCCCAAGCGGGAGTTACGCTGGGGCAGTTGATAGAGACGGTAGAGGATGCTGGCCTTTTCTTCCCTCCACATCCTGGAGATGAAGGTGCGCAAGTCGGCGGTCTCGTCGCCTGCAATGCTGCCGGGACAAGGGCGATAAAGTACGGAGTCATCAGAAACTACGTGAAAGGCGTTGAAGTAGTACTTCCCACCGGTGAAGTAATAAGTATGGGGGGAAAACTGCTCAAAGACAACCAAGGACTTGATTTAATGCATTTGCTCATAGGCAGTGAAGGAATTCTGGGCATAATAACCAAGGCAATTTTTCGGTTATATCCCAAGTTTGCTGGCATGGCAACCTTGGTCGTGTCATATGATGATCGTCACGAAGCGATAAACAGCGTTCCCAAGATATTGCAAAGTGGGGTAATTCCACTGGCCATAGAATATGTGGAAGCTAAGGAGGTTGAAATGTCTGCGCAGCACCTGGGGCTGAAATGGCCGGCAGCGAAAGGAAAGGCTCACTTAATCATAATAGTGACAGGTGCGAATGAGGACGAGGTATATTTCCAATGTGAGCAGATATCAAATGTCTGCCAAGAATATAAGGCTATTGATACTCTGATTGCCGAGAGGAGGGAGGAGCAGGCAGATATCCTGAAGATAAGAAGCGAAATGTATACACCGCTGAAGCCCAAGATTGCAGATGCCCTAGACATAACTGTCCCTCCAGCCGATATAGGGAGAATCCTGGACGAGATGGACAGGATCGCACAGCGGTTTGACACAACCATTCCGGTGTTTGGCCACGCCGGAGATGGTAACTTGCATCCCAATCTACTGAATGATTTATTGGAAAAGGGAACCCTTAAAGAGGTGAAAAGAGAAATCTACAAGGCGACCCTTAATTTAGGTGGAGTTGTGACTGGGGAGCATGGTATGGGAAAGATCAGACTTAGCGAATTCGATCTCTGTCTGGATGAGAAGTCAAGGGTATTGATGAAAGAAATTAAGCGAGTATTCGACCCGAATAACATATTGAATCCAGGAACTGCCATAATGTGAGTAGGAAATTTGAACTTCCTTATGGTGATTCTACTGTTGAGGTCAACATACCGGCGGAAAACCTGAGCTTTGTTTTAGACATAAAGGATGAGAAGGGCGTTGAAAACGAGAGTGAGTGCATAATAAATAGTTTGAGATGTCCAATAGAGCACTCGGCTCTTCGTGATTCTGTCAACAGGGGTGATAGTGTTGCAGTTATAGTCACAGATAATACGAGGGCTTGCCCTGACGATAGGCTGCTTCCGCCGATACTAGCTGAGCTGGAGGAGAAAGTAGCTCGAGAGAATATAACGATAATAGTTGCCCTGGGTTTGCACCGGGCGTTGGATAGAGAACAGTTGGCCAGATTGCTCGGTAAGGATATAGTTGAAAGGTACAATGTCATAAATCATGACCCAGCGCAGACTACATATCTGGGAGAGACCTCCAGGGGCATCCCTGTTGACATAAATAATAGAGTGGTGGAGGCAGATTTCCGAATCTCCACTGGGTTTATCGAGCCTCACTTCTTCGCTGGTTTTTCTGGCGGCAGAAAAAGCATTGCGCCTGGTGTGTTTAGCCTGAGGTCAGCTTACAAGAACCATAGCTACAAAATGATAGAAGACCCCCATTCCAGGGCTGGCATTCTTAAGGGGAATCCAATACATGAGGACATGGTGGAACAGGCAAAGATGGCCAAACTCGATTTCATAGTTAACGTGCTTCTGAACAAGAAGAGGGAAATTACACATGTAGTGGCTGGAGACCCAATAGAAGCCCATGAAAAGGGGTGTGAGATAGAAAGGGAGATCGCCGGGGTGAAAGTCAATCATAAGGTAGACATTACAATCACCACAAATAGTGGAGCACCTCTGGATCTGGACCTATACCAGACTGTTAAGGGGATAGATAATGCCTCAGTGATAACCCGTGATGGAGGAAGCATAATAATAGCCTCGTCCTGCAACACAGGTGTTGGTCCAGAAGAATTCAGGGAGGTGCACGCATCGGTTGACTCTCCCAAGGGCGTCCTTCAGAAGATTAAGCGTGAAGAACCCATAGGTGTTCAATGGCAAAACCAAATACTGGCGCGGGCTCAACTGAGAAACGATATCTACCTGTTGTCCAATCTCGGTGATGACGTGGTTAGAGATATGATGATGACTCCAATTCATACCATGGAAGAGGGTTTAGGAAAAGCATTTGAAGCCCTGGGATATGATGCTGAAATTGCCGTGATGCCCGAAGGGCCGCTGGTTCTTCCCTTGTTGGGGAACTGATGAAGACCTGCACAGACCAGGGCCGCGACTGACCAGCAAAGTGAAACGGAGGCACTCAGAATGACAAATGTTGGAGAACTGCAGCGTGTTGTAGGAGAGGATTGGGTGATAACCAAAAGAAAGCAGATGGAGAGCTATCTGTTAGATGCGACGCCTCTGGCTGTAAGGCCCGAACCTGCTGGTAGCGTTGTTGTAGTAAAGCCGGCTAATAGTGAAGAAATATCGAAGGTACTGAGGCTTGCCAACAGGGAAAAGACTCCCGTTTTCCCTAGAGGTGGAGGCACGGGTTTGGCAGCAGGGGCTATCCCCACTCAAGATGGCATAGTCCTCTCTCTGGAAAGGCTAGACAAAATTGAGGAGATAGATAAATAGAACCTGATGGTAGTTGCCCAAGCGGGGGTCACGCTTGGAGAACTGCTGAAGGCAGTGGAGGATGGTGACATGCTCTTTCCCCCACATCCTGGGGACGAGGGTGCGCAAGTAGGTGGTCTCGTTGCCTGCAATGCTGGTGGAGTGAGAGCGGTAAAATACGGAGTTGTCAGAAGCTACGTGAAAGGACTTGAGGTAGTGCTTCCCACAGGGGAAATAGTAAACATGGGAGGGAAGCTAATCAAGAATAACACAGGACTTGATCTGATGCACTTATTGATAGACAGCGAAGGCATTCTAGGTGTGATAACCAAAGTGATTTTTCGCTTGTACCCCAAGTCCGGCGGCACGGCAACTTTGGTCATATCGTATGACGATCGTCACGATGCGATAAACACCGTCCCAAAGGTCCTGCAGAGCGGCGTAATTCCATTGGCGATAGAATACGTGGAAAACGATGAAGTTGAAATCTCGGCGAAACATCTCGGTACAAAATGGCCAGCCACAAAAGGCAAAGCTCATTTAATAGCGATAGTAACGGGCGCAAATGAGGATGAAGTGTATTCCCAGTGTGAGCAGATATCCCAAGTCTGCCAGAAACATAACGCGGTGGATATCTTGATTGCCGAAAGAAGGGAAGAGCAAGCTGATATCCTGAAAATAAGGAGCGAGATATATACAGCTTTAAAGCCCAGGTTGGCGGATGGTCTAGACATAACTGTGCCCCCTGCTACTATAGGGAAGGTGCTGGACGCTGTAGATGAGATCGCACAGCGATTTGATACCGATATTCCCGTGTACGGTCATGCCGCAGATGGCAATTTGCATCCCCATCTAATGATGGATTTGCAAGAAAGGGGAATCCTCAAAGGAGTAAAAAGGGAGGTATACAAGGCGGCAGCGGACTTGGGAGGAGTGATAACCGGGGAGCACGGTGTGGGCAAAACCAGACTTGGTGAATTCGATCTCTACGTGGATGAGAAGTCAAGGGAGTTAATGAAGGGGATCAAGAAGCTATTTGACCCGAACGAGATATTGAATCCGCGAACCGCCGTAGGGTGAACGAGGAATTTGAGCTTCCTTACCGGGATTCTACCTTAAAAGCCGAAGTTTGGGCGGTGAACCTAAGCTTCAGTCTAGAAATGGATGATGTCAACGGCATCGAAAAATGAGAGTCAGTATAAATCCTTGTTTCTTTGACAAGGGTGTCTCGATTTCTTGAACTGCAAGCGATTGGTTTGATTAACCTTCGCATTGTGGAAGGGGATTGATATATCGATCGCATTTTCTAGGTGTATTTCACTAGCTGGAGAAGGTCAAGTCATGACAGGGCGACACATAATTACAGGATTGAAAGCAAGAGAAGTTATCGACTGTCGGGGAACTCCTACCATTGAAGTTGATATGTGGGTTGATAATAGTCTACGGGGTCGGGCAGATGTTCCCAGTGGTCGTTCAGTTGGGAGTTATGAGGCCTATGAGCTTCGTGACGGGGGGAGCAGGTATGATGGACTTGGTGTACTGAAGGCGGTAAGGAACGTCAATGAGATAGTGAGTAGGGAAGTTATCGGCATGGACGTGACTCAGCAGAGGAAGCTGGACAGTCTGCTGATAGAGCTTGATGGCAGTCCCAATAAGTCGAAGTTAGGAGCAAATGCGTTACTTGGTGTGTCTTTGGCAGCAGCTAAAGCTGCTGCTTCTAGCCTGGAGACCCCCCTTTACAAATACATAAACGCTAATGCACATGTCCTTCCTGTCCCCATGATGAACCTTGTTAACGGAGGGAAATTAGCTTCCAATGATCTAGATTTCCAGGAGTTTATCATCATGCCTGTTGGCGCGGAAACTTTTTCACAGGCACTCCAGATTACAGCAGAGGTTAATAGTAGACTGAGGACTCTTCTCGTTGGGAAGTATGGGAAGATTGCCATTAATGTTGGGGATGAGGGTGGCTGTGTCCCTCCGATTATGAGCATTAAGGAGGCCCTTGGCGTTTTGCAGGAAGCGGTAAGGCAAACGGCGTGGGAAGATGAAATAGTCTATGCTCTGGATGTCGCCGCCAGCTACTTGTATGACAAGAATACAAAGAAGTACGAAGTCGAGGGGAAGCAATTGTCTTCAAAAGAACTCATCGCTCTTTTCAAAGACCTTGTTTCACAATATCCAATTGTCTCTATAGAAGATCCGCTAGATGAAGATGACTTCGATGGGTTTGCCAGAATCACCGAGGAATTGGGCATTCAGATTGTTGGAGATGACCTCTTTGTAACCAATAGTGAGCGGCTCAAGAAGGGAATTGAAATGGGTGCCGGCAATGCCCTGCTCTGGAAGGTCAATCAAATTGGGACGCTCAGCGAGGCTTTTGATTCAGCGGCATTAGCTGTTAGAAATGGATACAGTGTTGTGGTTTCCGAGCGGTCGGGGGAAACAGAAGATAGCATGATTGCAGATTTCGCCGTGGGCTTGAATGCTGGGCAGATTAAGACGGGGGCTCCGGTGAGAAGCGAGAGGACTTGTAAATATAATCAGCTATTGCGGATAGAGGAAGAGCTAGGTAGCTCGGCTAAGTATGCTGGTAGAAGCTTCAGACAACCCCTTTGACAAAGCAGTTATTTCCAATTGGTGAGCGACTAGTGTGAGGCACCTTTTATGTATATTCAGAACAGAAACGAATTGGCTTCACATGGCTACAAAGAGGGAAGGGAAGCTGTAATTGACATGATTGAGCACGCATTACAGGCGGTTGACCCTTATCGAGCTACTAGGGAACTAGTTCGTCTGGAGGGAAGCATACTAAGTGTCGGCTATCTAAATTTCGATTTATCTAAAAGGGGAGATATATATCTGCTTGGAATGGGGAAGGCCACTTTTCCCATAGCTAAGGCTATGGAGGAGATTTTGGGCGAGAGGATTACCGAAGGACTCATCATTGTCAAAGAAGGTCAGAAAGGTAATCTAAAAAGGGTTAAGGTGAGAGAGGCTTCGCATCCTTTGCCTGGTAGTCGGGGCCTAGAGGCGGCTAAGGAACTGAAAGCCATAGCTGAGAGGACACGAGAAGGGGATATCGTTTTTTGTGCCATCACCGGTGGAAGCTCGGCCTTGGCACCTCTGCCTGTTTCAGGCATTAGCCTGGAAGAGAAAAAACGGGTGCATGAGCTACTCCTACATAGCGGTGCAACGATTAGAGAAATCAACGCAGTGAGGAAGCATATTTCTGATATTAAGGGGGGTAAGCTAGCCCTGTCTATCTTCCCCGCTGAGATCGTAAATTTGACAGTTTCTGACGTTACCGAAGACCCTCTCGATTACATAACTGATCCGACTGTGCCTGACACCTCGACCTTTGAGGATGCTATTCTAGTGCTGGAGAAATATCATTTGCTAGAGAGAGTGCCTGAATCCGCGTTGGACTACCTACGAAAGGCGACACCTGAAATGGAGAATCCGAAGTCCTTCGGCAATATGCCAGTGCACACATTCGTTCTGGTAAAGAGTGGTGCGATATGCGAAGCGGCAAGCGATAAGGCTCAGGAGCTAGGCTTTGCTTCGGTGATACTCACCTTTGCTCTTGAAGGCGAGAGCAGGGAATCTGGCGCAGCATTTGCCCGGATTGGCACTGAAATTAGAGGCTTTGGCAGGCCATTGACACCACCCGGTGTGGTCGTTGCCGGTGGGGAAACCACGGTTACCATTCATGGCCAGTGTGGGAAGGGAGGCCCAAACCAGGAATTTGCTCTCAGTGCAGCCTTAGAGCTTGGTGGTGATGAAAGAGTTGTCATTGCTGCAATTGACTCAGATGGCACCGACGGACCAACAGATATTGCCGGTGGGATTGTCGATGCCTCAACGGCGCAGCGGGCAAAGGAGAAAGACATTGACATATCTGCATCTTTGTCACACCATAATTCGGCTCCAGCTTTGCGAGATTTGAATGATGCGGTAATCACTGGTCATACCGGGACTAACGTCAATGACCTGAAAATTCTGCTTGTAGATTGAGTGGCTGCCTTCAAGGGATTTACGCTTGGCGCTGGTTGAAGGGAAATGATTGAGCTTAGCAAAAAAGGATAGTAGAATGGCGATGAATCGTGTCAGTAATCTAGAGTTTTAGGAGGTAAAGTGATGGGTAGATCAGAACTTACGGGAAAGGTTCAGACTGTGCTGGGACTTATTGCTCCGGAGGATTTGGGGATTACGCTTCCGCATGAGCATCTCGTTAGTGACGGTTCATGCTGGTTTGTTGACCCCAGTGAGGCCACTGAAAAAGCAATGGTGCATCATCCAGTTACACTGGATATCTTATGGTGGCTTCGTTACCACCTGTTCCAGAACATGGACGACTTGCTATTGCTTGATGAACAAGAAGCCACTGAAGAGGCTGTGCGCTTCAGGTTGGCTGGTGGAAACTCGATTATTGAGTTGAGCAACATTGGCCTTGGTCGTGATCCTGCTGCACTGGCGCGCATCTCTCGAGCCACAGGTCTCAACGTGATTATGGGTTCGGGTTACTACCTGGCAGTATCACATGGCCCGGAAATGGACGCCAAAACTGAGGAGGAAATTGCCGATGAGATTGTGCGTGATATCATGGTAGGTGTCGGTAACAGCGGCATACGTTCTGGTATTATTGGAGAGATTGGTTGTTCATGGCCTCTGACAGATAATGAACGGAAGTCCCTGCGTGCCGCTGCGCGGGCTCAACAATCAACAGGTGCGGCTTTGAACGTGCACCCCGGCCAGGGCGAGGAAGCGGCAATGGAGATTGTCAAAATACTGGGTGACGCTGGCGCTGATCTCACTCGCACTATTATTGACCACATTGACCGTGCTGTCCGCAAACCTGAGAACCGTATTGAACTAGCGAAAACAGGTTGCTACCTTGAGTATGACCTGTTTGGGCGAGAAGGATATTACCCTATACACCATAGAGTTATAGACCTCCCCAACGATGCACAGCGGACTAACGAGATTATCGAACTCATCAATAAAGGGTATCTGGGCCAGATACTCATATCTCAGGACATATGGAATAAGACGCAGCGTTGTGCCTATGGTGGGTGGGGGTATGCACACATTTTGCGTGATACCCTGCCTGTGATGCGGGTTAAAGGGGTGACCGAGGAACAAATACACATGATTATGGTGGAGAACCCGAGGCGGTTGCTTAGTTTTGTATGAAATCGCTCCTTTTCGTCAACATGAGATGTTCTCATGCACAGGTAGGAGATTA
>Ga0315545_1001271_pt1 | contig 24878 bp, 24 predicted proteins | sample SalMarSW160210MG_FD_203096 | JGI IMG/M metagenome (GOLD analysis project Ga0315545, IMG submission 203096) | Salt marsh sediment microbial communities from the Plum Island Ecosystem LTER, Massachusetts, United States - Salt Marsh Sediment SW1602-10 ...
GCAAGAGGCCATTTTCGCAAGCAATATAGTGGATTCAGTTGCAAGTGTTGCATCCTATTGGCAAATCGTATGAAAAATCGTCGGCGGAAAGTCAACACAGATTCCTCTCCGACAGGCTGCTAGGCTGAATCCCATGGACTATGCCGCAAGCCAGGAACGGCTACTGCGAGAATTCGGGCGTCTCGGCTTTATGCAGGCGTTCAAGGCCCGCGAGTTCCACAAGTGGGAATACCAGGTGGATACCCTGCACAATGGCAGCGTCGTCAAGGTCGCGTTCCCGGGGACAAAGTCGCGGCTCGATCCTCCGCGCTACGACTACCGGGTTGACATGATCAAGCAAGACCTCTGTGTGACGCTATCTCACGCCAACATCATCGTGGACATCTATAGCAAGTGCCAGCGCCGCGAATCGCTGATACCCGACCTGCAAACCTTCCTGAGAAACGTGATCCAAGAAGACCCTGTCAATCCTTACCAGGACACCCGGTTGCTGCCCGACTACACGCCCTGGAGTCCGCCGGAGGCTTCGCTGCTGGACGACATGGAGCGCATTCACAAGGCGCAGGGAAAGCCGTTCAACCGAATGGGCAACCGTTGGGACTTGGCGATGGAAGAATTGATCGCCCTCGTCAAGTGGGTCGCCCTGCAGGAGGACATCAACTACCCCATGCCCAAATGGGAAGGGCGGCGTATGCCGCTCGCCAGGTACGTGGAAGCGATTCACTGCGCGGCGAACGGTGCGGACATCGCTCTGGTCATCGAAAGGGCGCTCGCCCATCAAAGACCCCGGCGGTGGCGCGGCGTAGACTATGGGATAATCGATCAGGTCAATCCAGGTAGCGACATCCGATAGTGCCTCACGGCCACTTTTGGCGTGACTGTTCGAACTTTGGTAACGAGTCTGGCGCGCCCCACTGGGGCCGAAAAAACGGGCCTAAGATGTGCTTTTCGCCCCACTTACGGTGTGCAGAATGGCGAAATCCTGGGGTTACGCCCCACCGCCCTCAGTTTCAACCAATTATCGAACAGTCACCTTTTGGCGTGTCTGTTCAAAATTTGGGAACGTGTTCTGTATTCCCCACTGGGGCTGCAAAAAGACATACTTTTGGTGCAACTCGCCCCACTTCGATGCTATGTATGGCGCTATTTAGGGCTGACGCCCCACCAACAACCTATTTCCCCATTTATTGAACAGTCACCTTTTGGCACGCCGATTGACTTACTCCCCATTTCGGGTATAATGGCGCGGCTGGAAAGCGATTATCAGTTGGCCAGGCCAACTGTTCTAGTTTGGGAGGATGAAAGCAAATGCCGAAGCGCACGTATCAACCCAAGAAACGAAAGAGAATGCGCACCCACGGTTTCCGGGCGCGCATGGCCACAAGTGACGGAAGGAAGGTGCTCAAGGCACGACGGCTCAAGGGCCGCCGGAAACTCACCGTTACCCGGGAGTGGGCCAAGAAGCTGAACTGGAAGGAAAGCTCGCAGCGGCCGCGACGCAGGGCCTAGACACGATCGATGGCTCTCTCCGGCAATGGAACGGCGAGTCCGGCTTCGACGCACAAACGACGTGCGGCGGGTATACGACGAAGGACAGTCGTGGACGCACCCCTTACTAGTGCTGATCGCGTGCCCCAACGGCCTCGATTCGAGTCGCGTGGGCGTTGCGGCCAGTCGCAGACTGGGGAGCGCAGCAGCGCGCAGCAGGGCCAAACGGCTCTTGCGTGAGGCGGCGCGACATCTCTACCCCCAGCTCGAAGCCGGATGGGACGTGATGCTGGTCGCACGCTCCAGAATCCTCGAAGCAAAGTGCCAGCAGGTCGAAGAGGCCCTGGCTCGGTTGCTCAGACAAGCCAAGCTGATGCCAAAAGGAGAGCCCAGCCGCACCTCTGCGACGCCTATGCTGGAGGAAACGGAGAAATGAGGGCTATCCTGCTGGGAGTGATTCGCCTCTATCAAAAGACCCTCGCGCGCGCACTTCCTCCTGTGTGTCGTTTCTACCCTTCGTGCTCTCAGTATAGCTACGAGGCCATTGCTCGTCACGGAGCCTGGCGCGGTGGGTGGCTGGCCGTCAGACGCATTTGCCGTTGCCATCCGCTTAATCCAGGCGGCTACGATCCTGTACCCGAACTTGAGGAGAATGAGTAATTGAACCGAGCTCGAATACTGCGTTGGTCACTTCTGCTGACAGTGCTGGCGGCGCTGCTTCTAGGGGCAAGCGGTTGTGGAGGGATGACAGCCACCAGTTGGACCGGAATGACGCTCAAAGACGAAAGACTGTACGCAGCCGACCTGCGGCAGATACAAGTACTGGACCCAACAAGCGGCGAGGTCTTTCAGGCTTTTCCAAGCAATGTAGAGGATAACAGCTTTGGAATCCTGTACGTCGCCCCAGTGGTAGGCAAAGGATACCTCATCACAGCCTCCCAACTGCCGGCCAGCGGCTTTTTCGGATCGGCGAGCAACGTCGTCCTCAAACTGGACACGGAAACCGGCTCAGAGCAGTGGCGCTTCGCTGGCGCCGCAGGCCAATACATTGAAGGCGGCGTCGTCAGCGGCGGAACCTTTGTCATCGGCAACAGTGACGGCAACGTCTACGCGCTGGACGTGGAGAGCGGCGAGCTCCTATGGACGTTCGAGACAGGCCACCGCGTGTGGGCCACTCCCCTCATCGTCGATGACATCGTCTACATCGGCTCGATGGACCACAACCTGTACGCTCTGCACCTCTCCGACGGCCGCGAGATCTGGCGCTTCTCCGCGGGAGGCGCTTTCGCCAGCATGCCGGCGCTGCAGGACGGCACCCTTTACATTGGTGCCTTCGACAACCGAGCCTACGCGATCAACGTCGCGGACGGCACCGAACGCTGGCACTTTCCCCCGGAGCAGAACGGGGAAGTCTGGTTCTGGGGCAGCCCGGCCGTCGGAGACGACAAAGTCTACGCGGTTGACGTGAAGGGCGAGGTTTACGCCTTGAGCGTCGAGAGGGGCGAAGAGATCTGGCACCACGTCCTCGAGGCGCCGGTGCGGGCCGGGCCCGCTCTCTCGGAGGACGGGGGCACGCTGCTCGTCAGCGGCCAGAATGGCACACTGTACGCCCTGGACACTGCAGACGGTGCACGAAAGTGGGCAGCAGAGGGCAAAGGAGCCGGATATATGACGCCCATCGTGGACGGAGACACAGTATACGAAGTGCGGATTCACGGGACGTACCGCGTGAGGGCGCTGGAGCTCTTGGAGGGCGGGGACGGGTACAAAGAACTGTGGATCTACCCGCCTGAGACCGAGGAATAGAGAAGACATAGGGGGAACGAACAGAACGTGTTTGACTTTATCGCCTACCCACTGGCCAACTTGATACTGCTTTTCTATAATTACCTTGGGCATAACACTGTCGTAGCGATTGCAGCGTTGACTGTTCTTATCAACATGGCCTTGCTCCCGCTGACGCTGAACCAACAACGATCAGCACGCAAGATGCAAGAGCTACAGCCAGAGTTAGAAAAGCTCAAGAAAAAGTACGGCAACGACCGGGAGCGGCTGGCGCAGGAACAGATGAAGCTGTACAGAGAAAAGGGCATCAATCCCATGGGAGGCTGCCTGCCGCTCCTGATCCAACTGCCGATTTGGTTCGGCCTCTACCAGGCAATCCGCTACTGCGTGCCTACCACTCCCCTGGACGTGTTCCGGTTCTCCCAGCACATCTACCACTGGCTTCCAGGCATCGTGGGGCTCGTCCCCTTGCAGAGTATATTCCTTGGAATGGACCTGGGCCAGCCGCCCAACACAGCCCAGTGGTGGTCTTATGCCTTACCCCTCCTGGTCGGCGCCACCAGTTTCCTGCAGCAGAAGCTGCTGACCCCACCCTCTGCAAGCGACGACCAATCCCAAGCAGCGGCCATGAACAAGCAAATGCAGATCATGATGCCGCTGATGTTCATGATGTTCACGCTCAACTACGCAACAGGGCTCTCCATCTACTTTATTATTTCCAACCTGATTCGGATTGCGCAGTACTACACCCTCGATTACGTCAAGAAAGGCACAGAGCAAAAGAGAAACCCACGCAAACGATGAGCGATTGGCCGGGCGTCACAGTCCTGGCGTCGGATGTTTGTTCTTACGAGGAGGGAGCTTGACAATGGCGGAAATTGAACGCACGATCGAGGCGACAGGAGCGGACGTAGAGGCGGCAACCGCCGCAGGCCTGGCAGAGTTGCAGGTTGACCAGGATGCCGTCGAGATTCAAGTGCTGGATGAGGGCAGCCGAGGTGTGTTCGGCCTGGGCGCGCGAGAGGCCCGCGTGCGCCTGACGGTCAAGTCGCAGCCCGCCCCCCCAGCTCCGAGCGCTCCCCCACCCCCACTCCCCGCAGAGCCGGGGTGGATGCCCGGCCCCTCCGGCAAGGACGAGGCCGAGACTGGCCAGAGCGCGCTGCTGGAGTTGCTGACCCTCATGGGAATAGAAAATGTCCAGATCGAGGTGCGAAGGGCCGAGATCGCGCCAGGCGAAAAGGAATCGCCGCTGGTTCTTAACGTGCGCGGCCCTGACACCGACGTTCTGATAGGCCGGCGCGGCGAGACGCTGGCCGCGCTGCAACACATCGCCCGGCTGATCGTCGGGCAGGAGACGGCGAGCCGAACGAACCTGGTAGTAGACGTGGATGGCTTCAAGGTACGCCGCCAACAGGCGCTGGAACGCCTGGCCCAGCGCTTGGCCGAGCAAGCCATACGCACCAACCGCAGGGTCGTGTTGGAACCGATGCCTCCCAACGAGCGCCGCATCATTCACCTGACGCTGCGCGACCACCCCAGCGTGACCACCGAGAGCATCGGCCAGGGCAACCGGCGCAAGGTTACTATCGTTCCACGACACCAGTGAGTTGTCACCCCGCAAAACGAATCCCTGCAACCAGCGCCAGTAGCGGCTTGGTCGTCGTTATTCATTGGTCATCTGTCAGTGGTCATTGAACTAGATTACCTGGTCATCGGCCACGTGACCCAGGACTTGATCGACAGCGGGTTCACAATCGGTGGGACGGCTTCCTATGCCGCCCGCACTGCGCGGGCGATGGGCTGCCGGGTCGGCGTCGTCACCAGCGCCAGCCCTGACCTCGACCTGAGCCAGGTGATGGATGGCGTCCTGGTTTCCCGCTTCCCCGCTGCCACGACGACCACGTTCGAGAACATTTACACCGCCAGCGGACGGCGGCAGGTGCTGCACGCCATTGCCGAGACGCTCACACCAGCGGCGATCCCGCCGGATTGGAAAACCGATGCTGCCAGGGGGATCGTCCACCTGGGGCCTGTGGCCCAGGAGTGCGATCCAACACTATTGGACGCCTTTGGCACCGCCTTCGTGGGCCTGACCCCCCAGGGATGGATGCGCTGCCGGGATCGGGACGGGACCGTGAGCCGCTATCGGTGGGAAGGAACGGAACCGCTGCTCGCCCGCGCCGACGCGGTCGTGCTGAGCGAAGAGGACATAGAGGGGGACGCAGCCCTGGAGGCTCATTACGCCGCACAGACGCGAGTGCTGGTCGTGACGCGGGGTGCAGCAGGCTGCACCGTCCACGCCGACGGCCAATCCCGCGACTTCCCGGCACCCGCCGTGGCCGATGTGGACGCGACCGGAGCAGGCGACATATTCGCAGCGGCATTCTTTGTCCGGTTGCAGCGCGGCGCCGACCCCTGGACGGCGGCGTGTTTCGCCAACTGCGTCGCCGCCCAATCGGTGACACGGGCAGGACTGGCCGGCACACCGACGCCGGATGAAATCATGCATTGCGAGCAAGCGATGTTGAAACGTGATGCGTGATGCGCGAAGCGCGGGGCCGCGCACCTTTTGTTTTACGTCTCACGCATCACGCGATCTGAAAAGCACGCTTCCGCAACGATCCTGCGCTCATTTCAAGGTAGCGACATGCCTATCGTCTACGCACTGGCGAACCAGAAAGGCGGGGTCGGCAAGACGACCACCGCGATAAACCTGGGCGCTTGCCTGGCAGAGTTGGACCAGCGCGTGCTGCTCGTCGATATCGACCCCCAGGCCAACGCGACCTCTTCCCTGGGAATAGATAGGCGCACCGTGGAAGTTTCCACCTACGACGTGATGGTGCGCGACGTCCCGCTAACCGACATCAACCAGCTCACCAAGTACGCACGATTCGACCTGGCTCCCTCCTCCGCTGGACTGGCCGGCGCGACGGTGGAGCTGGTCAACCTGCCACGGCGGGAATATCGCCTGCAGCAGGCACTGGAAGCACTCGATCGGCAATACGACTACGTGCTCATCGATTGCCCTCCTAGCCTGGGCATCCTGACGGTGAACGGCCTGACGGCGGCCAAGGACGGGGTGATCATCCCCGTGCAGTGCGAGTATCTGGCGCTGGAGGGCCTCTCCCAACTGGCGCGCACCATCGAACTGGTGCACCGGGCGCTCAATCCCAGGCTGGTGCTGCGCGGGCTGGTGATGACGATGTACGACACGCGCACGACCCTCTCATGGCAGGTCGTCGAGGAGACACGGTGTCATTTCCCAAAGCGCGTCTTCAACACCATCATCCCGCGCAGCGTGCGCCTGAGCGAGGCCCCCAGCTACGGCGAGCCGATCACATCCTACGCTCCCGGCTCGGCAGGGGCGCTGGCCTACGAGGCGCTGGCGCAAGAGTTGTTGAAAGGCGACAGAAAACTGCGGCAACAGGAATAACAGCCGCCAACTATCGGAGCGAGGTAAACGATGACACGGCGCAAGAGCGGGCTAGGAAAAGGACTGGACGCACTGATCCCACCGGCAGAGGGGGAAGCGCCAGTGAGCGCACAGGGGGTAACAGAAGTTCCACTCATATCCATCAAGCCTAACCCCCATCAGCCGCGCTCGCCGATCCGCGATCAAGACCTGGTGGAGTTGGCCGCTTCCATTGAGGAGCACGGCATCATTCAACCCCTCATCGTCACCCAGGCGGACGACGGCTACCAACTGATCGCCGGCGAGCGGCGCTGGCGCGCCTCCCGGCTGGCCGGCCTATCCACTGTCCCTGTCATCGTGAAGGATGTGGTCCCCAGCGAGATGCTGGAGCTGGCGCTGGTGGAGAACGTCCAGCGGTCTGACTTGAACGCGCTGGAAGAGGCTTTGGCCTACCGCCACTTGACCGAAGGGTTCGGCTTGACACAAGACCAGGTGGCGAAACGCGTGGGCAAGAGCCGGGCAGCGGTCACCAACACACTGCGGCTGCTAAAGGCCGCCCACTCGGTGCAGGAAGCGTTGCTGGCGGACAAGATCAGCGAGGGGCACGCCCGTGCGCTGCTGGGCCTGAAAGTCGAGGAGCAGGAAGCCGCCCTCGGAGCTATCCTGACGCAAGGGCTGAACGTACGACAGACGGAAGACCTGGTCAACGCGCTCCGGGTACCGGAGCTGGCCCCCAGAGTCAAGACGAGATTGCTGGAGGGCAAGATCGAGGTGGGGCATGCCCAGGCGCTCGCGAAGCTGGAAAACGCCGAGAGGCAAGAGGCTGCTCTCCGTACTGTCGTCAAGCAGGCCTACAGCGTGGTGCAGACGGAAGAGCTGGTGCGGAGATGGCTTGAGCCGCAACAGGAGCCCGCACGCAGACCTTCCGAAGGCACAAGCGCGCGCAAGGCCGAGACGAAATCCCTGGAAAGCGACTTTCGCAGAGCGCTGGAGGCCGAGGTTAAATTGGTGCGCAACAGGGAGGGAGCGGGGGAACTCGTTGTCCGCTTCGAGTCCGACGAGGATCTGCACCGCATCTACGAGCGCATCGTCGGGAGAGCGAATGGAGAATCTGAATACTAAGGCTGAGAAGGCATCAAAGGGTCTATTCTCCAGACTCGCAACCGCCATTGGGCGCGCTTTGAAGCAAGGCAACTCAAGACAGATTTCCGAACCACCCTGTACAGTCGCGATCCACCGAGATCCGCGTGCCAAGTGGCAGCGAGTAGCACAAAGACGACGGGCGCTTGAGAGCGAAGCAGGGCCTGGGTTCACCGACGAGGATTTCGAAGATCTGTGCGAGCAGTACGGAGGGCGGTGCCTATGCTGTGGGGGAAGGCTTGCTCTCACTGCCGACCATGTGACTCCACTGAGTGAAGAGGGGAAACATTCGATTGACAATATACAACCGCTATGCAGAGAATGCAACTCGCGGAAGCATACCCTGATAGTGGACTTCCGAAAGAAAGAGAACAGGTTCAGATCCTTCGTAGGCAAGACCGGTAGCAAGCGACATATTCTGAGGGTTGGAGAAGCGCGAACCCTTTGTGGACTGTATGCCTACAAGCCAGTTGGCTTCTCCGAGATAACCGGGGATTCACCTCTGTGCCGCAAGTGTAAGTGGTCACTCCGGAGCGAACTGGAACGCTTGCAAACCAAACAGATGAATGAGCAATCCACATAGCCGCCTGCACACGAGCACGCCCGTCTCTATTCGGGAGAGACGGCAGCGAGCACCTGATCGACGATCCCCCGGTCGGGGCCGATGACCAAGGTGACTCTGTCTCCCTCCCTGGTGACGCACAGGGCATCGTACCCGCCCCAACACGTCCAGCCATCGGCGGTGGTCTCGTCGGCTGCATGGCCGAACCGGGCGTCGGCATAATCCTCGTAGGCGCTGAAGAACTCACCTGCATCGGCCGCCGTGTCCCACACGATAATCCACGCCAGCACTGTCTCCTCGGTGGTTTCGCTGTAATAGACGACGCAGCGATCCCCTCCCCAGCCCTCCGCAGCCACAGATGCCCGCGCGGCGCTGAGATGGTTCTCCAGGTACAGCCCCAGGAGAAGCTCGCCGCCCGTGTCGTCGTAGATCAGGCGCCAGTCGCTGCCGAGGGTATCCGTCAGGGGAATCGAGGCCACCGGAACCGGCTGGTCGCCGGCCAGATAACGCTCCGGGTGCATGATGTGCTCGGTGGACGCGGGAGGATTGGCAAAAGCCGCATCGACCGCCTGCCATCCCCCCCGATCGTAAAGCGTCCCAACGAACTCCCTGCCGCTGACGTAGGGGAATGCGGACAGCTCGCCAAGCACGCGAGGGACCGGCTCTGACTGGTCGCTAAGGTATATCCCCCTAGAGATCTTGTTCAGGACCTCCACAGCGTCCGCCAGCGTGAAGTGCTGGAAGACGTACTGCTCCTCGATCAGCGTGGCATCTCCCTCGACGAGGCCTTTGATGCCCAAGAGACGATCGGTGGATTCCAGCCCCCCCGTCACGTCGAGTCCCAGCGTCTCCAGGTCAAAATGCTGATCCTGCAGGGCGTGCCCGAACTCGTGGGCGTAAATCACGCGCTCCAACGCGCCAACGGCGTAGTCATTGCTGATGATATAGATCTCCTCAGTCTCGGGCAGATAAAAGCCCGCGATGCCCTCGGCAAAACCCTCCTCCCACAACTTGAGCAGATCGACGCTAGGGGACATAAAATCCAGAGTAGATAGGACGAGCACCTGAGCACGGGCCTCTTCCACTGCATCTTCGCCGAGGAACGTATCGACGAATCGTCGCCGCAGTTGCACCGTGGAGATCTTCCATCGAGCGACGGAGTATTGCGGGTGCAGTCCGCGCAACGTCGCAACGTCCCACTCGACTTGGTCCAGTAAGGCCGCGTCCTCATCGCGCAGCGGCTTCAGCGTCGCCGTCAGGCGCACGTAGGGCGTCGATGTCGGTTCCGGCGTCCAGGTGGGGATGGGCGTGCGGCTGGCGATACTGATCGACCCCGTCTTCGGCACCGCTGCCTGCCCTTGAGTCTGGGGAAGGGCCTGCAGGCTGAAAACGACGGCCACGCATAGAAGCAACATCACGATCAGGTCGGCGACGCCCATCAGGACGACGACAAGTTTCTGATTCCTGGACAATCTAGACATATGCATCCTCTTGCTAGGGGATCGAGACGGCCATCACGCTGTCTACCGTCTCTCGGTCAGGCCCCAGGCCGACGATCACGACGTCTCCCGCCTGGGCCACGCACAGCACGTCGTCGCCTTCCCAGCAGGTCACCCCGCCCACAGTCTGGTCGGCGGCGTGCCCGAACCTGCCGTCTGCATAGCCGACGTAGGCATCACGGAACTCCCCCGCGTCGGCCACCGTATCCCACGCCACGTGCAGGAGCATCACCGACTGGCCGGCGACGTCGTTGCGGTAGACGGCGTAGCGATCTCCACCCCACCCTTCGGCAGCCACGGCAGCCTCCTCAGCGCCGAGCCGGTTCCCCAGATAGAGCCGCAGCAAGAACTCACCCGCCGTGCCGTCGTAGGCCAGGCGCCAATCGTCACCCAGGATGTGCGCCAGCGAAGGCAACAAGATCGAAACCGGCTGGTCACCGGCCAGATAGCGCTGCGGGTGCAGGATCTGCTCGGTGGAAACGGGAGGACTGGCGTAAGCTGCGTTGACCGCATCCCATCCACCAGAGTTGTAAAGCGCCTCGGCAAAGTTCGCGCCGGCTGTCTGGGGAAACTGGAACAGCTCAGACACGACACGCGGGGCCGAGTGCAGCGCAGAACTGCCAAGTCTCCGCAGATCCTGTTCCACCTGCACCTGCTCCGGGTACGAGAGATAGGTCACGACATACTGCCCTTGGAGCAGTGCGGCATCCCCCTCGACGAGTCCATTGACGGCCAACAGGCGATCGTCGTAGTTGAACGACTCGGTCACCGAGAGGCCAAGACCTACCAGGCCAAAGTGCCGATCTTGCAGCGCGTGATCGTAGGCGTGGGCATACACTGTTCGCCCCAGCGGGGCAGAGGTATCGACGTCGTGCAATACATATATCGCCCCGGTCTCGGGATCGTAATAATCATAGACCTGCTCGGCGTAGATGTCACGCAAGATCGGGGTCAGATCGGTATTGGGGGGGATGAAATCGAGAGCTGCCCAGGCGATGGACAGGGACGAGAGAGCCGCCTGCCACTCCTCGCTCTCAAGCACATCGTCGTAACGCGCACGCAACTGCCGCCTGGAGACCGACCAGCGGGGAACAAGGCTCCCCGGCAGCAGGAGACGCGCGGCGCTGACGTCGGCTTCCACCTGATCAAGCACCGAATCGTCCTCCAGTGGACGAAGTCCGGCCGTGGGCATCGCGTAGGGGGTCGCCGTCGGTTCCGGCGTCCAAGTGGGGAACGCCATGATCGTGGGCACGGGCGTATCCGTCGGAACCGATGCAATCTGCCGCGCCTGCTGCTGCACCAGAGAAGCCATGCTGGAAATCACAATGCCACCCAACACCGCCAACACGATCACGGTGCCGACGCCCATCGCTATGACAATGACCAGCTCTTGTCTCGATAGACCGGACATCCCTCCACCTCCTCGCCTGGCTACACCACCGCCACCATCGAACCTTCCGGCATCTTGGTCACCTCGACGCGCACCGGAAAGGCATCCCTCAACTCCTCGATGTGGGTGACGACCAACACGCGCGCAAAGTCGTTTTGAATGGCGTTGATGGCCTCGACCAACCGCTCCCGTCCTTGGGCGTCCTGCGTGCCGAACCCCTCGTCGATCACCAGCGTCTGCAACTGGGCCCCAGCCCGCCGCGCCAGCAGCCGCGAGAGCGCGATACGGATGGCAAAGTTGACCCGAAACGCCTCACCGCCGGAGTAGAGGGAGTATTCCCGCGTCCCCAGTTCGTCGGCGATCTGGATCTCGAGCGTCTCGCGCACCTCGCCCGCCTGCGTCTCCCGCTGCGTGTCGAAGCGCACGTGCATGCGCCCGCCCGTCATCCGCGTCAGGAGCCGGTTGGCCTCGTCCTCGATCTCGGGCACCGCCGCCTCAATGACCATGGCCGGCACCCCCCGGACGCCAAAGGCCGTCCGCAACTCGTCGTATATGGACTGCTCCTCGGCCAGATCGTCTTTCCGTTTGTACTTGTCAGCCTGTTGCCGCTCCAATGCCTTGCACGCCTCCAGCCGCTGCTGTGTCGCGCCCAACCGCTGGCGGGCGGCGGCCTCCTCGCCACGCACGCGCTGTAGCTCCGCCTCGACCGCCTCGGCATCCGTCAATCGCTCCTGCAACTCCTCGACATTCCTCTCCAGGTCCGCGCGGCGTGCCCGGTCTCCCTCCATCTGCTTGCGCAGCCACCCTTCGGTCTTGTCCAGTCGCTTGAGAGCTGCTCGCTCCTCTTTTCTCCCTGCCTGCGCGTTGTCCAGGCGCATCTTCTGCTCGGCAAAGGTCTGCCCCTCAGCCACCGCTCGCCGCGCAGTCTCGTAGGCCGCCGCATCGTAACCCAGCTCCTCCGCCTCGGCCAGCACCTGCGCCAACTGCGCCTGCACTTCTGGAGCATAATCCTTCCCGTCTAACCGCTCCTCCACAGCGGCCAGTTCTGCCCTGGCGATCTCCAGCGCTTCGGCCGCTTGCTGCCCTTGCGCGACTCGCTCGTCCAGCGTCGCCTCCTGACGCCGCACCGAAGGCAGGCCTTCCAGCAATTTGTCGCTCTCGGCGATCTGGTCCTCCAGCGCCTCTGCCCGCCCTGCCAGGTCTTTCGCCGTCGCCTGGTTGGCACGGTAGGTATCGCCCATCGTCTGCCCTTCAGCCTGGAACTGGGCCAGCAACTGCACCCGGTGCTCCTCGGTCAGCGGCTGCTCGCAGAGAGGGCACTCGGCCCCGGCCTGCTCCAATTGACCGATCCGCTCCTTCAGCGCGTCCATCTCCGCCCGCAACGACTCGTTGCGCGCCTTGAGCGCCGCCTGCTCCTCGGCGATGTGGGCCAGATCGTCCCGCGCCGCCTGCCGCCCCTCCGCCAACTGCTCCAGATGTGCGAGTTGCGCCTGCGCCTCCTCGTACTCGGCCAGGAGTGCTTCGTCGGGCAACCGGGCCTCCAGTTCGGCGATGCGCCGGGCCACGACCTCCCGCTCCGTTTCCAACTCGTGCCGTGCCTCGGTTAATTGCGCCTCCAACGCCACGCGGCGCTCGTTCAACTCCACCGACTGCTGGAGCTTGGCCCCCAGGGCCTGCTCCTGCGCGACCGCCTGCTGGTAGGCGGCGTATCCGGCCTCGATCTCGCCTGCCCGCGCCCGCAACGTTTCGTACTCGGCCAACCGCTGCTCCCGCACTGCCCGATCCTCCGCCAGCGATGCCAGCTCGCGCTCTGCCTGATCGATCCGCTCCCCCAGCTCGGCGACCTGCGCCCCGGCGTGCCGCAATTCCGTGCGCGCCGTCTCGATCTGCTGGTAGGCCGCCTGGGCCGCCTGGAGCGAGGCACTCAACTCCTCGACGGCTTTTTGCGCCTCCTCCAGTTCCGCCTCGTACTCGGGCCGCCGGGCCAGTTCTGTCTCGATCTCCTGCAGGCGCAGCTCGACGGCCTTCGCCTCGCTCTCGATGGCCCGCAGCCGCTCCTTGGCCCGCTCCTCGTAGGCCGCCCAGCGGTCGAGCCCCAAGATGTCGCCAAGGACGCGCTTCCGCTCGGCGGGGGTCTTGATGGTGAACTCGTCGGCCCGGCCCTGGCGCAGGAAAGCAGAGTTGACGAAGGTGTCGTAGTCGAGGCGCAGCACGCGCTCGATTTTGGCCTGCGTATCGCGGATGGTGCTCTCAGCCAGGGAGCGCCAGCGTGCCCCCTCTGCCTCCCCCCCAATGGGGGGAACAGAGGGGGGGGACAGAACCTGGAAATCAAGCAAGCTGCTGCCACGCTTGCCCCCCTTGCGCTGGCGCAGCACGCGGTAGGTCTGCTCTCCCAGGTCGAACGTCAACTCGACCGCCATCTCGTCCTCACCCAATCGGATCAACTCGTCATCCCGCTTGGCCCGCGCTTTGCCCCACAGCGCCCAGGTCATGGCGTCGAGCAGCGCCGACTTGCCTGCGCCGTTGGCCCCCGCCAGGCACGCGACGTGGATGCCGGCAAAGTTCAGCTCTACCTGGCGGTAGCACATAAAGTTGGTGAGAAAGAGATGTTTGGGGATCATCCCCCTGCCTTCCGACTCGCCACCTGCTCCAGGATCTCTTCCGCGCTGCGGTAGGCCGCCTCGCCGCTGGCGCCCAGCATCTGGGCCAACTCCTCCACCTGCGCCTGGCCCTCCAACGGCCGGATGCGGGTCACCGTGCGCTCACCCTCCTCGGTCTCCTCCACGTGCTTCTCCACGTGAAAGTGCACGTCGCCAAAGCCGGCCAACTGCGGCAGATGGGTCACGCACAGGACCTGGTGGTGCAGACCGCCCGGCCCCGTTCCGGCTGCCAGGTTCCACAGCTTTTCACCCACCGTCGCGCCTACACGCCCGCCGATGCCCTGATCGATCTCGTCAAAGATGAGCGTCGGCGTCTCGTCAGCGCGGGAGAGCACCGTCTTGAGCGCCAGCATCAGCCGGGAAGTCTCGCCGCCGGAGGCGATCTTGACCATCGGCTTCAGCGGCTCGCCGGGATTGGGGGAGACGAGGAACTCGACGTGGTCGATGCCCGTGCTATCGAAGGCAAAACGCCCATCGGCCAGATCGCTGGCCTGAGGCTTGAGACCTGAGATGTGAGACTCGGTGACCGGAACGCCATCCGCGTCTTCCCGCCACTGGAAATCGACCCCAAACCGCGCCCCCTCCATGCGCAGGTCACTCAACTCCCCCTCGACGCCCGCCGCCAGACGTCGGGCCGCCTCACGCCGCCGGGCGGAAAGCTCCACCGCCAGCCCACCCAATTCGGCTTGCAGCCGCTCCTCCTCGGCGCGCAATTCCTCGATGCGCTCCTCGCTGTGGGTGATGGCATCCAGTTCCCGCGCCGCTTTCTCGGCGTGAGCCAGCACGTCTGGGATCGTCGCGCCGTACTTGCGCTCCAGGCGGCGGAGCAGCCCCAGCCGGTCCTCCACCTCCTGCAGCCGACGCGGGTTGTACTCGACCTGCTCCTGATAATCGCGCAGGCCGCGGGCCAGCTCCTCAACCTGATAGTTGGCACTCTCGGCAGCCTTCGCCTGCGGCTCCTGCGCCGGATCGACGCGGGCCAATCCCTCCAAGGCCCGCAGCGCCGCGCCCAGCAGATCCAATGCCCCGGCGATCTCCTCGCCCTCGCCCTCCAGGGCCTGTAACGCCTCGCCCGCCAGCTCTGCCAGTTGCTCGGCGTTGGTCAGCCGCAGCCGCTCCTCCACCAGCTCCTCCTCCTCGCCGGGCTGGAGCGCCGCTGCCGCTATCTCCCCGATCTGGAACTGCAGCAGGTCGGCCCGGTGCACCAGTTCCTGCTCGCTGCGCAGCAGATCGGCCAGCTCCTGCCGCACCGCCCGCACTCGACTCACCATCTCGGCCACCTGCGCCCGCAGCGGCCATAGGTCTCCATACCGATCCAGCAGATTGACGTGCTGCGCCACCCGCAGCAGCGAGAGGTGTTCGCTCTGGCCGTGGATATCGACCAGCCCTTCGGCTACCTCCCGCAGGACCGTCAGCGTGACGGTACGCCCGTTGACGCGGCAGACGTTGCGCCCGTTCAGCCGCACCTCGCGCCCCAGGAGCAGCAGGCCGGGATCGTCTCCGTGCAACTCCTCCCGCGCCAACACGGCACCGACTGTCTCACGCCGCTCGGGACCCAGCCTGAACGTCGCCTCGACGATGGCGCAGTCAGTCCCGGCGCGCACGACGGTCGCATCGGCCCGCCCGCCCAGCACCAACTCGACGGCATCGATAATGATCGACTTGCCCGCGCCGGTCTCACCGGTCAACACCGAGAAGCCGGGCGCGAACGCCAATTGCAGCTCGTCGATGATGGCAAAATCGCGGATGCGCAGCTCAGCCAGCACCTCGTCCCTCCTCGTCTAGACGCGCCCACCAGGACGCAGCCGCCAGTAGGCCGCGCCCACCGCCGTCACCACGTAGACGGCGGGCCATATCATGCCAAGCGCGCCGCCCAAGAGACTGCCAAAAACACCGTCCGCATATCCCGAAAACAAGGTCAACCCGACCAAAACCAGAAGCGGCAGCAGCAGCGCAGGCAACGCCCCTATGATGATACTTCCACAAACGATCAGCCATACGTACTTTCCCCGGCGGCGCCCGATTGCCAGGCGAACCAACTCCGCAATACCTCCACCAGCCACCGGCCCCAGAAAAATGGCGAACCAACTTAGCATGGGGATCACAATCCCTGCTACGAACGAAAGAGGCAGCGCGACAACCGCGGCGACCAGGTAGTAGATGGGACGGAAGCCCACATAGAACACCTGCTGCTGCGTGTTGATGCAGTTCTTGCAGCGATAGCCGACCGGCGTCTGCACCGCGCACTTGGCGCATATCGGCTGGCCGCACTTGTTGCAGCGCAGGTAGGTCTCGGCACCAGGGTGGTTCACACAATACATCGGTCCACTCATATCTCTCCTTCCACTTCAGACTCACAGTCCGGCGTATGATTTCTCGGCGACAGCCGCTCCACCAGCGTCTTGTAAAAGTACGTCCGCTCCTGTACCCGCGCGAAACGAGCGACGCGGGCGCTTGCTCCCACCACAACTTCATCCCCGGCGATCAGATCACACTTCGTCTCCCCATCAACCGCCAAGACCGCCGGCCGTCCGCCGAGGATGATGCGCACCGTAGCGCCCTCTGACAGCACGACGGGGCGCTCCATACTCAGGTGAGGTGCGGCGGGCACGAGGAGGATATTGCGCAACTCCGGGGGCATGATCGGCCCACCGGCCGCCAGCGCATAGGCGGTGCTCCCCGTCGGCGTGGCGACAATGAGGCCGTCGGCGGCGTACGACGCCAGGTACCCCCCATCGACCTCGGCCCGCAGGTGCACCACGCGGGCCCGCGCGCCCCGCCCCACCACGACATCGTTCAACGCCTCGGCCTGGGCCAACACCTCACCTTTCCGCAGAGCCGTCGCCCGCAGCATCATCCGCTCCTCGACCCAGTAATCGCCCGCCAATGCCTGCGAGAGAACGTCCTTCCACGCATCCGGCTCGGCCTCGGTGAGGAACCCCACCCGCCCCAGGTTGATCCCCAGGATGGGCGTCCCGTAAGGCGCGGCGGCTCGCGCCACCCGCAGCAGCGACCCGTCGCCGCCCAAAGTCACCAGCAGGTCCGCCTCGCTCAGGAAAGGCGCATCCGCCGCCTGGTACGTCGAGCAAACGTGTGCTTCCAATCCCTGCCGCTTCGCCCACGCGGCGATGACGCCCGCCAGGGAAAGCGCCTGCTCCGGACGGGGGTTGTAGAGGACGGCGATGGTCTTCATACCCGCGCCTTCAGCCAATCCACCAACTCGGCCAACGCCACGTCGCTCTGCTCGCCTGCGGCCATGTCGCGCACCGCCGCCTTCCCGGCCGCCAGCTCCTCCTCGCCCAGGATGACGGCGTAACGCGCGGCCCGTTTGCCCGCCTCGCGGAGCTGGCTCTTTAGCCCTCGCTCCTCGAACGCCAGCCACGCCCCCACATCCGCCGCGCGCAGCGCATTGACCAGCCGCACCGCCTCCCGCTTGGCCCGCGACCCCAGGTGCGCCACGAAGACGGGCGGGGTCGGCAGGGAGGGTACCTCGACCCCCAACTCCTTCATCACCAGGACGATGCGCTCGATGCCGGAGCCGAACCCCACGCCCGGCGTCGGTGGCCCGCCGATGGCTTCCGCCAGTCCATCGTAGCGCCCGCCGCCACAGACGGCGGCTTGCGCGCCGATCCCCGCCGCCCACACCTCGTACACCGTCTTGGTGTAGTAGTCCAGCCCGCGCACCAACCGGTGGTTGATGGTATAGGCCCGATCCAGCAGGTCGAGGGACGCCCGCAGCTCGGCAAAGTGAGCGGCGCACTCGTCGCACAAGTGATCGGCGATGTGCGGGGCGGCCTCGATGAGCGGCTGGCACTGGTCGGCTTTGCAGTCGAGCAGGCGCAAGGGGCTGCGTTCCAGCCGGCGGCGGCAGTCGTCGCAGATCTCATCCTGATGCTCAGCGTAGTATTCCTGCAGCACGGCGATGTACCCTGGCTTGCATCTGGGGCAGCCGGTCGAGTTCAACTGAAAGGCCAAGTCGCGGAACCCGAGGCTGGCGTACAGGTCCCAGGCCAGCACCATCACTTCGAGATCGGCGGCGGGGTCCTGCGTGCCGACGATCTCGACGTCGAGTTGGGTGTGCTGGCGGTAGCGACCCGCCTGCGGGCGCTCGTAGCGGAAAATGGGACCGATGGTGTAGAGCTTGACCGGCTGGGACAGCACGTGCATCCCATTTTCGATATACGCGCGCAGCACCCCGGCGGTGAACTCGGGCCGCAAGGTGACAAGACGATTCCCCCTGTCCTCGAAGGAGTACATCTCCTTGTCCACGATGTCAGTGCCCTCGCCCACCCCCCGGGCGAAAAGCCCGGTCCATTCGAGGATGGGCACGTCAATACGCTCAAACCCGGCCAGTTCCGCCAAGCGCCGCGCCCGCGCGCGCACGTGGTACCAATAGGGCTGATCCTCCGGCAGGATATCTAGCATCCCAGTCAGTCGTTCAAAAAGGGGCATAGGCGATTTCTCCCGATCAGATGCTGGCTATTATAGCCCAAGTCAAGGGCAACGCAAACGAGCATTCCCACAAGGGGCCTGGCACTGCACAGGCCGAGCACCGCCAGCGTCCTACACAGCGAGAAAACCCGAAAAGTGTGTTATAATCCGCACCGATGAAGCACCACCCAGCACCGTGGATTGGAAAAACCGCCCTCTGCGCGGCCTTGCTCCTCCTCAGCACTTGCTGCCCAAAGCCCAAGGTGATATCCGAGGTGCCCGACGATTTCCAAAAGGGCATGAACTACACCGCCTGGGCCAGAGAGCAGTTCTCGACCCTGGAGTCGGATCACGCACTGGCGAACCTGGCCGATACAGGCGCAAACTGGGTCGCCATTGTCGCCTTCGGCTACCAGGAGACCTACACCTCGACCACTGTGGTACGCGATCCGTCCAGAACCCCCTCTGACGCGAGCCTCGCCCGCGCCATCGCCACGGCCCACGGCCTGGGACTGAAAGTCATGCTGAAACCCCACGTCGATCTGCGCCACGATCCCGATCGCTGGCGCGGCAACATCGGCGAGGCGTTCAGCGACGAGGCCCAGTGGCAGGCGTGGTTTGAATCCTATCGCGCGTTCATCAACCACTATGCGGACCTGGCGCAGGAAAATGGCGTCGAGCAGTTCTGCGTGGGCACCGAGCTGGTCGGCACGAGTCACCGCGAGGCGGATTGGCGAGACGTGATCGCGGGGGTGCGCCAGCGTTTCCGAGGCCCCATCACCTATGCGGGCAATCACGGCACCGAAGACGTCGGCATCACTTGGTGGGACGCCGTGGACTTGATCGGCATCGATGCCTACTACGTGCTCACCGAAAAGACCGATCCCACCGTCGAGGAGCTCAAGGCCGCCTGGAGCGAGCGAGGTTACCTCGACGCGATGGTGAGCCTGGCTCAGAAGCACGGCAAGCCAATCCTGATCACCGAGATCGGGTACCGGAGCGTCGATGGGACCATCAAGACGCCGTGGGATTGGGACGATCTGCCGTTGGATCTGCAGGAGCAGGTGGATGGCTACCAGGCCGCCCTGGAGGTGCTGTGGGGCCAGCCCTGGCTGGCGGGCATCTACTGGTGGAACTGGGACGTCAACCCCCAGAAAGGTGGGCCGGAGGACAAGGACTATACGCCCTACGGCAAGCCGGCGGAGGAGGTGCTGCGAACCTACTACGGCGGCGCGCCGGAGGCAGCCATCGAGCCAACGCCGCAGACAGCGGCTGCCCTCAAATCCGTGATGCTGCCCGCCCCCACCCCGGCATCCATCCCCCATCCCGGATGGACCTCGCTCACCGCGACCGGCCATGTGAACGACTTGGCCTTCGACCGCGACGGTCACCTGTGGATCGCGACCCCCGGCGGGCTTCTTCGGTGGGACCAAGCCGACGACACGATCATCAAGTACACGACGGAACACGGTCTGGCAGATAACTGGGTCGAGAGCGTCGAAATAGCCCCCGACGGCGAACTGTGGCTCGCCACCAGCGGCGGCATCTCGCGCTTCGACGGACACCGATGGATCACCCACTCTGCCGAAAACGGCCTGCCGTGCAACGGCGTCACCGACGTTGCCTTCGCCCAGGACGGCAGCGTGTGGATCGGCACCTTTGGTTGCGGCGCTGCCCGCTTCGATGGTTCGACTACGCTCGCCACAGGCGAGGAGATGTGGACGATCTATACCGAGGAGGACGGCTTGCTCGAGCGGCACGTCCTGTGCGTCGCCGCCGTTTCCGACGGCTCGGTGCTGTTCGGTACCTGGGCCGGCGTCTCCCACTTTGACGGCAGCCGCTGGCTCTCCTACACGATCGACGACGGCTTGGTGCACCACGGCGTCGAGACCATCGCGGAGGACGCAGAAGGCGCGGTGTGGTTCGGCACCTGGGAGGGCATGTCGCGCCTCAATCGCACGATCTGGACCTCCTACAGCTCCGAAGACGGCCTCGGCTGGGTCGAATCTATCGCGGTGGCTCCCGACGGCACGGCCTGGGCCGGCACCCGGGACGGGGTCTTCCGGTTCAACGAGGAGAACTGGTCATGGGACGCTGCCCTCGTCATCGACGGCCAGCCGGACGAGCGGGGTGTGTCGGTCGCCATCGGGCCGGATGGCAGCGTGTGGGTGGGCACCTACAACGACGGCATCTACCACTTTGATGGTTCGACTAGGCTCACCACAGGCGGCAAGGGCTGGACCAACTACACGTGGGGCGGCGGCCTGCCGAGCAACAAGGTCGCCGCCATCGCCATCGACTCCGCTGGCGCGGTGTGGACCGAAACCCGTCCCGACCGGTACGATCAGGGCGGCGGCACGTGGCGGCTCGATGGCCATAGCTGGACAGCGGTTGCCACCGAAGGCAGCTTACCGAGCGGCGGCGTCACATCCACCATCGTGGCTCCCGACGGCACGCTATGGACCGTTCGGAAGCGCGGCGTCGCTCACTTTGATGGCGCGCGCTGGATCACCTACACCACCGCAAACGGCCTGATAGACGACGATGTCAACGGTGTCGCTATCGATGCCAAGGGCATCGTCTGGATCGCCACCAACGGCGGCCTCTCTCATTTCGTACCGCCGGAGTAACTCGATTCGTCCATTCGCGCCATTCATGATAAAATGCTGAGCAACGTCAACGACGCTGACGCTTCGTCAGAACCGTATTCCCACTGATGCATAGTCGTGAGAGCTTGGGTTTGGACAGGAAGGGGGAAATATGAGATTTTCGCACATCTTCCTAGAGAACTGGCGCAATTTTGAGCACGTGGATGCATCACTCCAAAGCCGCGCTTTCCTGGTAGGGCCGAATGCTTCCGGCAAATCCAATTTCCTGGATGCTTTCCGGTTCTTACGCGACATCGTGGCTTCAGGGGGAGGATTCCAAAAGGCTGTAACTGATCGAGGCGGCGTTTCCCGCATCCGAAACCTGGCCGCACGACGCTACCCAGACATCATTATGCAAGCCACCCTGCAAGATGGAGACGAAGATACGTGGCGCTACCGGATCGCGTTTGCGCAGGACAACCAGAGAAACCCTATCCTCAAAGAGGAAAAGGTGTGGCAGGGAGATCGTCTGATCTTGGATCGGCCCAACATCGAAGACCGCACCGACGAAGCGCGCCTCCGACAGACCTACCTGGAACAAACCATCGCCAATCGCGAGTTCCGCGACATTGCGAAATTCTTCACCTCCATACGGTATTATCACATCGTCCCTCAACTGGTCCGAGATCCAGAACGCTCGATAGGTCGGAAGGCGGATCCATATGGTGGCGATTTTCTGGAACAGATTGCACGCACAGATAAGCGCACCCGTGATTCGCGCCTGCGTCGCATTCTGAAGGCTCTCAAGGTAGCTGTCCCACAACTCAGCAAACTCGAACTTACTCAGGACGAAAGAGGGGTTCCTCACCTCCACGGAAACTACGAGCACTGGCGTCCCAAAGGAGCCTGGCAGACGGAAGCTGACTTCTCGGACGGGACTCTGCGTCTGCTTGGACTGCTTTGGGCTTTGTTGGATGGCTCGGGGCCTCTCCTGCTGGAGGAGCCAGAACTGTCGCTGCACCCTGGGATCGTGCGTTACGTCCCCCAGATGATGCGACGTGTACAACATGGGCGCAAACGCCCCATCCGGCAGATCTTTCTGAGCACTCACAGCAGCGACCTGCTGCGAGACGAAGGCATCGCCGCCGACGAGGTGCTATTGGTTCTTCCATCGCAAGAAGGCAGCCGCGTTGAAGTCGGCGCGGACATAGCCGAAGTCAAGCAACTGCTGGAGACAGGCCTGTCAGTCGCTGAGGTGGTTATCCCACGCACACAGCCCACCGACGCTGTTCAGCTTTCTTCTTGGGACTAGCGTAATGGAGCGAGCCACTTCTCGGGTCAACGTGCTCGTCGAGGATATCACGGACGAAGCAGTAGTGCGCAGACTGCTTGAGCACACAGGCTTGCACTGTGGGCATGTGTATGGCAAAAACGGCAAGGGCACGCTGCTCAAACTCCTCCCGAACTACAATCAAGCTGCCCGTTTCACGGCTGGTCGTTGTGGATCTTGATCAAGATGCGGAATGTGCCCCGCCATTCGTGCAAAGCGCACTTTCCACTCCATCCCAGCATATGTGCTTCCGCGTGGCGGTGCACGCCGTTGAAGCTTGGCTCCTGGCGGACACCGAGCGAATGGCCGCATTTCTGGGAATCCCAACAGAGAGAATGCCGCTCAACCCAGATACAGTCTTAGATCCAAAGGCCTCGCTGATCGACTTGGCCCGGCAGAGCCGCAGAAAGGTGATCCGCGGAGACATCGTGCCACGCGAGGGAAGTGGCAGCCGGGTAGGGCCTGGCTACGCCGGACGACTGATCGAGTTTGTCACAGCCACAGAACGCTCGTGGCGACCCGATGTTGCCGCCGAACGTTCGGACAGTCTTCGGCGTTGCATGGAGTCTCTGCAAACCCTGAAACGTCAACCGTAGGAGGCGCGATGGACGGCAAACTTACACGAGCACTGGTCCTTTCGGGAGGCGGGGGGCGCGGGGCGTACGAGTGCGGCGTCTACAAGTACCTGGAGGAGATCGGCTGGCAGCCCGACATCCTCGTCGGCACCTCCATCGGGGCTATCAACGCCGCGGCCATCGCCTCAGGCCGCAGCGCATCCGAGCTCGATGCCGCATGGCTGGCGACGCGCACGAAGGACGTGCAGCGCTTCTGGCGGCTGCGCCCTTGGAAATCCATCTACGACACCACTCCCTGGCGCAAGACGCTGGATCGCTATATCGATTTCGACGCGCTGGCCCACACCGACAAGCGGCTCCTCATCGCTGCCACCGAGCTGGAAACCGGCCAACTGCGCATCTTTGACAATCAGGAGACGACGCTCACCCCCGATCACATCTTGGCCAGTTGCTCCATCCCCCTGGTCTACCCGTGGACGAAAGTGGAGAGCTACCACTACTGGGACGGCGCGGTGATGGCCAACACGCCGCTTTCGGGGGCCATCGACGCAGGCGCCAACGAAATCGTCATCGTGCTGCTCTCCCCCATCGGCGAGCGGCACATGGAGCCGCCCCGCTGGCCGTGGCACACCCTCACCGTCGTACTCGACCTAGCTCTGAGCGCCACTTACGAAAACGACCTCAAGCAGTTAAATAACGTCAATCAGCTCGTGGCCGCGCAACTCGATAGCAAGCACCGAGAGGTGAAGTGCGAGGTCATCGCTCCCAGTCAGGAGACGGACCTCTCGCGCATTATCCGCTACGAACCGGACGTGAGCCAGGAGTTGATCGAAATGGGATACGAGGATGCCAGGGGGCAGATAGACGCAGGCTCGCGCTGATCGTTCGACCTCATCTACGGGAATCCACGCCGAAAAGACTCGACTGCGCGTTAGCCCGCGCCATACACTCGAGGGCGTAGGCTCGAAAGTCCTCCATCAGATCGGCGTGCTCCTCCGTTAGTTCCTCGCACCGGCGTGCGTGTCGCAGCGCCGACTCCCCCAGGCTCAATTCGGAGTAGACTCGCGCGATCAGCCACTCGGCCCGCTGGTGATGCGACCCTGTCCCAACCTTCAGCCAGTGGCAGCAAGATGCGTGCGCAGTGTGGAACATCGACTCGTCCTCCGCCTTGCTTCGGTCAGGCTTTCCCAGCAAGCACCAGACCTCGCCATTAGACTGAGCGCCGGCCCAACACACAAGAACAGGCGCGCCGGCTCTCGCAAGCACCAACGCGCCATCTCGATGGCGGACAGAACCTCGCCTCACCGCCCGTGTTCCTTTGTAGTTTTCCGCGGCCGCGTCCCGCTACGGCCTATCGAGCTATTCGAGCACTCTATGCCGGGACGCCTTGCGACGGGCTCACCCCGCCTGAGCCCGCCGTCAAGAACCCAAGCTACTACGCATCCTTACTTGAGAGGAACCGGGTCATCTTGGTGCCACACACGGGACACGTGCCCTTGGCTATTGGCTTGCCTTTTGCCGTCTTCTCTTTGACGCCGTCCTTGGCCACCCGCTTCTGACGACACTTGACGCAGTAACCTTCGAATTCCATTGCGGAACCTCCTTAAAATATAGTCTTGAACAGCTACCTTACATTCGGAGTTTCAGACCGTGCAACCCCGGCCCCTACCCACGGCTACTGCTCAAGCCGCCGGTCCAGACGAGACAAGTTTACCTCACCTCCGCGTTACACGCAAGTCCGAAAATCGCCGCTAAAACGCGTACTGACAGGCTCTGCCAGCCCCGAGCACGCGGTAGGGCTGATTGATCGCATGGTCGGCAACTCCAAACGGATGTATGAGTGAGCGAGTTAACGAATGTCGCTCAGTGACATTTCTAGGAGTCAATTCGGCTTTAGTTTCCGCTAATCAGACTGCCGACGGCAGGTGATAAGACATAACGATAAGTCCTGGAAGCGGCTGCAAGGCCATCCAGGGTATACAGAACCTTGAAATCTTAGCATCAGATCGTGTTTTCAA
>Ga0315545_1001272_pt1 | contig 24866 bp, 40 predicted proteins | sample SalMarSW160210MG_FD_203096 | JGI IMG/M metagenome (GOLD analysis project Ga0315545, IMG submission 203096) | Salt marsh sediment microbial communities from the Plum Island Ecosystem LTER, Massachusetts, United States - Salt Marsh Sediment SW1602-10 ...
GACTTGTCTTTCTTTCTCTGTTATTATCCGACATAGCGGATCCTCCTTTTGTTTTCTTTCCCTGATTATACCTATCAGGGCAGGATCCGCTATCTAATTTTCAACAGCCAACGGGACATCCTCGGGGAACACTCACCGCCACCATCAAAAACACGAGCGAGCATGAGATTGCGGGCAGGGTGCACTTCACCATAACCGAGTCCAACATCCACTATTCATGGGTAAAAGACAAGAAATGGGTAAACTTTGCCTTACGCGACATGCTGCCCGACGCCTCGGGAGCCGAGATAACCCTCGCAGCGGGAGCCGATACCACCATCACTCGCGACTACGAGATTAACCCCGCATGGCCATACCACACAGATGACCTGGATAATATCGAGTTCGGCTGCTTCGTTCAAGACACCACCGTATATCAAGGAAGGCTAAGGGAGATCCTGCAGGCTGCGGTAATACCCCTGGAGAATCCGCTCCTTGAAGGTATAGAGGAGAAGCCCCTCCCGATCTCATTCTCCTCCCTCAAGGTACCGACACTTGTGCACGCACATGGCTATATCGAGCTTTCACTTGACGCGACCTGCGAGGTCAGCCTTACCCTTTACGATGCCGTCGGCTGCCGGGTTAAGACGCTTCATTCGGGCAGCCTCTCAGCCAGCACCCACCTTATCGATATCCGGACCGATGGCCTGCCAGCCGGGACGTATTTCATCAGGGCAACCGCAGGAGTATACAACCGGACAGGCAAACTCGTTATCCTGGATTGACGATTAACTGCCAACCTGAGTTATAAAGGAGCCGCAAGGCCCCTTTATCGAACTTAAACGTTTGCGTTCTGAAGTTTAAAGGGGTGACCCCTCGATATATTGGAAAGGAAGGGTTTACAGCGGGGTCCTGACGACTATAATTGAGTAAGGAAAGAGAGGAGAGACTTATGATGAAGAAGATAGCCTTATCGTTTCTCGCGGTGGCCATCGCGCTCACCGCGGCTATGGTTCCGGATTTCTCGGCCAAGGACCTCGAGGGAAAGGCCTGGAGCCTGGATTCGCTTTTGGGATCAAAGCTTACCGTCATATCCTTCTGGAGCACGTCCTGCGCGCCCTGTAAGGAAGAACTCAAACTCCTGGACAGCCTCTACGGGGTGTACGGGGATTCGGGGTTTTCGGTTATCGGGATAAACATAGACAGCCGCAAAACCCTCTCAAGGGTCAAGCCGATGGTGGAGAGCTACGGGTGGGATTTCACGGTGCTATTGGACCCTCAAGGTGAACTCATGCGGCTCTTCAAGGTCAGCCCTATCCCGCATACATTCTATATAAAGCCGGACAAAACACTTCTGAAATCAGTCATCGGCTACACCAAGAAGGACGCGGCCGGAATCATAAAGACAATCCGCAACACGCTCCACGGGAACTATTCCTCTTAAGATGGTGGTCGGCGGACGTCGTGTAGGGAAGACGAAACTAAAGAGGGTCTTACGGGGAGCGATCCTTCTCGTGGTTACAGCAGCGATCTTAAGCTGCGGCGAAAGATTTCCAGACCCATCCGGTGAAGGCGAGTTTACGAGAACGGTTCTACTTGACGAAGGAACCGGCACGTGGTGCACCTATTGTCCTGAGGCGGCAGAGAATATCGAGGAGCTCGCCGTATCTCACCCAGGTGAATTTATTGTTCTCGCTTTACACGCCCAGGACGACTATTCTTCTTCCGAGACAGAAGCGCGACTTACCAGCCTTGGTGTTGCGGCCTTCCCTACCATAATCTTCGACGGGGTTGAGGAATCGGGCAGAGAGGTCGATGAGATGGCGGCGATACTTGCCGATAGACACGCGTTCGGCTCGCCAGTAAAGATCGAACTCTCAGCCTCCCTGACCGCAGACAGCGTTTTGTACGAGATTGCCGTAATCACATCCGCAAAGATCGCAGAATCCATCGAAGCGAACCTGCGCATCGCCCTTGTTGAGGATACCTTAACCGACGCCTCGGCAGGACTGCTTCACCATACCGTCAGACGCCTGCCCGAGGCCGCTGGCGAGGACGCTTTAACCCTTGAGCCGGGCGACACCGTGAGCCTGGATCGCGCCCTGCCGCTCGATGGCTCCTGGGGCAGACCGCTTACTGCTGTCGTCTGGATAGAGGCCCAAGATCTCAACGTCTACCAGGCCGCATCCTACGAGCTCGGCGGAGGAAACCCTGACGAGGGCGAGTTCAGCATCGAACTTGAGAGCGATACCATTCAGATTAAACCCGATCCTGGGGATGATGCTTTCTATTACTTCACCCTGAAGAACCACACGGGCAACGCCTTAACCTTGACCGTAGACCTTCCTCCTGACTCGTTGGCACTCCCTGCAGGATGGGGGGCGCTGATCTGCGATGAAGGGAATTGTTATCCCACACCGTTCGACGTGCAGGTACCTGCTAAAGGAACCTCACAGGGGTTTCACCTGACCATAACCAGCGGTACCGAAGGGACCGAAGGCAGGGTGGTGATGAGTGTTACGGGCGGGGAGGAGGTTGACACCCAGACCTTTGTTCTTCAAATCCAGGGATAAAGGCAGCATCAGCAAAGCATTGACAAACCCTTCCCGTCTCAGATAATACGAGATGGTTCTGGTTTTCTTACTCATTGGAGAGGTCTCGCTTTCAGGGGTCAATACGACCCATCTGTGGCTGGAGACCCCGCACTGGTCATCCCAGTTTTACAACGAAGCCGAGGCCGATCTTTTCGTTGATCGTTTCCGCATCGGCGGACGATTCCTTCTTGATGCCGAGAACCTTCGCGACACCCTGGAGAGGATAGTGATAAGCCAGCGCTACCTTGGGTATGAAAAGGACGCTGTAAGCCTGTGGCTCGGCAACTACTACGAGACCCTGGGCCAGGGGCTCGTGCTTTCCTCATTTGAGGACAAACTACTGCGCATAGATCGCAACCTGGACGGCGGCCGGTTGAGCTGGGAGAATGATTTTCTTGGAATCGGGCTTCTGGCAGGCCGGATGCTTGCCGAAGATAAGGTAACGAGAGACGACTGGATATACGCGGCCCAGTTGGAGGTCTGGCCGATTGACGCACTGGATTTGGGTGCAGCATACCTGCGGCGCGACGCGACACGGGACGCTGACACCCTCTTCGGACGCGCATTCGAGGAGTGGGCCGAAGAGAATCTTACGCTCCGTCTGTGGCGCTTCGATCTCACCGCGGCTGCTGCCCAGCGATTCACCTGGGGACGCCGATCTGCCGAAGGCTGGATCGGTACCGACAACATCAAGGGGTTGGGACTTACCGCCTCCCTTTCCTACTCCCAGAAGGGTCTTGGTATCCTTCTTGAGGCAAAGGATTACAAGGGTCTTGCAGGCGGGATCAATGCGCCGCCACCGTGCAACCCTGACGCGGAGTCCGTCAACCAGGGTGCGGACGAGCAGGGATACCACCTTGCGCTGAACCTTGCACCATGGGACTGGCTCTGGATTGACGCATCATACTCGTCAGCCTGGGATTCCACCAGGGAGAGCACACTGGATCGCATAGGCGTCGAGCCTCGTATTGACCTGGCAGGCCACACCTTTATCCCCTTCTTTATCATGATAGACCGCGAGATACCCGGCGCCGTAAATCCGGAGAACGACAGGATGGAAGCGGGCCTTTCCTACGAGACGTTGATCGGTGAGGTATTCCTGCACCTTAAAGGCTCCTATCGCAGCATCGCAGAGGGCACAGAGAGTTGGGACGAGCCGCGCGCGCTTGCAGAGCTGGGTTGGGGTTCCTTGCTTCTCTCCGGCGGAGGCGTTGCGGAATTAAGGGAAGAGACGGAACTCTGGCCGTGGTGCTCCATCCGTTACAACGCCTATCCCTTAGATCTTACCATTTCATACGGTCGGTTCAAGGGTTCCTACATCTGCAAGAACGGGGTTTGTTCCTACGAGCTGCCGTTTGAGGGCCTGAAGGCCGACTTAACACTGTACTTCTAACATTGCTCCTTTTTGCCTTACGGCAAAAAGATCGCAGTAACTCCCCTCACAGGTTGAGAACCAGTGTCGGCAAAGAATTAATTACGGAGAATGACGCTTACGGGGTAGGGAGATCTAATCTTATAATCTTCGAATCTTTGAATCTCGAAATCTTTGTGCTCTCCTTGGTCTCTGTGGTTCAAAATCTACTCCGCCCGGGTAATATCCCCCCGATCGTCAATAGTCAGCGCTTCCCATGCCGAGGGGCCGAGGAGGATGTTTTTTTCAGCTTTGGCCGCGCGCTGTATGTTCTTTGCGGCCCGGTTGACCGGTTCTCCAATCGCGTCGAACCACTGCAGCTCACCCTTGCCGAACGTCCCTGAAACCACCTCGCCTGTCTCGATCCCTACGTGAACTTCGCGGTTTTTGCACAGATCACGGGCGAAGCTGACCGCATTGTCTGGACTCTCAAAGAGCACAAGTCCCGCGTCTCCCATGAACTTGACGACTCGACCGCCATGCCTGGCTGCCGACTCTATGACCATTCCGTAGAAGGAATCAAGCTCGGCGGCAATATCGGCTGCATCCCTGCCCTGATTCTGTCTGTACCAGCCTTTAAGATCGAAAAACAGCACCGTTGCGGTTGTTTTTGACTTCTTCATATAACAATACTAGGTCAAATCAAGTTGGCTGTCAAGGGGCTTGACAAATCCTTGGATTCTCCCTATTATTAGGCATTGAAATCGATCGAGCATAAAGACAACTCTAAGGTAAGACTGTATAATCCAAAAACCAAGGAGGTTTACCAATGAAGAAACTCTTCGCTATTCTGGCTATCGCCGGTCTTGTGATAGCCGCAGGCACGGTCCTGGGCTGTGGCAAGATAGGCGGCGAGGGCTCCGAGGTGATAACCGACCTGCAGGACAGGGTCGAGACGCTCGAGGCCGATGTTGAGGCTGTTGCCGTGACTCTTACCGAGCTCCAGGAGGAGTACGATACGCACATGGAAGAGTGCCACGGCACGAAACCGCCGGAGCGCAAACCGGTCGTCACCACCGGCGGCGGAAGAAAGCCTCCGACAAGCAAGTAAACAGTAGAGTCAAAGCTAAGGAGGATACTTATGAAGAAATGGGTCAGTTTAACAGCCCTGCTTCTAGTAGCGAGCTTCGCGTTTGTTATCGTAGGCTGTGAGCCTACTGATACCCCGCCGGTTACGAATCTCAATTTCGACATAGTAGACGACACCGACGGCAATCCGGGCGGAGGAATTAAAGTGACCTGGAGTGCCCCTGCGGATGCCACCCCTGACGAGTATGTAGTCAGCGTGGACGATGTTGATCAGGTCGCGGTTGATGGAACCGAAGACTACGTCTACACCGCCGGTGCTGAAATCGCAGTATATGCCGTTTACGGCGAGGAAAGAAGCTCGGCAGAGACGCTGGACTTCGGCGCGGTTGAGACCCCTACTCTTGAGGTATGGAGCGTGGATGATCCCGATCCTGAGCATCCCTCAGCCTTCGGCTTCGGAGCAAACGGCACAGCCGCACCATACGCTGTAAGCGTGGAGGCTAATTGGTCGTCTATCGACTTCTACATCGCCGCAGGTCCCGTATTAGTCTCGCCCTCTGATCATCTCCCTGAGCCGATAAACAACGAGGAGAATGCTTCATCCGAGGAAAACACCACCTACGAAGATCTGGACATCGTTGCCGCGACCGGCGTGGGCAACTATCTCACTGGTCGTGACCTTACCGACAACGGCCTTTACGGTCTGTGGATCGATCCCACTGCCAACGGTTATGACGAAGGCGACAACTTCGGTAAAGCGGTTGTAACCGGCATCGATGGCGATAAGGTCACCTTCAAGTTAGCCTACCAGAAAGTGGCCGGACTGCGCTGGGTGGTTGTAGACTAAAGGCAAAACTACGGCCCGAAAATCTAGAGAGGGGGAGCGCTGCTCCCCCTCCAATCTTATCCATAGGAGTTATGGATGAAAAAGATAATTCTTACAGGGGTGGGGTTATTGGTTTTCCTTGCCTCCATGGGATGTACTAATTATGCCACAACCCGCAGAGTTAACGCCCTTTACGATAACGTCAACGACATGCAGACGACTATCGTAAGTCTTGAGAAGGAAGTAAAGAGGCTAAACGAAAAGCTCCTCGAGATAAAAGGCCCGCCTACAGCCGACCTTGCCGCTCTGCAAGAGCGTATAGAGGAGGTTAACGATAACTACAGGGTACTAGCCTCAGAAATTGCCAAGGTTCAGGAGAAAGTGGGTATGACACCCATGGATACCGCCCCGCCTAAGGCCAAGTAGCTATTTCCGTCAACGGCACTAATGGGGGATAACTTTAATCCAAAGGCAGGTCATACGATATCAGTAAGAAGCGGCGGACAACGCCAACGACGAGATTCTCCACGAGAATATGGAAGCGCTTTACGATGAGGTGGACGAACTGCGCGCAAAGATGGACATACCTTTATCCAAGCCGAGGCGCAAGCTGGTAAAGTAGCGGCTCCAGATTCACACCTAACGGACATTTAAAGAAGGCCATGAGCCTTCTTTTTTATGGGCTTGACTTTGGGGTGCTGAGGGGATAGGCCACTGGATGGCGATTAACCATCACCGCAAGCGTCACCTGGCCCAGGACGGACGCCTTCCATCACCCTGCAGCCGCTGCTCCTACTTCTCCGTTTGGTGGTAAGGGCTTGACAAAAAGGTGTTCAGGCCGACAATCCTCATAAGGAGGCCCAAATGCATAAGAGCGTCAAGATAGTTGCCCTTGTTGTTGGAGCGATCTTTTTCCTCAGCGCTACCTTCGACGTAGCTCCCGACATAGCCAATATCTCGGTCGTAGCCCTGTCGGGTGGCGATGGAGTCAAGGTCAGTTGGAGTTCGATTGCTCCCTATAGTTCAGGCTGCTGGGGGAAAACCGAGGATTGGCTCTACGCCCTGTACCTGGACGGCGAACTGGTTGCAGACTCGCTGGAGCAAACCGAGTACGACCTGTATGAGTACGGCAAAGAGATCGAAGTAGTTGGTTTCGGCTCCGCAGGTGAAACCGAGCCGGCCAAAATCTCCGTCGCTCCTGCACCTGTAACTGATCTTACTGTTTACGAACTCAACGGCGACGGAGCCAGCGGGATAGGATTCGATCCGGCTGCCAAGCACGTAGCCTCATACATGATGACAGACTCGACCAACCGCGATGACATAGACTGCTACTTCACCAATTGGGTTGATTACTCCGGCGGATTTGGAGGGACCTACTATCTGGCAAGTGCAAATCAGGTTACATCAGACCCAGGCGGCGAGGGCCTTGCCGCAACCGGCTGGCGTTCCACGAGTATAACCGAGGCGCTGGACGTATCGGGTATCGAAGACGTAGAGGTAGTTCCGGCGCTGGGCTACGCGAGTGTCGCTGATTCAGTGCAGACAGGTGAGACCTTCGCCATACTTACCCAGGACGGCTACTACGGGCTTATCCAGGTGATGGACATCGATACAATCAACGGACAGATTGACATCAAAGCAACCTTCCAGCCGATACAAAGGCTGAGGTGGATGTAGGTCACGGAAAATCAGGATACCGCCTGACTCAGAGGCGAATAATGAGTGATGGGGGAGGGTGGGGGTGAAAATCAGTAGTGTAGAACCACAAGCTTATTGGTAACCGTCAGGTCGCCAGCACTGAACCTGTAGAAGTAAAGACCTCTTTCTACCCCACGAAGGTACTACGTCCCTTCGCGGGGACCCCGATAACTTAATGCAAGATTAATAGTTTGTCAGTTAATCTTGAAGTGGGGGTCTCAATTTTGTAGAAATAAAGACCTGAGGGAATACTCTTAGTAAACCAGAACAGCTCACGAGTGTCAGGATTGATAGTTTCTTCATACACCTTCCGACCAGAGGCGTCGTAGATACTAAGCTCACCTGAAACTCCAGGAGTAAAGGAGAAAAGGACACCCGATGGGGTGTAACGAGTTGTTACAAACTCAACATCTACTGACCTTTCCCCCTCTTTAACACCGGTCAAGGCCTGCTCCAATGTGTCGTCTTCCGAGTACTCGTCCAGCTCAAGGATCGGGTAGACGCGAAGGAGGTATTCACCGTCGTGTGGAACCGTCCACTCCTTGAACTCTACCTGCTCCGAGGATTCGGCAGGGATCGAAACCTCCTGAGAGTCGCGATAGACCACGTTTTCGCCTTCGAGTATCTCTGCGTAGACCATGCCTGGGATGTCGTCTTTTATACCCTCGTTTGCAAACGTGGCAATCGGAGTGTATGTCTGATTGACTTGTTCCTCTGAGTCTATACTCTTGGCCGCATAGTCATAGTAGGCAACACTGCGTAACTCTATGTTATCCCACGATACATCTTGCCCCATCCATGATAGATCCTTCCATCCCTCTGAATGTAGCTGAACCTCCACTATAGTGTCTAATGGCGACCATCTGGCGAAATTAGTCCACCTGTCATAAAGGCCAGCTCCATATTCGGTCCACACACCGCTATCGGGTAAAGGAAGTTGAAAGTAACATAAACTGTCATTGACGCCTGTAGAACCTCTACCAATGAACCAGAGTATCTTTTTGCCATCTCTAGAGAGAAAACGAATGTAGAATCCCCACATATGGAGAATATTGCTTTCTTCAATGTAAACCATCCAAAAGCAGCTATCTACATCACGAACCGCTTTGGGTACTCGAAGTTCCTGATAACACCACACATCGCAATCCGCATTACTCACTCCAGGATCTTTATCTGTGTCGGTCAAAAAGGAATAGCTCCCTTCGTAGGCACGGCTGGAGTCGTGCGCATCTACCTTTGCGCTGTCAGCCGCTCCCGTGGGCCATTCGTAGATGTCCGTTTCCCAGTCGCCTGCACCCAACTCCGCACCCGGGTCACGGATGGCGTTTACCCAAAGCTCGGCACTTAAACCGAGAGCAATCACTAACACCAAGATGACAGTCTTACGTATCATTACGCCTCCTTATGCATTAACCCTATTCAAAAACAACCCGTTGTCAAGGCAAAAAACGTCAGTGCAGGACCACAAACTTATTGGCAACGGTTTATACTACAGCGTCAAAGGAGAGGGGGATATATCAACCTCAACTACCAGCTTTGCGCAGATTTCTGTAGTTAATGCTCAAACGAGGGCTATTGACCCTGGCCAAGAAAAGCTCTTTCTCTACTGGTCTGGCGACCCGCCGTTTGATGCGTTTGACGTTTCCGCCTATCTCCGAGAGCAAGAAGCGATAGATCTAGAGGATAAAGCGAATATGCAGGAGCAGCAAGGAAGTTGGGCTAATGCAGTATAAACGTATTGTTGTTTACGGTGTTGCACCTCGAAGCGAGGCCTACCGACGCCTTCCTTAAATCGTCAAGATGTTTCCGGGGTAAAAATACCTTGACATCCCGATCCCTGTGACAATAATTAAGTGTTGTAAGTCTAAAGAAACTACAAGGAGGTCGTTATCGAGAAACGTCCAGGTGATAGGTCCAGCTGAAGGCAAAAACAACAAATAATCCCTGAACTGGAGAGAAAAAAATGTATCGAGAAGAGCTTTCAAAAGCACTCATGAGTTTCTTTTTCGGGACCACCGTCTCATCCGCCATAATAGAGAGCCTTGCCGAAAGCCGGATCCCAATGGGAGTGGCCCAGATTCTTGCAAGCGTGCGGGATATCCGACGCATAGAGCTGCCGCAGAGCGCTGTGGAGAGTTCGCTTATGTTGCTTAAGGAGGCGGGTCTTGCAGCGGGCTCTGAAGAGGGGTTTAAGCTTACCGAGCTGGGTGGAGAGCTTGCCGGAAAGCTAGCAGAGCTTCGCAAAGCTCCCGGCAAATAACCCCTGCATACACCGTTTTACACCAGGGTTGCTTCGCAGCGACCCCGGGGAGCGGATGGGGAACCGTTTTTTAATCGGCTTTGCCGTTTGAAGAGGGGAATCCCAACCGCTGTTCGGACGTTCTTAAGATGGCGGCAAGCATCTCGGCGTAGCTCATTCCGGCTATCTTCGCCATCTTGGCAAGATGTCCGTCCCAGCACCAGCCCGGATTGGGATTAACCTCCAGCAGCTTGGGCTTGCCCTTGACGTTGAGCCGCCAGTCGAAGCGTGCATAGTCGCGGCACTCCAGGCGTTCGAACAGCATGCTGCTCCACTCGATCAAGGACTTCTCTACCACCTCAGACAGCTTCGCCGGCACGGACTTGAGGTTCCAGTAAGGTGAATCAGGCATCCACTTGGCCTCGTATCCGCAGATGTGGGGAAGGCCTTCGGGCAGGTTGGAGTAATCTTCTTCGACGATAGGAAGCACCTGGTAGGACTCGGGCGGGTTGCCGATGATAGCCATGGTGAGGTCGGCGCCCACCAGGAACTCCTCCACCAGGACGGGCTTTTCGTAGCCAAACTTCTCGCGGATCTCGGCAACCGCGTTTAAAAGCTCCTCTACACTATACGCCACGCTGCGCTGGGTTATGCCGAACGAGGAGTCACCCAGATTGGGTTTGACTATCACCGGGAAGGTAAGGTCTAAATCAAAGGTGGTGTCCTCGGGTTTGATGAACAGGGCGTTGGGCACCGGAATACCCATCTCCCGCGCCACCCCTCGTACCAGTGATTTGTCGTAGCAGAAGGCCATGCACTGCGGGCCTGCGCCGGTATAGGGTATGCCTAAGGTCTCCAGCACGGCGGGTACGTGTAGCTCCTTGCGGGCGTCGTTTTCGAATCCCTCGTCGCAGAAGTTGAGTACATAGTCTATCTTCCCTTTGAGCTTGACAATGTCGTCCAGGAAGGTTGAGTGGTTGTTGTGATAGATGAATTCATAGTCTTCAAGTTGACGCAGCGCATCCTTGAGCTGATCCAAGGTATAGATGTCGTCGTCGTCGAATATACCGAATGGCTTTAGTGGGTCGGGCTTTGAAGGATCGCCCAGAACGACGGCTACGTTCCGCACAAGCTCCTTGGGCTTTTTCCTTGCCGGCGTCCATTCCTTTCTCGTCTGTGCGGATACTAAAATGCGGCGCTGCATCATCCCCAGATCCTGGTTGCGCTTGGAGTCAGGGCTTATCTCTGAATGGATTGCGATCCCGCTGAAACCGGCCTTGGCTAAGAGGTCTGTTATGCCCTCCTTCGTGTAGAGTCTTTCCGCGTAGAACTGATCAACTATAACCCCCTTTTCCACGTGGGTTACCACCTCCCTTGAGATCAATCGCTGCTTGTCCAAGGAGAGCGAGCGCTCCCTGCAGACGAAGTTTTTTGGATCTATCCACTCCCAGGAGCGCGGCTGGAAGTGTCTCTTCAGATAGGAGCCGTCTGCGATGTCAATCAAGAGCCTCCCCCAGGGTTTCAGGACCTTGGCCACCTCCTTGAGAACCCGCAGGTCGTCTTGCGCCGTCTCGAAGTAGCCGAAGCTGTTACCCAAAATCATAACCGCGTCAAAGGTGTCCGGCGGGTAAGGCAGCTTTCTTGCATCCCCCTCCCTGAACCGGATGCTCAAGGACTCCTTTCTGGCCTGCGATCTCGCGCGCTGGATCAGGTAGTGCGAGCGGTCCATCCCCTCAACGTTGGTGAATCCTCTTCTGGTAAGCTCAAGCGAGTGGCGTCCCTGACCGCAGCACAGATCGAGGATCCTGTCGTCCTGGGATATGCCAAGGATCCCTGAAAACATATCGACTTCCTTGCCGGTGATCTTTACATCATCCACCACGTCTGCGTCGGTCTTTAGATAGAGGGAGTTAAAAAGGCTGCGCCACCAGTCGGGCGCTACGTACTCCTCAAGGTTGGGAACCGGTCCCAGCGAGCGTTGCCTCCCCACAGGCTCCTTTGGTTTTGGAGCAGGCTTCCCCTCAGTATCTTTGTTGCTCATCTTCTCCTCTGACCCTTAAGGGTCTTATTGTCCTTGTTCAAGATCAAACGGTCTTGAAAATACTCGTTTATAGTCCAAAATCAGCCGATGTCAAGTGGTTGGGAGGCAAAGCCCTTGACTAAGACCCGATTTCCCGCATAATATCCCTTACCCAAGGAGGCCTGATGTCAGTCCAGATTCGTGAGGTTCGCACAAAGCGAGAGAAGAAACTCTTTATCTACTTCCCTGAAAAGCTCTACGAGAAACGCTACCCGCAGTGGGTGCATCCGATATATCAAAGCGAAAAGGAGTTCTTCGATCCGGGAAAGAACTCTGCATGGGGTTACTCTGAAGGAGTCCTCTTTCTTGCCTGGCGAGACGGCAAGGTAGCTGGGCGAATAATGGCGCTCATAAATCACAAGTTGAACAAGTTTCGGGCAGAGAACTCCGCACGCTTCGGGTTCTTCGATTCCGTAAACGATCAGGAGGTTGCATCCGCGCTCCTTGCTGCGGCGGAGGAGTGGGCGCGATCCAAGGGGGCCGACCGCATCGTGGGTCCTTTAGGTTTCACCGATCTCGATCCGGAGGGGATGCTGGTTGAGGGGCACGAGCATCGCACCTCTATCGTCACCTGGTGGCACCCTCCCTACGCTTCCAGGCTCGTGGAGGCGGCGGGATATAAAAAGGAAACCGACTGGATCACCTATCTTGTGGACCTTCGCGACCCCTTGCCGCCGGTCTATTCCAGGATCGCCCAAAGACTCCTTTCCCGCACAGATTACAGGCTCAAGGAGTTTAAAAAACGTGCCGAGCTCAAGCCGTTCATCGTACCGATCTTTAGACTCATAAACGAAGCCTACCAAAATCTCTACGGGTTCTCGCCTCTGAACGAGGAAGAGATCGGAAAGGTGGCTGCCGACTATATACCTCTGCTTGACCCGCGGTTTGTGAAGGTCGTTTTGCTGAATGGAGAGGTGCTGGGCTTCGCAGTTGGTATCCCTGACATGACCTCCGGTATACGTGCGGCGCGGGGCAGACTGTTTCCATTCGGGATATTCAAGATCCTTGCGGCACGCCGCCGCTCCAAGCGGCTGGACATGCTTCTGGGAGCAATAAAGACCGAGCACCGCGGAAAGGGACTGGACGTTCTGATGGCCAACGCCTTGTGTGCCAGCGCACGCCAAGCCGGGATGACGCACTCGGATAGTCATCACGAGCTTGAGTCGAATCTCAGGATGAGAGCGGAGATGGAGAAGGTTGGCGGCAAGATATACAAGCGCCACCGAATCTACTGCAAGGAGCTTTAAGGAGGAGATGAAATGGGAAGCGTTGTTTCAGTGATTCTGCTTGTTTCTTTCACGGCGGGTGCGGCTCCGAGGGCTAACGCAGGCGAGGTAGTCGAGCAGGCGGCGGTAGGTCTTATGGGGGCCGCGGCAGCCGGATTCCTTGCCGGCGAGCTGGCATGGATCGCGGCTCCCAAGATTACCGATACAACCGAGGAGTACCCGCTTCGCACCAAGCAGCGCGCGGCGGTAGCTTCTGCCTACGGCGCAGGCGTGCCGTTCGGCTCGGCGCTGGGGGTGCACGTCTCAGGGCTTGCCATGGGCAAAAAAACCCCGTTCTGGCCCAAGTGGGTCGGTGCTGAACTGGCCGCTCTTGCTGCAGGCGGGGTCTCGCTGCTTATAGTCTCGCAGACCGACGAAGACACGACGCAGTATAATCCGTATCTGGTAGATCGGCCTGTGGAGGTTTTGGCCGCGGCGCTTCCTGTAGCGGCCGGGGTCGGCGGAGCCTTCCTGGGCGCCGCGCTCGCACATAGACTCGGCTGGGCCGATCGAGGAGTCCCACCTGTTCGCATAGGTCTTTATCCGGCAGGTGACGAATTTGCGGTCTGCGCAGGAATTCTCTTAAGCTTCTAGACCTTTTCGCTGTTTTTTAGATGGTAGCCGCCGGTCAGGTGGTAGTTGGGGATGCGTCCCCGGATGGATCAGGCACGCTCCAGAGAATCGTTTAGCGCTCGGGCGAGCTGGCTCAGGCGGCGCTCTATCAAGGGCAGAGCGAACTCGGTTCTCTCAAGGGAAACCAGGAGGAAGTAGCCCTTACCTAATGCTGAGACATAGTACAGACGTTCTTCTGTTTCAAAGCGCAGCCCCTTCAATTCCGATGCGTCGGGGCTTCCGATGAGCCGGGCTGAGGATTTGCACAACTCATCTATGGCCTGGGTGTCGATTTGCTCCGATGCTCCTTCGGCTGATACTTCAATGATCTTAACGCTGTCCTGGCGAACGATAAGTGCCGATCGGAATCCCGGGGTCTTCTCGCCCCAGTCCTTTATCCATGCCTTTTCCTGGAACCCGCGATCCGGTGGTGGGGGCGGCGACCACTCGGCAACCTTTTCTTCCGGGACGAGTTTGCTTTCCTCTCTCGCGTCCTTGGCGGTTTCCTTGTCCTTCCCGGATGGTACCTCGGCAGGTTCTTTCGCGACCGAAGGCTCAGCTTGCGGTTTTTCCACCAGACGCGCTTCGAACTCAGAGATCAAAGCTTCTACGTCGCGCTCGATGCTTACAACGTCTGCGGTCAGGCCTCGAATCGTTTCGTAGTTCCCGTCGCGTCTTGCCAGGATTTCAGAAAACGCCTCTTCACCGGTTTTGTCTTGAAACTCGGCGTGCACCAGTTTGCCTTTCTCAAAGAAGATCTTTCCTGCCGCGTCCTCCCTTGAAAACCTTACCTTCAAGGCAAACGGTTGCCTGGAGCGTCGTATGGATCTCAAAAGATCCATCATGTGCAGCACGAACGGGCCACGGAACCTCTTTAAGCCTGCGGCGCGTTTAGCCATCAAGCCTCCTTCAACATATTTAAGCCTAAGTCTAGCCCAACCTGCCCCAAAGTCAAGGCCTTTTACCCCTACTTTTACACTTGACCGAGAGGAAGGGAGGAGTATAGTTGAGGGTAGAGGAGGATTGTATGAATGAAAAAAGTGCTTCTCCTAAAAGAACAATTTCTACAGATGGGTGGCCGATAACGCCTGAGCTTTGGCCAAATGGGGCACCAAATAGGACAGCCTTTGAGATAGATGATATCGAATTTACGGTTAAGGAGGAAGGCAAACGCAAACAGATAGAACGCATGTTCTGAGTGGATATGGCAAAACCCGATTCTGAAGTCACAGGCTACGCCATCGAGTGGAAGGTTGAACCGTCGTTATGGGCTGGGGGAAAAAACCGCGATTTGTCGCTAGGGGTGGAGGGAATCCGATTTTCCACAGACGGACAGATCATTAAGGCCGAGGCGGAGTCCTCAAGCTTTAGCCAAAAAGAATTCCAAAGGATAGCGTTGGACACAATCAATAGGCTAATTCAATGTCATATCTTATCCACAGGGAGACCTTATAAACTCGGTACACCTAAAATTAAAGTCAAAAAGAACGGTAGGATAACTCACATACTTAGTCCAGCGGGCGGAGTGAATGTTGCTTGTAACGATAGTTACATCTCGATTGATTCTGAGGGTAATATCATTACTGATAGTGAGCGGGAAACTTTTAATCGCAGCTTGACAATCTTTGCTTGGTCCACAGACCCCACTCTTCGAGGAGTTTTGGGCTATTACAGCCTGGCTTTAGAAGGCGCAGACCAACTTACAACAGCAGGCAACCTCTACATGGCGATGGAGGAGTTGTGGAATAATCCTGAATTCGGGAACCTACGAGGGCTAGCCCGTAAGTTAGGGCTTCCACACAATAAGTTAAAGCGAGTTAAGCAAACGGCGAATAAAGGACGCCATGCCTTCGTTGCAAGGAAGAGGACAGGTCCTTTGCCCCCCAAACAAATAAGGGAGTGCAGGGAAGGAGTTGGGGAACTCATCCGTGCCTACGTGGAGTGGCTTAAGAAAAAATCGTAGGTGCCGACCTCATCGCACCCCCTTCGGGTGTGAGGCCGGCCCGCCTTTTTCTTAAAGCGCGCCTGGAGGGACTCGAACCCACGACCGTCGGATTAGAAATCCGATGCTCTGTCCTTCTGAGCTACAGGCGCGTTGTCAATGCTTAACTTGTGAGATTGTCCTTCAAGACCTTCTTCCGTTTGCCCTAATCCTGCCCTAATTCTATTCACGGCATCACGCAGATGTGTCCTAGATAGGTGGGAATAGCGCATTGTCATAGTTATGGTTCTATGCCCTATTAGTTCCTGGACTGTCCGAATGTCAACGCCTCCCATAACCAGGTAGGATGCAAAGGTGTGCCGCAGATCGTGAAACCGGAAGTCCTCAATACATGCCCGCTTGCAAGCGATCTGGAAGCGCGCATAAGGATCACCATAAAGAGTCCCGTCTGGCCTGGTGAATACTGGAGAACTCAAGCGTTTGCTGGATAGCTCCTCAAGCAAAGGACACAGAGTATCGCTTATAGGTATAGTCCGCAGTTTATTGTTCTTGGTTTGCTTGAGCGTTATCTCTCCGCGTTCGAGGTCAACATCATCCCAGGTTAAGCTCATAAGCTCACCTTTACGCATACCTGTTTCAAGGGCTGTCAGGACTACTTCATACAGGCCAGGAGTTAAGTGACAAACGGAAAGCAGTCTATCGTATTCGTCACGTCTCAGGTAGCGAATCCTTCCTGGAGGTTCCTTAAAAGGCTTTACCCTCTTGGCAGGATTCCCCTTGAGGTATCCCCAGTCAACCGCTTTATTCAGCATGTGTCTGAGCAAAGCAAGCTCAAGGTTGACAGTCCGAGGCTTTACGACCTTGGATCGGTGCTGCATGTATAGTTCAATATCACGCACTGTTATGCCTGTAAGCTTGCGTTCTCCGAAAGCAGATACAAGAAGCTTCATCTTGCTTGCTTCTTTCTCAACGGTAGACTTTGCCTTGTGAGCCTCAGCATAGGGTATGTATTCTTTCGCAAGTTCAGAGAGCGTGGTTACAACTTTAGTCTTGCCAGTATAGCCATTCTCAATCTCACGAACAGCTTGCTTGACAATCTCACTGATTTTACAAAGAGCCTTGTCTCTATCGGTTTCACCCGTAGAGCGTTCCCATTGTCTTCCGTCTAGCGTGAACCTAACATACCAGCGGCCAGCACGCCGCCTTAAGTTCACTATGATAATAAGTGTAATCTCTCGAAACCGAATGTCAAGGCGAATCTTCCATCTGGAGCGGCGTTTGCGTCTGGGTTTACTACTCTGCACGGCTAAAGTGTTCGTTAATTCACGCGTGCAGGGTTCAGCTAACACTTACCCCTCCTGAAGCCTACAGAAGCCAACAGAGCCAGCGAGAGAGGTCTTGTAGGTCATCCCTGCACCACTCCCACGAGAATCAATCCGCCACCGGGCTGAGATCCCGCTTGTTCTTGCGTAGATCCTCTCCCTGAATTTCCCAAACTGATCCATCAACTCCCCAATCGCGTGTCCGTGAGACGATTCGCTCACCGTACTCCTCTATCCTCACGTTTGTAAGGATGATCAACGTGCGCTGCTCTCGATGCCGGGTCTCGAAGAGATGGTTGAACTTTGTCTTGAACCGGAGGTTGGTGGGATCCTCAGTCCCCAGGTCGTCAAACACCACCCAGCCCGCCTCAAGCAGATCCTTCCAGTTACCTTTGGTTTCGAAATCCCAGTAACCCGGTTGACAGAACTTGCGTTCGAATTCCGCAGCAGTTATATAGATTCCGGGAGCGTCTCTATGTCGGTATAGGTTCTTTTCGATGTTTCGCCTTATCCAACAAGCCGCCGCGTATGTCTTTCCACACCCCGGTGGACCATGCAAAATCATGAGCCGCCCAGGTCTCAACTTCCGTATATATCGAACCGCAGGAGTAGGTTGGCAAGTCTCGAAGCGGGCGTCTTTATAACGTTCCCCTGGATGGTTGCGGATGAAAGCAGAGGCGGCCTCTCTTGCCAGAGATAAACGGGTTTCTTCCGTCATGGTGACCATCTATACCTTCCTTGGGCCGCATCCCGAAGGTTGTTGAACGGGTCTCAGGCCCGACTTCGAGCTCTCTTTAATACTCTTAGATTCTCTTAATATACTCTTAGGTGAGCCGCCAGCCCTTGGCTCGCAAGGCTTTGCAGCATTACCCTGTGAAGTTTTCTGCACAGGGGGTGTGAAGCTTTCTTCTCTACCCGGTGCATTTTTCTTCTCACCCCCTGGGAAGTTTTCTTCACAGGTAGCCAGGAGACGATAACGATTACAGAGCCCAGGAGTCTTAATCTTTTCAATCAATCCCCATTTTTCCAATTCGTTGAGTGATTTACTGATGCTTCTTCGACTGCGGTGAAGGACTTCACCGATCTTGGAGGCTGATAGCCCTTTTCTTGTAATGGGATCGTAACTTTGGCTTTGCGGGGCATTGCGGGCTAAGTAAACGTAAACTTTGAAAGCCAAACCTGAGAGTAGCGGTAAGAACCCATCAATGAATCGGTTGGCTACCCAGGTAAAACCGCCGGTGGCTTTCGCTTTGTTTAGACTTCTACCCTCTTTCATTTTGTCCTCTCATGAGAGTGTGAGGTACTGGAAGTTTTGCGAGAGTGTTCTTTTTGTTCAAGTGAAGTTTTTCCGCTGGCTTTCAGAAAAGCATCAGGAGCCACACGTGACTTTCCCTCTTGGACCTTCCGTGGTTGGTTCCATGATCCCTTTACCCCCTTAGCCGTATTCATATTTCCCCCTTCAGGTGAATCACCAACTCTTCCAGTGAGCGCGGGATAACCGCCGGGCGCGGCTCCAGCCGTATACGCTCCGTCCCGTGAACGGTTTGGTAGAGATCTGGTTTCGATCCCGTTATAACAACACCATCACCCATTAAGCAACCTCCGATACCTCATTCCCTTTTACAAATAGCTTCGTTAGCTTGGGTCCCCACCATGAGAAGTAGAGCAAATCATACAATCTCAATCCTCCTAAATACACAACATGCAACAGGCTATGACCGTAAATAGAGCCATCAGTCATTCCACCTATACGGATAACCCACATCCAACCATGTTTGGTTTCGTTTGGGGATGAAGCATCAACGTAATCCGTTTTACAGGGTAAGGTAAGCTTGAAAAAACGTAAAAACCGCACTGGAATTCTCCTACTCACCCGGAGTCACTCCTGGAGCACCCGCCGGGGAATGGCCGCCGCGACCACCTTCGCCACCTGCCTCGCTCTTGTTACCGCCAGGCGGAGATCCCAGGAGTTCCTTACCATGTTCTCTTTGCCAATTCTTTTTATACATGCCCCAAGTGCACTGGTAGTCATCTTCCTTGCCCATCGCCTTACATGCTTTCTTGGCGGCATCCCATAAATGCTCATCTATTGGCTGTTGCTTGCCGTCGCGGGTATAACCATAGTGTTCTGGCATTTTACCCTCCTTACCTTTTCTTTCGCTTCAAACCAGTACCGCGCGGGGGGAGCTTACTACTACCTGTACGCCGTTTATGCTCTATTAAACGCTCCGCATCGGTCTTAGGTTTACCCCGGCGCGGACTTCCCCCAACTCCTCTTCCTCGTTTTACTAACATGCTATCTCCTTTTGAGGTAACGATTTGTGACCTCAAGTTGTTTTCATACCCTATTGTAGAAAATATACAAGTTTGTCAAGTACTACCCAGATTTCGATTCTTAACTTATACATATACAATAAGTTGCAAGCTCACATGGTGCAACTGATTTTTTGGCTTTTGGCTCCCAAATTGACTTTTACTCAAAAAAATAGCTCATATAAACCCCCTATGCAGATTCTCCAACCCCCCCTCCCCGTCAAATTCCGCGATACCCCCCACCGGGGAGGGATAAAACCAGGATCACGAACCCTCAAGGCGTTTCAAACCCTCCTCAGATGCCCTTCGCCCCTCCAGATTCCCTTGCTAACTTACGCATATACGGAGCTTGACGGCCTCCCCTTTCAATAAAAACTAAGGTTACATAATAGTTATTAGGGGAACTAGGCGCAAGCTGTGAAGGTGCGGAGCTTGCGCGCCTCGCGCGCGCGTAAGGGAGTCCGCACACAAGCTCGACCCGCTCCGGTATCGCCTATTAAGTCATGGAGCTACGAGAGTTAGTCGTACTATGTCTCGCAAGCTACGACAGCTCTAGACGTTTACGCATAAGACAATAGTTTTTACAGTTTCTACGGCTCTATCATACGTATTTAGGTTACTTACAAACACACCTTGACATGGAGCGTTTCTTGACTATAATTATAAGTAATGGAAGAAGAAGAACCAACAAGCTCTTTGAATAACTTGGAGGAAGTCATGAAACACAAGGAAGAAGTTCTAACAGTCTTGACTGAGACAAGATTGTGGATCAACCTAGTGGGTGATAATAAAGGGTTTGAAGGTGAAACAGTAGAGGACAAGCGAATCCTTGTATCTCTTATAGGTAAGACAAGCTTCACATGGGAAGAAGAAGACGAGCTACAGAGAGAAGCAAACAAGAAGGGCTATGGACTCAGCGTTATTATCTTTGACAAGGCAGAGTGGAAAGAGAACTACTACAGAGGGATTAGGACTAAGGATAGGAAGAATAGGACTCTTAAACTGCGGCGGAAAGCCGCTTAGAGGTGCATCATGAGACGCAAGATAGGAACTTTAATCGCATTGTCGGCCTTGACAGCAGTAAGCGCGCAGACGATAACGCTAACACTAGCCGACATCGAGGTCAGCTTGACGGCTACGAAGATAGTTGACACTGTCTTTGTGGCGCCCGATTCAACAGACGAAGCGTTCGCAGTCTATACGCGTGAGCTATACACGTGTAATGAAGAGGCCGCAAAGGACGCCGTTGAACTCGTACGGTTCGAAAACAAACTCGTTGAACTACTACAAGCTGTATACGGAAAAGAGTTCGATCCATTTGGTCCATACGAAGAATTAACAGCAGTTGAGGTAGAGGCAATCGCATTATTCGAGATACCTGTATACGCCACAGAAAGATTACAGGACGAAATAGACGGCCGCTATTGGCTCGTTGACTTAAACTTGCGGCATACTATCGAAGATCTGCTTGATATACTTCGCCCAAGCCCCTGACGAGGCCCAAAGGCCGAAACCGGGACTCAACATCCCGGTCGGGACACAAACACTTAACCGCCCGAAAGGAGACGACATGAAACACCGAGAGTCGGGAATCAACCTAGACGCAAAACGAGTCAACGGCGCTGTGTGTGTGTTTGATCATGGCGGACGGATAGACGACGTTGGACAGCATCATGGAAGAAGAAGACCAAGCCACAGGGCTTTAAGACAACCTCACAAGTGGTTTAGGGCAAGGATAGTGAATATACACCAACTTGAACTTGACTTGAACTTGCCTTGAACTCATAAAAGGCCGGAAGCGGCAAGGAGGAATCATGGGACGCAGTAAAGGCTCTATTGACGAGCGTGACGAACTCGTTGAAAAGTGGGAAAACGAAGAACTTGACAAACTCTTCGCAAGGTGGGATCACGAACCAGAAGAGAAAAAGGCTGCGCTAGCCTGGGTTAAGAACGTGGTACGGGGTGGACAAGACAAAACTGCGCCGGTAACGGCGTAAAGGAGTGAAACATCATGGGACGCAGTAAACGGCATGAGAAACAGGAGCCGGAGGAGAGGAACTATAAGGTATACGTTGACGGTCGCTGGGTATTCATTAGCGATTGTAGTCATCGTATACACAAAGACGAAGACGAACCGAAAACACAAAAACAACACAAGTCAAGGCTTGTGTTTGCGTGAGGTGAATCATGGCAATCTATACGCGCTTCGGGAGTAAAGTAGATATCGTAAAGGTGCACCGCTCCCGTAAAGGTAACAAGACAATTATCAACTCGGTTGACCTTCGGCGCAAGGATGGTTCGATCATACGCTGGTGCCCATTATACAACCTCAAGGCTGATGACGGGAATCAAGAGATTATGGATACTATAACAACCGTACTTGCTCAAGAAGCCCGAAAGGACTAGGAGGATAACATGACAGATCGCAAAAGAGGAATCAAAAACTTGCTTGTCTTTAGGGCTGTACATCAGAAGCGAAAGCATGTTTTTGACATACGCTTACGGTTCAACGACGGCAAAACCTTGACAAGTGCTGACGGCCTCACGGCTGACGGTATGGTAAAAGTATACGGCAAGCTTAACCGGGAGAATCAGCGACAGTTTATAGAAATGCTTGGCAGAAGTAAGTCAAGCTTCTTTAGGATTGCTAACTGGACATGGAAACACTTAACCCTTAAAACTGTGTGAGGTGAATCATGAAACGCAAGACTTTTGCTAATGAACGAGTCAAACGAGAATATGAACGGCTTAAGAAAGAAGGTAAGCCATTCTATGTAGAACGTGATCTCTTAACCTCGGTTATCATCCGAGTTGAACCCTTAAGGTTGACCTGATGATAAACCGATGGATGGAACAAACTTACAAACTTGCCGGGGTCTCCCCCGGTGTAAAAGGAGAATTATCATGGGATTTCATAACGATATGGCTGAGGAATACATCAAAGATGCAACCCTCGTTATCTACATCGAGGCCAGGGAGAACGGGAAAGGGCCACGTGGAGCACACACAAAAGCATGGAACACAGCGGAGAAACTTTTGAAGCTAGCTCGTCCTGATTGGGACTCCAGCAAAATCATCAATACAGCCTGGGACTATGCAAGCGAAGCCCAAGACAAAATAGACCCACCTCCACAATCAGTAAAACCTAAACAAAAAACCTTGTGCGTGTGAGGTTAAACCGATGGATGGAACAAACTTACAAACTTGCCGGGGGAGACCCCAGCGTAAAAGGAGGACATCATGATGATGTTTTTAGTAGCTCTGATCACACTAGGCAGCGACACCCAAGTTGACGTTTGGGTGTTGACTACGCCGAAAATAACCGATACGGTTTTTGTAGCTCCAGACTCAATAGACGAAGAGTTTGCAGTTTACACAAAAGAACTTTACCAGCACGGTGAAGACGCAGCGAGATCCAGGGTTGAACAACTGCGACTCGAAGACGACCTCGAACGGCTTGCATTCTTGCTGTATGGAAACGAGGAAGAAAACCAAGACGAGTGGAGTATGTTGTTTGAACTACCAGCTTACGCCCTGGAAAGCCACGACGGACCCGAACCCGCATGGATAGTTTACCTGAATATACGCCATGCAGTCGAAGACATGATACTGGACATAAATCACAAACCTGCGAAGCTTCGAGCTTCTCAGGAGTAGACACAAGGAGATCATAATGAAAGCCTTTTTAGTTCGTTTTGTCATCCAAGATGGCGAAAACGAATACTATGACCATTATCTTCTTTACGCTCCAGACAACTCTCAACCTTGGGAGATCGCTTGGAAGTGGCTGAAAGAAGGCGGGTATCATGATGCGCCTAATCCTGAAGATTGGCCGCATGTCGAAGACGAAGAACATAACGTAGTGGAGGAACCATACGGCTATCGTATGATTAGCCTGGACGCAATCCGTGAGCTTTCACTGGCAGAAGCGGAAGTCCTTAAGAAACACTACGATTTGGTAGGCACAATCGAACCGGTTGCGGTAAGCTCGGTATAACACAAGGAGGAATCATGGCAACATCAATAATGATGCGCGATCCTGGCCTGGAGAAGACCAGGCAGGAACTCATCAGACTTAGCAAGGAAGACGGGAAGGCATGGGTCGCAAAAAGAACCGGATGTATCGTAACGCTTGAGGACTATACGGACCCGGAACAAGCTTTTCACTACATGCAGAAATTGGAAGATGACCTACCTGATACACGATGGGTGCTCGATGGATGCTACTACCAAGGTAAGTTCTACCCCAGGAAGGTCTCTCTTACTCCTCTCATTCCCGTTGACGGTCATGGTAAATTGATATGGAGAGTACCCTCCCCTAGGTGAAGGACAAAAAGAAAGGAAGTTGCCATGATGAATAGGCTGCCGCACGGCGTAACACACTACCGGACGGGTATCAACCCCGCTGTGTGCGAGGAGTCAGGCCGTATCGAAACCCAACGACGCCGACGTGACGCTTTTGCGGTCGGTAGCTTGGGCGACGGACGAAAAACGAGGGAAAGCTTGACAGTCAAGGGTGCATCAAGGTCTATTCATCGTTCGCATGAGGTTAAACCGATGGACGGGGCAAACTTGCAAACTCGCCGGGCAACCCCCCGTGGTGTAAAAAAACATAAGGAGAACATCGTGAAACAATTTAACCCTGACAATTACATACCGATTCTGAAACTTATGTATCGCAATGCAGTAATATCTTCTGACTTGCGGTACTTAATCGGCAAAATCCTGCTTCGACTTATCGCAGAGAACTGGCAAGAGGCATTCCACCTAAGCCAACTTAAAAGTCGTATCGGTCCAATCCCTACTGATCGATACAACCTCTGGGAAGACAGTACAGAAAATCAAAAACTGTTCCAAGGCAACGATGTGTACGACGTGTTGGATAGTCTCACATTTGACCTCAGAAAGAAGGCGTCATGAGTGATAATGACGAAGACCTTGACATGGCTGAATTTTACGAAGGATGGAGCGAGATAGAACCGACCTATCTTAGCCCAGAAGAGCTAATCATAGCTCAGGAAATCTTTGAGGACTAAACTAAAGGAGACTATCATGAGCACGCAGGAACGGCAACGAATAATAAAAGACTTCACCTTTATGGACTGGGTGGAGTTGACAGAACAAGTATACGGTTGGTGCGGACGACGCTTTCCGTATACAATCAAACAAAAACAAAAACTCTTAACACAAGCCCATAAGCTAGGGCTTGTATAAAAGGAGGCTATCATGAAACGTAAAGACATCCGTACTTGGCCGGAAGAAGATCAGTTTGCCGAGTATGATAAAATCGGGGTTGACACACATGGAGTTCATACCAAAGAAGGAGACTGCTTCCCGGACGTTCTTGTTGACTATCAGGGCATTCACTTGCTTACCGATGTGTTCAGCTTAGAGAAGTGGTTTCAGCTTCGGCGCACAAAAGGAGATTGACATGGCTGTAGCTACAAAAAAAGACCGCTGGGTCAAACGTTGGCAGGTGCCAAGTGAAAGCGATCCAGACAAAACCTACACCGTAGCCGTTGACGCCAATGGTAACTACGGGTGTTCATGCCC
>Ga0315545_1001273_pt1 | contig 24864 bp, 21 predicted proteins | sample SalMarSW160210MG_FD_203096 | JGI IMG/M metagenome (GOLD analysis project Ga0315545, IMG submission 203096) | Salt marsh sediment microbial communities from the Plum Island Ecosystem LTER, Massachusetts, United States - Salt Marsh Sediment SW1602-10 ...
TTGCTAGTGTTGTGATATATGTTCTGAATTATGGGACACAGCGTCTTAAGTTCGACTTCGCCAAGCGGGTATTAGGCCACGGTGGTGGGTTGTTCATGGCTATCTTGGGCCTTGCCGCCTGGGGTTACTGGCTTGGCATCTGGGAACTGGTTTTCTCCGGGCGGGGGGTGGTCTTCGGAGCCAGTTATACTGATATGCATGCTCAACTTCCAGCACAGTGGATTCTGTTGGCAGTAGCGATCATCTGTATGGGAATCATTCTATTTTTCTTATTGCGGCGCAAGCTTCGCTGGGCAATCTATGGCATCGGGGGATGGATAGTGGCTGCCATCATCGTCGGAGCGATATTCCCTGCCCTGGTACAGCGCTTTCAGGTGCAGCCAAATGAGCTGGCTCGGGAGAGGCCCTATATAGAGTACAATATCCAATCTACCAGGGAGGCCTTCGCGCTGAGTCAGGTCGAGGAGGAATCGTTTCCTGCAGAGAAGGCACCAAGTGCCCAGGATGTAGTCCAAAATGATGAGACAATCCACAACATCAGGCTCTGGGATCATCGCCCGCTAAAGGATACCTATAACCAGATTCAGGCCATTCGACTCTACTATGACTTTCAGGATGTTGATGTAGACCGCTATGTCATTGATGAGAAATACCGCCAGGTTATGCTATCGGCCCGGGAATTATCTGCGGAGAAATTGGCTGGAGAGGCGCAGACTTGGGTCAACCGTCGGCTACAATTTACCCACGGCTATGGTGTTGCATTAAGCCCGGTTAATGAAGTCAGTCCTGAAGGACTACCTGAGTTACTGATAAAGGATATACCTCCAGTTGGCGACTTCAATATAGAGCGGCCTCAGATATACTTCGGGGAAAAGACTAATGATTACGTGATTGTGAACACAGAGACCCAGGAATTCGATTATCCTATGGGGGATGAGAACGTCTACGGTTACTACCAGGGTGAGGGTGGGGTTAACATAGGCAGTTTTGTTCGCCGATTAGTCTATGCTTGGCAATTTGGTGATTTCAATATCCTTATCAGTGGTGAGTTAACCTCTGGGAGCAAAGTACTTTATTATCGGAATATAAGCGAGAGGGTGAATCACCTGGCGCCATTTTTGAAGCTGGATAGCGACCCCTATCTGGTAGTGGTGGACGGAAAGCTATTGTGGATACAGGATGCTTATACTACCACTGACCGCTATCCCTATTCTGAGCCGCTTGGAGATGGACTAAACTATATTCGTAACAGCGTTAAGGTAGTCATTGATGCCTACGATGGCAGTGTTACTTTCTATGTTACTGAGCCAGAGGATGGTTTAATACGGACCTATCAGGCCATCTTCCCCAAGCTCTTCGTCCCCATAGAGCAGATGCCCGAGTCCCTGCGAGCCCACCTCCGTTATCCTGAAGGCCTGTTCAACATCCAGGCCTCGGTATATCAAAGCTACCACATGCGTGATGTCCGGGTATTTTACAACAAGGAAGACCTGTGGGCTGTGCCCAGAGAGGTCTACGCTGGCTCAGAACAGCTTCTGGAACCCTACTATGTCATCATGCGCCTGCCCGATGGGGAGAAGGAGGAGTTCCTGCTCATGTTGCCTTTCACCCCGGTGAACAAGAATAACACTATTGGCTGGATTGCTGGCCGCTGCGATGGAGAAAACTATGGGAAGCTGCTTGCTTACCATTTCCCCAAGGAGCGGCTGGTGTATGGGCCCAGCCAGATAGAGAACCGAATCCAGCAGGACACCATCATCACTGAGCAGCTTGCCCTGTGGGGTCGCGGTGGTTCTCGAGTTATCCGCGGCAACCTGCTGATGATTCCCTTAGGCAAATCCAATCTATATGTGGAGCCGGTCTTCCTCCAGGCAGAGGCTGGTGGGCTTCCAGAGCTGAAGCGGGTTATTGTGGCTGCTGGTGAGCAGATAGCTATGGAACCTACACTTGAGGAAAGTATCGCAGCTATCTTCGGTACTGAGGTACCACCGACTGAGCCAGAGGTTGAGCCGCCAGCTCCAGCAGAACCAGAGGAGCCAGTAGCTGCTGATGTAGCCAGTCTAATTGAGGAGGCTCAGCAGCATTATGATAAGGCGCAGCAGTACCTTAAGGCGGGTGATTGGGCTGGCTATGGGGAAGAATTGGATGCTCTAAAGGCCGCGTTGGACCAACTGGAGGAGCTCCTTACTGGAGGGGAGAGGTAGCCCATTGGTACGACAATTTGGCTTCTTGTTGGTCTGCCGTCGGGTTATAATTGAGTCTCGCGCTCCATTCCAAAGGTTGAACTTATAAAGGAAGCTATGCCTATTTTTGCCAGATCCCGTGCCAGCATCCTGCAGGGTATCGAGTTCCTGTCTCCCAATTCTCCCAGGCCATGAAGTAGAATAGCAACAGAAAAGCGGTTACCGGTGCTGGGCATATAATACTCACCATGCGCAGTATTGTTCTTCTGATGGTGGTTGGGGTGAGCACTATGGAAAGTGACATTATGGGAAAGCCAATGTTGCGTGTTTTTTTTGAACCTGAAGGCTGAAATGCTCCCCTCTCTTCAAATAGTCATATGGTTGCATCTCCTAACTGAGCTAATCCCCCCTTATTCAACCTAAACTATAAAGCCCCAGAAGGTGCTGCTCATAGGTAAAGTGTCTTTCTTGTTTTTCACCGGCGCGGATAGAATAAACTCTCTGTTGCTTGGTATCATTGGCAGTTTGCCACAGTCCAGTTTAACAGCTAGGCTTCCGGTACACTCGGAACATTACATGGGAGGCCTGCACATTATGACGTTTTGTTTAACGGGCGCAAATTTTGGAGGCAAACGGTCGATAGACTATAATTGCTACAATGAAATCCCCCAATACGATGACTGGGAATATGGCAGAGGATGGAGCCTTCATATCTTAAATTATATCGCTGCGGTGAGCTTAAACGTAGAGCTGAGGCGCTGGAAGCACAGCTGACATCGTGTGATATTTGTCCTAAGGAGTGCCATATCAATCGTCTGGAAAATGAGCATGGGTTTTGTCACTCTGGATACTTGCCTATAGTCTCTGCGGCCTGTGACCATCACGGTGAAGAGCCAGCTATTTCAGGCACCCGAGGAACTGGAGCTATTTTCTTTGGTAATTGCAATATGAGATGCGTTTACTGTCAGAACTATCAGATCAGTCAAGACCTGGGTCACCAGAATTCTAAGGAAATGGATTTCTACACTTTGGCTCAGCAGATGATATATCTTCAAAATGAGCTGGGGTGCCACAATATCAGCTTCATCTCGCCTTCTCATTTCGTGCCTCAGTTAGTTCGAGCAGTCTTGGAAGCGGTGCCCCTGGGGCTCAGGGTCCCAATAGTTTACAACACCAATGCCTATGATTCAGTTGTATCCCTTCGAGCGCTAGACGGGATTGTAGACGTTTACTTGCCTGACCTGAGGTATGCTTCTGATACCTGGGCGGCAGAACTTTCCTACACTGCTGATTATGTGACACGAGCTCGCCAAGCTATTCTTGAAATGCATCGACAGGTGGGTAACAAGTTGATATTAGACGACTCGGGGCTGGCGCATAGAGGATTGATTGTACGCCATCTTATTCTTCCCAATGGGCTGGCCGGCAGCCGAGAATCACTTACCTGGTTGGTTAAAGAAATCTCTCCAAAGGTGACTGTGAGCATCATGTCCCAATACTATCCAAGCCATCTAGCCTCCCAGATACCACAATTGCGGCGCAAAATCTCCCTTTCGGAATACCTGGCTGTCCTTAAATTGCTTGATGAATTGGGAATAGAGAATGGCTGGGTTCAAGAGATGGATGCAGCAGAAAATTATTTGCCAAATTTCAAACTCGATGGTCATCCCTTCTCAGTAAAGCAAACAAAAAGTGGATTATCTGGTAATAACTACAACGAGGCTTGAGCAATGGCCTTTGAGATATGATTTTGGTATCTCCTTGCGGGACTTATGGTTAAACACAAGGTATAATGAAGCTGGAAGACGGACCAAAGAGCTCATAAGCGGTATCCTGTTTAATCTATGATAAACAATGGAAACCGGATAAAAAGTGGATAGATAATCATTACGTGGAAGATTGGGAATACAGTATCGGGTATCAGATAGGGAAAGATATGGTTTGGATTTGTGAGGAGGGGGTTTGATGGAGATGAGATACCTTATTTTCGATACCTCGTTGGGATGGGTGGGTATCTTGGGGTCACAAATAGGATTGAGGAAGCTCGTCTTGCCCCAGCCGTCGCCGGAACAGACACTGCATCTTCTTAATGAGTTCGCCCTGAAATCGCGAGACAAAGTCTTAAGCGAAGCGGAAGCTGGCTGGTTTGGTGATTTGCCTGAGAGAATAAAGGATTATTTAAATGGCAAGTTGGTTAGTTTCCCTGACAAGTTAGACCTATCTGAGGCTAGCCCTTTTCAGAAAAAAGTATGGCAGGGGGACCGGTCTATTCCTTACGGTGAAACAAGGGCTTATGCTTGGGTCGCTGGTAAGCTAGGTATGCCCAAGGCAGCCAGGGCTGTAGGGCAGGCTTTGGGAAGAAACCCATTGCCCATTATAATTCCTTGCCACCGCGTAATTTGTAGCAATGGAAATCTTGGTGGGTTTGGTGGGGGCATAGGCTTGAAACAACGCTTGCTTGAAATCGAGGCTAAAACCTTGTAAATCACTGCTCAAGCCTAAAGTTGCTCTCGCCTAATATGTTACTCAATTCACTCGCTAATTCCGGGCAGTAGTTTACCATTATCTGTGGTATTTCCAGGTTAGTCTTTTCATCTTCAGCGACAACGGCGAGGGATACTTCATCTTGCCCGGGGTAGTTCTTCAGAATATCCATAACTTTATGGAGGCATTCCACGTCTTTTTCTGTCTCATCTGTTTGAGTGATATTTATTATGAGTCTGCTTCGCTTTTGGCTTGTGGTTAACGCTGCTTGTGTGATGTGTTGATAATGTTGTGCTTCCTGGCAATTTAACTGCACGTCCCCGTCCCTCACTTTTACTATGCCCTTGACCCTGAGGATATTACCTTCCTGCCATAGAGCTTGGGTGCTATCATAAATCCTGGGCCAGACAATGACCTCCACTGTGGCTTCCAAGTCCTCAATTGCTGCAACGATAAAAGGGCGTTTATCTCGAGTATAGGCTTGGCGTACCGAAACCACCATTCCTGTGACTGTCACTGTTTCGTTAACCATCTCAGCAGTGATTTCGCCGCAGGAGGTAGTACCCGTTGAAGATGGCTCAGGAGATAGAAAATCAAAAGGTTGTGAGAAATAGACTCCCAGTAGCTCTCTTTCCCAAACGAGCTTTTGCTTAATGGATACATCTTCCTCTTGAGATTGCTTCGCTGCGCTCGCAGTAGCAGGGGGGGGGTGAGTCCAGAAATCAAACATGCTGGTCTGCCCCGCTTCTTTCATTCTTTGCTCCGTGTGAGCCAGCGAGATAATTTTGTCTATGGATTTGAGAAGTGCTTTACGGCTATCCAGGGAGTCGAAGGCACCAGCTTTAATTAAGCTTTCCAAAGCCTTCTTATTGATATTACGCGGCTCAGCTCGATAACAGAAGTCCTCCGTAGATTTGAAGGCATCTCCCTGACTACGAGCAGCCACAATAGACCCAACAGGTGAGGCGCCAACATTTTTGATAGCGGCTAAGCCAAAACGGATAGCACCTTTACCTCTTCCCTCTGCATTTACTTGAGATGAAGCCGAAGGTGAGGCCTCGATAGCGAAGTCAACTTGGCTCTTGTTAATATCGGGGGGAAACACTGCAATGCCTAACCTTCGGCATTCAGCAATCGCAGAACGAACCTTTTCCATATTGTCCCAATAGGTGTTGAGGAGGGCAGCCATGTACTCCACAGGATAATTTGCCTTAAGATAGGCAGTGCGATAGGCAATAAGGGCGTAGCTCACGCTGTGAGCTTTATTAAAAGCATAGCCAGCGAAAGGTTCGATCAAGGAAAATACCTCTTGGGCTAATTCTGCTGGTATTCCCTTCTTTTTAGCTCCGGCAACGAAGTTTTGCTTTTCCTTCCTCATTACCTCTGGTATTTTCTTCCCCATAGCTTTACGAAAGATGTCAGCTTGTCCCAGGCTATAGCCGGCTAGAGCTCGGGCGATAAGTATTACCTGCTCTTGATATACAATGACTCCGTAGGTTTCCTCCAGAATTTCCTTTAAGGTGGGGTGAGGATAGTGAACAGGGATAATCCCTTGTTTGGCTTTGATAAAAGTAGGAATTTGTTCCATGGGCCCTGGGCGGTAAAGGGCTACCATGGCAGAGATGTCGCTAAAATTAGTAGGCTTGAGTTCCTTTATATAGCGGCGCATGCCGCTGCCTTCCAGTTGGAAAACGCCTTTAGTTTCTCCTGAAGCAAGCAACTCGAAAGTCTTAGCATCATTGAGGGGAAAGTGCTGTGAATCCAGAGAAATTCCTTGATTTTGCTTGATGATCTCTGTGGCTTTGGACAAGATTGTCAAATTGGACAGCCCGAGAAAATCCATTTTGAGCAACCCTAGACGGGCAATGTTTCCCATATGGAACTGGGTCATAACAGCACGTTGACCACCTTTCCCTATCATTTGCAATGGCACATATTCAGTCAAGGGGTCATGTGATATGACGACACCAGCAGCATGGGTGCTAGCGTGCCTGACAACTCCTTCCAATTTCTTGGCTGAGTCAATCAGGTTACGCACTGTTTCATCTTCATAATAGATATTGTAGAGCTCTTTGCTCTCCGTCATGGCTTTATCCAGCGTGATAGTTAGCTCTAGAGGAATAAGACGGGCTACTTGATCGACTTGAGCATAAGGCATGCCCAGAGCTCGTCCGGTGTCCCTTAGGGCTGCTCTAGCTCCCAAAGTGCCAAAAGTGATAATTTGAGCTACGTGGTCAGGTCCATATTTTTGGTTGACGTAGGCTATAACTTCATCGCGGCGATCATCCTGGAAGTCAAGGTCAATGTCTGGCATCTCTCGCCGCTCTACATTGAGGAAGCGTTCGAAAACGAGCTCATAGCTCAGCGGGTCTATATCGGTGATATCCAGGCAGTAAAGAGCCAGGCTAGCAGCAGCGCTCCCCCGAACACCGAAGTAGATACCCTGTTTCCTGGCGAATGAGGTAATATCCCAGACGACGAGGAAATAATGGGCAAATCTTGTCTTTTGGATAACGTCAAGCTCATAACTGAGGCGTTCTTTAGCTTCGGAAGTTGCCTCTGGATAACGTTTTTCTAGCCCGTGCCAACAAAGTTCAGCGAGAAAACCATCAGCAGTTTTGTTTTCAGGTAGTGTTAACTGAGGCAAGTGAAGCTTGGTAAAATCCAATTCTAGCTGGCACATATCAGCAATTCGCTGAGTGTTCTCTATGGCTTGAGGTAAGTCGCTGAATAGTTGGGCCACCTCCTCCGGGCTTCTGAGGTAGAAGAAATCGCCCGCCATCTTCATCCTCTTTTCGTCATAAATTGAACTGTTGGTCTGTATACATAATAGGAGCTCATGGGCAGGGGCATCTTTTTTATCAATGTAATGAACATCAAAAGTGGCTACAGGTGGTATATTGAGCTTAACAGATAAGGGAACAAGTTCCTGGTTGATTTGCTCCAACTCGGGGATTGGATGTCGCTGAATCTCCAGATAGTAATCGCCGAAGACTTCTTTGTACCATGAGGCTACTGTAGCAGCATCGTCAATTCGTCCCTCTAGAATGAGCTGAGAGAGTTCTCCCCGAGTACAGCCGGAAAGAGCGATAAGCCCATCGTGATGAAGCTCCAGGAGCTCCTTATCTACCCTGGGCTTGTAGTAGAATCCCTCAAGGTAGCTTTTAGTAACTAATTGAATTAAATTACGGTATCCTTTCTCATTTTTGGCGAGTAAGGTAAGATGATAGTGGTTTTTATGAGCAAGGTCTCGACTATGGCGGTCGGTTTGAGCTACATAAACTTCGCAACCAATAATTGGCTTTATTCCTGCTTCCTTAGCTGCAGTATAAAAATCAAGGACGCCATACATGGCGCCGTGGTCGGTAATGGCGAGGCTATCCATGCCCAATTCCTTAGTCTTACTTATAAGCTGGGGAATGCGGCACATGCCATCAAGCAAGCTGTATTCAGTGTGAACATGAAGATGAGTGAATTTCTGTGGCATCTCCTGAATTATAGCATAGGTCATTGCGAGCAAAGCGAAGCAATCTCAGAGGAAAAGTGAAAATCGTTAAAACAGCTACTCGGTGGCTATTCATAGTTTGTTTCCCCCTTCTGCTTCTTACCAGCACCATTCATCTGGGAGTGACCAGCTTGCATATTTACGAATACGGTTTTGACAAATATCACATAAGCCAGGTTACAGGGATAGATGAGACACAATTAAGTGAGGTGGCGCAAAGGCTCGTGGATTATTTTAATTCTGAAGTGGAGACGCCTCAGATAAAGCTAGTTAACACCAACGGGGATGAATTCGAACTGTTCCATGACTATGAACTTATTCATCTTCAGGATGTAAAGGGGCTATTTAAGCTTGATTACCAAATTCAGGTGGCGAGCCTTGCCTATGTTGTTATTTATGCTTTGCTCCCTTCGCTTACTGTCATTCTGAGGGAGCGAAGCAAGCGAAGAATCTCGCTCAGGGCAGGCTTTTTGCTGTGGGGAAGGGGTCGCTGGCAGGATTTGGCTAAAGAGATAAGGCAGGGATGTGCGCTGACGCTAATCCTCATAGCAGCAGCGGGCATCGCCTCAATTTTTGGCTTCGAACGGTTGTTTATCCGTTTTCACTATCTTGTGTTTACTAATCCGTACTGGATGCTCGACCCGAGCAAAGACTACCTTATTATGTTGTTCCCCGAAGGCTTCTGGCAGGATATTGCCTTCTTGGGAGGTATAGCTATAGCCGTGGAGGCTTTTCTCCTGGGCGGTATTGCCTGGGCAGTTCCTTTTATTTACCGAAAACGTAAGCGCTAGATAGATTTCCTCCAATCTGCTATAATTTTTAAAATGGCCACAGAGAAAGAAAAGGCAGTAGAAATAGCCATTGAGCAGATCGAACATCAATTTGGCAAAGGGTCTATCATGAGGCTGGGTGAATCCCCAGCTAGAATATCCGAAGATGCTATTTCAACCGGGTCGTTGACTCTTGATTTGGCTTTAGGCATAGGGGGCATACCTCGAGGGCGTGTCACTGAAATTTTCGGCTCTGAGGCTTCAGGCAAAACTACGCTTGGCCAGCATATAATTGCTGAGGCTCAGAAGGCCGGCGGTATCGCAGCGTACATTGATGCCGAGCATGCTCTTGACCCTGTCTATGCTGCTAATTGCGGTGTTAAAGTTGATGACTTGCTCATTTCCCAGCCTGATACAGGTGAGCAAGCTTTGGAAATAACTGAAACTCTGGTAAGAAGTGGTGCTGTGGATGTGATAGTCATTGATAGCGTGGCAGCATTGGTACCCAAAGCGGAGATAGAGGGCGAGATGGGTGATGCCCATGTTGGTTTGCAAGCGAGGTTGATGTCCCAGGCGTTAAGGAAATTGACGGCTGCTATTGGCAGATCCAGAACAGCGGTTATTTTCGTCAATCAATTACGGGAGAAGGTAGGCATCATTTTTGGCAATCCAGAGGTAACTCCTGGAGGGAGGGCACTTAAATTCTATAGTTCGGTGAGGATAGATTTGAGGAGAGGCGATACCATCAAGCAAGGCTCGGAGATTATGGGCACCAGAGTAAGGGCCCGAGTGGTCAAGAATAAAGTGGCTCCTCCTTTCCGCAGCGCTGAATTTGACATAATGTTTAACCGTGGCATAAGCAAAGAGGGAGATTTGATTGACCTCGGCGTAACAGCAGGCGTAGTAAAAAAAGCTGGTGCCTTTTTTAGTTATGGTGAGATAAAGCTAGGACAGGGGAGAGAAAATGCCAAAGATTACTTAATGCAACATCCTGAACTTATTTCGCAACTGGAACGTGAAATCAGAACTCTAATAGCTGTTCCCACTATACCTGTCAGGGAAGAACAGAACCCTTCATAACAAATGACCAGTATCCAATCAAGGAAAGACTCTTTTGATAGAAGACACTGCCTTTCAACACTGCCTTGATGCAGCTTACCGCTATCTCAGTTATCGCCCCCGTAGTGAAGAAGAAGTAAGACAGCGTCTCCACAAGCATGGCTTTGACGGAGAAGCTGTCGAGAAGGCAATCGTCAAACTTAAAGAGCAAAATTTGATTGACGATTTTGCCTTTGCCCAATTTTGGAAGGACAGTAGATTATCCTTTAGGCCCAAGAGCAAAAGCTTAATAAACAGGGAATTAAAGGGTAAGGGGGTAGCCCTAGAGATTATTGAGCAGGTAACTAAGGACATAGATGATGAAGGCAACGCTTATAAACTGGGCCGTAATCGTGTACGTGCCCTTGCTCATTTAGATTATCCGGACTTTTATCGACGCTTATCAGGCTACCTTGGTTATCGGGGCTTCACTCATGAAGTTATTAGGCGTATAATAACGCTTTTGTGGCAGGAAAAGGAACGGTGTTGAGATGATAGATTGGGGATTGACAGCCAAAATTGCTGGTGGTGGTTTTGGTATGGTGTTTCTCATCTTGGCAATATTAGCCCTGATAGTGTGGATAGTAGGGTTGGGAGTGCGAAGAATCTCAAAAAATAGCTCGAGGAGCAAGGAAAAGAGTCAGGAATAGCACTACTAATGCATTTTTGTAGACTTTACAAGGAGCAGAGTTGTTTGGTCTGTTAGAGAGTGGTTTTCAGCAGTTTGGCTGGGGCAATGCTTTAATGCTTCTTATTGCCGGGGGTCTCATTTACTTAGGGATCGCAAAAAAGATGGAGCCCCTTTTATTGATACCAATAGGATTTGGCATCCTGTTGGTTAATCTGCCTCTTGGTGGCGTGATGGATTATAGACTAGAGGTGAGGTCTCTTGAAGCAGGCAACGTGGTTGAAGTACAAATGCAGGAAGGGGAGCGGTTTCAAGAGGGAAATATCCTTTGCCAATTAGACTCTGGGGCGGTAGTGACTCCGATTTATGGCAGAGTTGAGGATATTAAGGTGTCGCCGGGTCAACGTATTGAAGCTGGAGATGTAGTAGCTTCAGTTCTAACCACGGCACAAACTGATCAATCGGAACTGCCGACCGAACCACTGGGATTGCTTTCCAGAATATTTGCGTTTGGCATCATGTGGCAGGTGATTCCTCCTCTTATCTTTCTTTGCTTAGGAGCATTAACTGATTTTGGCCCTATGCTTGCTAATCCCAAAACCTTGTTTCTTGGTGCCGGGGCGCAGTTTGGGGTTTATTTTGCCTTTTTTGCGGCATTACTCTCGGGGTTTACTATCCCTGAAGCATGCTCTATAGGCATAATTGGTGGTGCTGAGGGACCAACGACGGTTTATGTTACCTCTATCCTTGCTCCCCATATAATAGGTGCTACTGCTGTGGCTTGCTATTCCTATATGGCGCTTGTGCCTATTATCCAGCCACCCATAATAAGGCTCCTTACCTCAAAAAAGGAAAGGGCTATATATATGAAGCCACAGTTAAGAGAGGTAGCACAGTTGGAGAAGATATTATTCCCCATAATTTCAGCTATTGTAATTATACTGATTGTTCCCATGGCAGCTCCACTTATTGGTTGTTTTATGGTTGGGAATCTATTTCGGGAAAGTGGTGTTGTTGAGAGACTTAGTAATACCGCCCAAACAACGCTGATTGATATTTTGACCATCTTCTTAACTTTATCTATAGGAGCGAGTATGCCAGCAGAAAATTTCCTTCTGCCCAAGACTTTATTAGTCCTAATTTTAGGAGTAGTAGCCTTTGCCACTGCTACTGCTGCTGGTGTGATATTAGCTAAAATAATGAATTTATTCTCCAAGGAAAAAATAAACCCCATGATAGGGGCTGCTGGGGTATCAGCGGTTCCCATGGCAGCAAGGGTAGTTCAAGTAATGGGGCAGAAAGAGAATCCAAGGAATTTCCTTTTAATGCATGCTATGGGGCCAAACGTGGCTGGGGCTATTGGTGCTGCTATTGCTGGAGGGGTATTCTTAGGCATGGTAGGATAGGTCGCAATGTGGCGGGTACTATCGCTATCTCGGTGCTTGCTGGCGCATTCAGGTCTATAGTCTAAATGAACCCAGCTTATTTTTAATAGGGTGCTTTCATATCCTTGGCTTGACAGTCGCTTTTCGCAAGGGCTATATTTTAAGTAACGAGGGCCATTAGCTCAGTTGGTTAGAGCACAGTCCTGATAAGACTGGGGTCTGTGGTTCGAGTCCACAATGGCCCACCATAGTGTACAATAGACAGAACTGGCAGTTTCTCTTCAGTGATTCCCTTAGGTAGCATCGGTATTGTATAAGTTAGTAACACGTCATCGCCGGTTACCTTCACTTCTTTTACGAAACTTCTTATGAATGATTTCCTTTCGGCAAGAGAACTTTCGCTAAGTACGTTACGTAGATCCGATACGCAACGAGCGACGGATTCAGCATCTGCCAGTTCCACACGCCTGCCAGAGAGTTCATCCTCTAGTTCCAACCTTGCAGCACGTAATCGCTCCTGCCGCTGTCTCAGTTGCTGAATCCGTGGAGTCAGGTCAGTAAGTTGTATCTTTCCGGTTTCGAGAGCGTCGTATAGCCTCTCTAATCGACGATCTGTATCCGCGATTGCATCGATAATGCTATTGAGGCGTTGTTGGTATTCTATTGAGAGGCTATCCATCTCCTCGTTCACCATATGTACCAATCTGGTGAGATTCTCAGTAGTCAATACATGCTCTTTTATCTTGTCGACAACCAAGTTCTCAAACTGCTGGCTATTAAGACGAGGGGATGGACATGAGCCCGCTCCCTTCTTTTGCAGTGTTCCGCATACGTAATAGGTGAATTGTCCACTCTTAGCATCCTGTCCCACTAAAGCTTTGCCGCAATGGCCACATCTGGCTAGCCCACTCAAAAGGTATCGGCTTGCCACCCGCTTGGGGTGAAGGTTAGCTGGGGCTCGCTCCTTGAGAAGGGTATGAACCTGGTCAAAAATGCTCTTATCGATAATAGCAGGCCAGGCATTCTCAACTCTGATAGGCGGGAGGTCATGTATGCTGTTACGTCCCCAGATTAGGGTGCCGGTGTAAACCTCGTTAGTAAGTATTTTGCGGATGGTAGTCTTTATCCAACCCTTACCTCTGGGTGCGGCGATTCCCTGTTTGTTCAGCTGTTTTGCGATTTCTATCAGTCCTTTCCCTTCCAGTAATTGATTAAATATGTGAGTCACTATCCGGGCCTGGTTCGGCTCGACGTTGAGCTTGGTGCGCTCTTTCTCGCCGTCCTTCACCTTAACCTTACAATATCCGAAAGGGGCCTGAGCTGGAATATAGAAGCCGCGGGACGCGCTCTCTCGCATCCCTCTGACGACATCTTCCCCAAGATTAGCCGAGTAGAACTCATCCAGGCTCTCAATGATGGCCTCCAGTAGCTTTCCGGTCGGAGTATCCTCCGCAGGTTCACTTATTGAGACTACCCGGATTCCGTTCTTGCGGAGCATGGTCTTAAACACGATTGAATCTTCACGGCTACGCGCAAAGCGAGAATACTTCCAGACCAGAATAAGGGCAAAAGGCCTTGCAGAGCGGCGGGTGGCGGAGATCATCTCCCGGAAAGCGGGCCTATCTGTGGTTTTTCCACTCTCGGCTTCATCCACAAATTCCCTTACCACTTCGTGTCCATTCCTGACGGCATAGTCTCTCAGAGCTTTAAGCTGGGCTGAAATGGATAGGGCAACGTCCTGTTTTTCTGATGAAACCCTGGCATAAAGTGCGACTTTCACGATATTCCTCCTTGAACAATAGCAGTTGGTCATAGAGGACAGTACTTACAGTGTCCAGGTACTATGCGCCTTAACCTTATTATCGCCAACTCCTCTCCAAGTTTGCTTGTGACGCGGGTAATTTCAGCGATTGTTTTTTCTAAATCGCGATATTCTTCCCACTCTCTTAGATGAGATTCCAGATCTTCCAAGACCTGCCGTATTATCCTTACGTACTCCTGGCTATGCTCTATATCCATTCTAGCTATCTCGAAGATGCCGTAGTGACACCTTACAAACCTTTCTTCAGGAGCTTCAATAATCAGGTCGTCTTTGAGGCTAAGCCCTTTATTTCCCTGGGACCATAGACTTGCCTGGGAGATAAGAGCTTGGACAATGCCGACAGTAACAGTATCAAGGCCAGCACTGACAATAGGCATCAGCCTGGCATCTGTTCGGACTGCTTCTTGAATCAGGCTTTTGATTTTCTGCGGTAGGTCGCTGCGTTTTTGGTTGAGGCTCCGCAGTTTGGATATGTAGCTCCATATCGGCGAGCGAGGTAAATGTTCTCGCAAGGCAGCTTCTATAAAGTTGCTATCCTGTATTGGCTCAACATTGACCCCTGATATCCACCAGGAATTCAGCATTTCGGCATAACTGCGCAAATCATCATAGTGCCGTTCTAGAGCATTACGCAGTACTGCGGCTCTGGCTTCTTTCATCTCCCTCTCCTGCTTGGCGAGTTCGATATGCTTCCTGACCGTGCGGACGTCAAAGTCGCCACTGTCAGCTATTTTCGGTACCGACTCCCCCATCTCACTACGTCTGAGCCAGTCGCGCCGCTGGTCGGCTTTTACCGGTGGTTTTTTATATCTTTTTCCCATAATTGTACTCCTTGTACTAGAGATTCTTGCATTATGTCTAATGTTATCATGTTCTTTAGGTGCTGTCAAGTGCTTAGCCGTGCATTGCGAATGTTTTAATAATGTGTTTTAGTACTATTAGATGTTATTTTATTCTAACATGAATATACCAGAGAGTACAGACCGCGAGATGAATAATTCAGAAAGTCCGGAATATCGAACGGACTCAGCGGCATTGCGGTTGCTAGCAAAGATAATTGCCCGCAACCTCGTAAAGAGGAATAGCGCGGTTGAGCACAAGGCATATCTGAAGACGGATCATCTGCCAACATCAAGGGACGATCATGAAAGTCTATCTTGAACCAGACGAAATAATAGTGCTTGAGAATCAGGGCAGCAATCTTAGGGACCAGCTTCTCATCCGTATATTGTTTCACCTAGGATGCCGCGTCTCGGAAGCTCTAGATATCACGGTAGAGGACGTTGACCTTGTCAAGGGCACCGTCACTATCGAGCATCTAAAGATGCGCATGAACTTATCCTGTCCGCACTGCGACGCCAGGATTGGCAAGAGCCATATCTATTGTCCCAACTGTGGAGCAAGGGTAGAAAGAGCAGTCGCTGAGGAGAAGGAGCATCGCAGGGTGAGAACACTGCCATTGGATGACAACACACTGAAAATGCTCGAGGATTACATTTCGCGTGGCGGCCCGGTTTCGCGAAAAGGCAAAAGGCTCATCTTTGGTATCAATCGCCATCGAGCCTGGCAGGTCGTGCGGGAATGTGCTGAGAGAGCTAACCTACCACACCTGATCAATCCTGAGACGGGCAGGGGGCGTGGGGTGAGCCCGCACAGGCTCAGAGATGCTTTTGCTGTTCATGCCGTCAAAATCGATGATTCAGGCGATGGTCTGAGGCTTCTTCAAGAACAATTGGGACATGCAAGCTTTAACACGACAGCCAGGTATAGGAAGGTCGGAGGTAAAGAACACAGAGAGTGGTATGACAAGCTATGGCAAGAGCATAAGCACTAGACCGCCTCTGCCGTTGAGACCAACAAGAGGCGGTTTTCTTCGTCCCTTCGGCTGCGGCTGGTTTATTCGCGAGTTTCTCTTAGGCCATGGCCCTGAAGGTTCACCAACGATAGCCCCCAATACCGGTGCTCCCCAGTCGGACATCTTCTACCATTATAAGATGGCTCTTCGCAGGGCCACTGCTCTTGACAAGGCCACGAGAGCGGAGGAGAAGAGAGCTAAGCGTGAGGAGCGACGAATCAATCCCGATAACATTGAAAGGCTTGCCGAAAGGTATCTGGGCCGCATGCCCTACAAAGCTCAGGGATGCCGCTACCACTCCTTCGTAGTCTACTTCTCCAACCTCCAAAGATTAGGCTGGGTGGAATTCACGGGCAGAGAAGAGCCATCAGCTCTTCAAGACTACTATGCCAAAGGACAACCACGAAAGTATTTCCGCCTGACAGCTGCTGGCAGGGATGCTTCTGATACCGCTTGGTCAAATCCTCAGCTTGCTCTCTACGGGAAAGGATAATGAAATGACGCTCGAAGAAAGGTATGCAAATGACCCAGTGATGTTGGAGTTCTACAGGGAGAATCTTCTTGAGCCGGGATGGGCTGGGGAATTGGACGGTGTGGAACTGGACTATGTAAAATCCCAGCTCAAGCAATCTTCCTCGCTGCGGCGCCGCTGGGGCTTTCGCCCTTCGGCTAAAAGACTTTCGAACAGCCGAATACGAGCTGTAGCTAGGGATGGCATCTCGGCAAAAAGAAAGTGAGTTTTAGGTTCAGCCAAAAAGTGGTGAAGCCTATCTCAGGGAAAACATCTCAGAGGACAAACCCCTTTTGTAGTTAGCTACGAAAACGGCTCTCTCAAGTCGCTAGAAAGGCATTCTGGCTAAAGGCTGGCCCCTCAGTCGGCTAAACACACTAGCAGGCCTTCCTTGCCTTGTAAGATACGAAATGTCTGGTTTTCCTTGCCATCGACATGCCCATTTGAAATTCTTCATGAAAATATAGGTTCATTCTGTTAATGCACAAAAGCTCCTTTTGTTCAATAATGAAATCATAGAATTTGAACCTTAACAAATAGCAATCCCAAGCGGATTGCTCATATTGAAATGCCGAAGGCTCTTATTCCTTGCTCCAGTCTAGCGCCTCTTAAAAAGCAAATGCCTAGCCAGTGGTAGCTAGCTAGGCAAATCTAACAAAGGCGGTGAAAGCACAATGCTAGACTGGGAAAAGTATATGGAAATAGCCGACAAATTTCAACGCAAGGCAAGGTATGGGGATAGGGAAGATTTGAGGCAAGACATCATATTGAGGCTTGCCGAAGTAGCCAGCAATAACGGGCACAAGCCATTTACCGAAGGGTCAATGGTAAGAGTGGCTAGCTATGTGGCGATGGAGTATTGGCACAACCTTAAGCGTCAGCCAAACATAGGAAGCCTCAATGAGGAAATAGACGATGGCGATGGTAACCCCATTGAGTTTTGGGAAACGCTAGCCGATGATAAAGCCATAGACTTAGACGCCTGGCTTGACAATAGGAGTTGGCTTAAGGGGTGTCCTCGAAGGTTAGTCCAGATTGCCTGGAAAAAAGTGAGGCAGAAGCCTCTAGAGTGGAAAGAGCATAAATACCTAGAGCGTTACCGCCAAAAAGAGCTAGCTAAATATCAAAAAGCCTTGCTTTGATGTCCAATGTCAACCTCGTTTTGTCATTATATTAGTGAGGGGAAAGAGAGGCTAGCGGTAGCAGCTCTTAAGTAGCCTTACAGCTTCAACACAACAATTGCCTCGCTCTAATCAGATGCTTAGGCAAGGCTCGCTTAAGCAAATCTAGAAAAGGGGGTGATAGATTGGAGCAAGTGAATATAGAAGGCAAGCGTTCGGGTGAAGGCTTTGTAGCTCACAAAGACCAGCTTGTAAATGCTCTAGCAAGAGCACAAGGGGAAAGAGTAACGTTGTTTGATAGCGATGTTACTCTAGGGCGTAAAGGCTTCTATGCTTACCTCAAGGCTCTAGCAGGTAGCAACATCGTTAAGGTTGTGCCTGCTAACGGTGACGCTAGCGGTTCGCAGGTTATCGCCAAAGGCTTAAGGGTAGTATGTGGTAGCCACGAAAGCTACTTGCCTGATGGAGCTTGGACTAGCACAGGGAAAAAGGATATTCCTTATACCTTTGCTCAAATCCGAGTTTCCCCGTGTAACGCTGTTATGCCAAACCTCGGTAGTGTTGAGCTAGCCGAAGCCTTGTCAAAGGTATTGCCATTTACTTCTACCGATGAAGCTAGAGCGGTTTTGCAGACCGTTAGGTTCTATCAGAAGGATGGGAAGCTAACCTTGACGGGTTGTGATGGCTTTAGCCTCAGCGAAGTAAGCCTTGACTTTCAGGATGGCGAAGGCGAAGTCTTAATCCATAGAGATGGTATAAGAGGCTTGATACCAGCCTTACGCAAAGCCAAAAGAGTTAAGGTTAGCTTTGAGGTAAAAGCCGACGACGAAGGCGGTTTGCTCAGTAAATCGGTAGTCATTGACACCGAGCTAGTAAGGTATAAGCTGCCAAGCCAAGAGGGAAGCTATCCCGACTATGGCAAGGTTATACCGACTGAGTTCACAGCTAACGCTAGCTTTGACGCCAAAGAGGCAATCAAGGCAATCCGAAGCCTCTTAGCGGTTTGGTATGATGACGGGTTAAAGCCTCTATACCGACCTCTAGTCCTAAACATCGCTCAAGGCAAGTTAGTAATAGAGGCAAAAGAGGATAGAGGCAAAGCGGAAATAGCAGCGGAAACAAGCGGGGAAGGCAAGATAAATGCTGAAGGAAACCGCTTACTCCAAGCCTTGAAGGCCTGTGGTGGCATAGTAGAAGTGAAGCTAGTCAATGCTAGTTCACCGATGCTCTTTGCCGTTGACAGCCATAAATGCCTGGTGATGCCGATGTTGATGGGTGAAGCCAAGCCAGAGGCTAAAACCGAAACCAAGGCAGAAGCCGAAACCGAAGCCAAGCCGAAAGGCAAGGCACGGCGAAAGGCAAAAGCCAAACCCATTGAGCCAACCGAAGCGGTAACAGAGCAAGCCGAGGTAGCAAAAGAGCCAATAGCCGAAGAGCCTGAAGAGATAGCGGAAACGTTTGAAGAGCCAGTCGAAGAGCCTGAAGCCGTAGCCGTAGCATAGAACGCAAGCCGAAATAAAGAGCCACGCACAAAGAGGGGTGGATAGCCCCTTTTTGTGCTTTTTGTAGGGGGGTTTCGCTCCCAAAGCGTGGGGGTGGAGTCCCCCTCTTTTTGTCCTGCGTGGGGGAAAGGAGGCCAGCCATGCTTTCAGGGACTCTTGACGCTGCCTTGACTGCGAAGCAAAGACGCCAGGGATTCAGGCTTCGTGAACCAGATGACCACGCCCTGGAACTCCGCTATCGAGGCGAGCCAGTGGCTTTCTTTAGCCAGAGTGGCGCTCTGTGGCGGAGATAAGAGCCACAGCGGAGCGAATAGCAAGAGATAAAACTGAATAAGCCCGAACGTGGGAACATCAGGGTGAGAGGGTAGGGAAACCGAAGGATTCTCTACCCTCTCTTTTTGCCAAATTTACGAGGAAAGGAGGTGATTATGGAGTGCCAGTTTTGTCATCGTGACGTCCCAGGGCGGATAAGGAGGTCTGTTTACGGCGAAGATATCTGGGTATGCCCCGAGTGCTACGAGCTGATAGACAAGCATCGATATCAGCCCTACTCATACGTGATGGACAAGGTAGCAATGCTCGCAGCTGGCTATCACGTCAACCGTAAGGTGGCAAGGCTAAGAAAGCGAAACCTCTACTAGTGCGGTATCCCCGGATTCCGTAGGACAGCTACGCCCTAGAAACAGCGAGGACTAGGGAAGGTGAGAGGCTTCCCAATAGAGAAAGGGGGTCGAATGGCCAGAGTGGAGCGAAAGGATATCAGGTCAGCACCAGCCCTGGTTAAAGAGGAAACCTACGAGGAGATTCATAAGCTTTACAAATAAGCGACTACCGCCTCAGTCAAAGAGCATCCTAGTGGCTTTCCTGCCGTAACCGTGGACTGCGGTGAGATTCATATCCTCACCGATATTTTAAGCCTCGAGGAATGGTGGGCAAAGATGAAAAAGGCGGGTCGAGGTTAGAAAGCCCAGCCTGTAGGATAACCATGCCCCAAAAAAGGAGGTGATAATTGAATAATCGAATAGATACACAAATAGACGACGTAGTTGGTGCCTTAGCGGATCCCGTCATCGTCTGGCCTGGTCCTTGGCAAGATACTTTGCCAGAGTGGATTAAGCCGGCGATAACCATGGAGAGGCTAATTGAGAACATGAAGGCTTTGAAGGGAGAGGCGCCAACAGGTACAGACGCTGAGGTTTTGGCCTATATGTATCCCCGTAGCCTGGAAGCTCCCCTGGATAGCGACTGGTCTCAGATTTACCTCTATGTCTCTACCAAGGTAATGTCTCGACATAAGGAAACTGAGGTCCCTGCCGATATCAAGGTGGAGTTGCTTAGTGACTATCAGATGCAGCGCCTCAAAGAGCTCAAGGACTGGATATACGAGGAAAGAGTCAGACTCAGGCAAGAGAGGCGAAGAGCAGAGAGAGCACAAGCTGTGGCAGAGGCAAAAGTCAAAGCCCCAGAGCAACTCAAACTGGGCGTCTAATAGCATAGGGGTCGTGGAATAAGTCCACGACCCCTATTTTTGTTTCTGAGAAGATAAAGCAAGCCATATTATTCCCGTGGGGAGCAATGCCATAATTTGCAATCTTCGCGTTCACAGCTATTGACGCCGCAAGGGTGATAGGCTTAATATCCAGCTAAAAGGAAAGGAGGTCAGCTAGATGCAAGCATACTGTATGAAATGTCGTGCTAAGCGAGAAATGAAGGATACTAAAAGCATAACTATGAAGAATGGCAGACCAGCAACCCAGGGCGTGTGTCCCGTATGCGGAACCAAGATGTTTAAGATAGGCAAGAGCTAGGGCTGGTCCTGTAGCTATCGGGATTGCTAAAAGGGCTGGACATTCGCACATAGATGTCCAGCCTTCTTGTTACTGACTACACAAAATAGGCGATTGTGCGGTCAAGCATGGGGGGGGAAGCGTCCTAATTCAGAAGGCCCACCCTTCCCTATCAATGACTTCCACGAAGTACATGTGTCTGACACTAAATCCTTCACAAGCTACCGGGATCTTCGTCTTGTTCTTCTTTTTCTGCTCCGTTTCGGCACTTACTACTACACAGGTATCACCAAGCATTTCTACGTCTCTCTGTTTCAATATGGCTAGTGCAATAACATAGGGATCTGCATCTTCAGTTTCTTTGTCTTTATCGACAATGTCAGGGTACTTATCAACGATCTGCTTTGCAAGAACGTATTGCTCAGCGTTTAGACCTATGAATACTTTCCCGTTTTTGTTTGCCCATCTAAGGAGTAAATCATCTTGCTTTCTAAGTTCCTCATGGACTTTTTGCGAGCATATCAAACGACCTTCTTCAATTAGGGTCTCAATCCTATTCCATAAACTTGGGAAGCTCTTGAAGGAATAGAACCTCGAAGTATTCGTTAGGCCGCTCGTATCATAGCAGTAAATGAGCATAGCTGTACGGTTATCATTGCCTCGCGAGTTTTTCCACTTTATCCAAGTATTTCAGATTAATATCGAGGTAATCTGACAAATCGCTATAATTGATATAGCCGTGATTAACTGCAGATAAGGCCAACGAAGTAAATAGAATGCCGTTTCGCGCTACACTTTTTCTAGCTGCTGAAGGGCCCCCTTTGGATTTTTTACGAACTGGCACTTCAATGTTATTGAGATAATCAAAATAACTGCCCCTGGTAATTAAATTGCAGCTAAGCAGTCTTCTTAGGATTACATATTGGCTCACTTTGTATTTGCCGACTAATTGTCCTATAACATCTTCATCAATATGAGAGTCCTTTCGTATATTCAGTACCATGCTGTCTTCAATTAACGAACTCTCAGGAACCAAAAAAGCTCCAGCGAATGCATCACAAAATTCCTCAGCTTGGTCGCGCTGATGGAACTTCGTTGGGGCTTCAGTAGGTATACAGATACCAGTTTGCCCCAGCATAATGTGAGCGTACTCATGGAATATTGTGAATATCCTAGGATTAACGGAATCAGATATGTTTAATACTATTACCGGTATTTTTTTATCACAGAGTGAGAATCCCCTTGCTTCTTCGAGTGGGAATCTAGTTTGGAATATTAGCACATTAAGCTTTTCAAGCGACCTTCTCCATTCTCTTAGGGCTTCGTAAGGATCTTGGAGTTTCGATTGGTCTGCTACGCTGATGCCTATCCGATTGCGTTCTCGCTCAGAAATCGACTCGGCGTTATCTTGAAGGGTTGCGCTTCCTAGAATTACATTGTCCGACAATTCGGCGGTCTCATATTCCAATAATTCTATAGCTAACCTCTGATAGCGCCTTGCTCTCCTGATCGAAAGTCTAGTTTCCTTACTTAACCTACGCTTCTGTAGATTCGGAAGTTGTCTGAAATCTGTCGGGAGTGGTGGTTCATCGGGTACGCTAGGCAATAACAGTGCAGCTAGTGGCCTTTTATAAACTAAAGCTAGCTTATTGAGACTTGAAGTAGAGGGAGTCTTATTTCCCTCTTCCCATGCAATTACTGTATTTTCGCTGATGTTGAGTCTTTTACTTACTTCGGCAGGCTGAAAACCTATCGACTTCCTAGCCCACTCAAGGACTTCTGGATTGATCTTTATATAGTCAGGCTTTATAGGCAAAGTCCCACCTCTATTCTTGAGTTCTCAATCCGTTGAGAGAATTGTATCAGAATTCACAGATAATCAAAGCATAGACAGGCATTAGTATGAACCGGGACTCATGCCACCATACAAATTGAGTAATTCTTGATCTTGCGTGAGAGTTGCAGGTTTGCCTGGCTGTAAGCAGCTATGCTGCCCTATTTGGGCCAAACAACTTTGTCAGTAATAGGATGTTTTACTACAATTAGCGGCGGCGGTATTCCGAGGTATTCGAGTACAGCTATCGTAGATCATTCGCTGAGGTGCTAGTTCGCAACCCGCGAATCTCTGCGGGGAAGACGACCTCACTCACCATGAATGCACCGTCCAGATTTAAGTCTTACTGCGTCTGAGAAATAGTAATTCCCTTTTTTGATTAGAGCCGTCGGATAATCCGCAAACGGCAGCGTTGTGACCTCATTATATGACTCGCATGCAGGACATTGAATCACCATATTGTTGAGGGAGAGCTTCCAAATTCTCTCCGCTAACACAACGCCACACCGACCACATTGATAGTTAATATTACCTTCACCTGTGAACAGCGGGGGAACCTTGCTGCCTCTACCATGTACAATCGACCTGCTAAGCAATTTAGGCTCTTGCATAACATTAAGCTTCACCGATTTTATTCGCGATACCTTGACCTCCTTCCTCGGTGCGGCTTCAACACGGGGTAGCATGGCTTCGACATTCCCAGACACGAGCGCGTCCGTAGGTATATCTGCGAGATTATTTTCTATCAGATTTGGATGGTCCTTCGGTACCTTGGCTTCAATATCAACCCGGCCAAAATAGGCTGGATTGCATATGAACTCAGCGCTCCTTGTAGCCCTGAAAGAAAGTCTGCCCCCTTGTGGGCTGAACGCAACGCCCAGCATTATTAACCAGAAGCCGCAGAGGTTAGCGCGATCAGTTGTAGATAACCTCTTCTCAACCACTTCCCTCAACATCCTCAAGTTGTCACTTGACTGATTATAGCCACATATAGCGATAATGCCAGGTGTGTCTGTGCCAATCTGGCGTTTGGCTTTTTCCATAGATTTCTTTACTAGGCTTTCAGCTTCTTTGATACCTAACTCTGATGGTTTGCCACATAAGGCAGCGGGTTGGTAGCACTCAATGAGTACCGCGTCTCGGGAGCCCCCAATGGCCCGCAACGTTAAATCTGGGGAAGGGCCAGGGCCTACTTTTACTACTTCCACACCATGACCACCCCATTCCAGATGCTCTGCTACGTGCAACATCGCTATGGTATGATTAAAAGCCTCCTTATCTTTGAGGGACTTTTCAATGTTCCGCCAATAAGGGCTTTGCCGCCACCTGCGGACTACATCCAATGTTGCTCTTAGTTCAGCCAAAAACCAAGGGGCGACTACAGTACCTGGCAAGCTCTTCCTCGTTTCTTCCGCAGCTTCGAGGAGCACTCTAAGCCTATGACGTTGTGTCCAATGAACTCCCTGGACTTTTGCTCTGTTATCGCTCGCCTCGGTCGAGGTGATGACTTCCGGTAGTAGTTCCTTGGCTTCTTCAGTTAGCCCGTCAACTGCAGCCTTAAGATGCTCTCTGCCTTCGTTAGGTGTTACCATTTATCTACACCAGCTCGATTCCAATGGCCAGATGCCTAACTGAATCATAAAACCAGGTTCAGGTCTTTGCAAGTTTCCCGTTGCTACCTCCCGCAAAACAAAACCGAGTTTTGTTTCCGAGTGACTCCCGCATTCCTCGGTAGTTCGCGTGCCTTCGAGGCTTTCTAGTCTCTTCCTTGGCAAGAAGGTAGTAGTGAGAGGTCAGTAAATCCCTGCAAGCGGAGCGTGGTATAATTAGCTGGGAGTAATATGAGCCGAAGCTAAGAAAGTGGAAGGTCTGATGGATATGCCGCAACAATCATCGCTCAAAGAACTCGTGCAGAAAGGCGAAGGTCAAACTCTGGAGTTCAAGAGGTCGCTTAGCCTCCAGCGCGAGGGGCTGGAGGCACTTTGTGCCATGGTGAATTCTGATTTGGCTTGCGGAACAGTTATTTTTGGGATCGAGAAATACGGAACCGTCTGTGGAATCGAAGAGGGAAACCTTGATACAGCCCAACGCTCACTATCACAAGCAATAAGAAACGAATTTGATCCTACTCTGATTGTGAGAATGGAGGTCGAGGAATTAGATGGTGAAAAAGTTCTTGCGATCAGCGCGGAAAGATCTCGGGACGTTCCTTACCATGAGTATGCTGGTAGAGCTTGGATTCGACAGGGTAGCGAGAAACGCAGATTGAGCCTCGTCGAAAAGCAGCAACTCACGAAGAGAAGGAACCGGGATAGTCACCCCGGGCCATGGAGATGTGATAAGTGCGGGAGCCTGGTTGGAGTGTTGCACAGTTTCGAA
>Ga0315545_1001274_pt1 | contig 24856 bp, 24 predicted proteins | sample SalMarSW160210MG_FD_203096 | JGI IMG/M metagenome (GOLD analysis project Ga0315545, IMG submission 203096) | Salt marsh sediment microbial communities from the Plum Island Ecosystem LTER, Massachusetts, United States - Salt Marsh Sediment SW1602-10 ...
CTCCTGATATAGGCCCGGGCATTCTTTGGCAGCTCCTCGAGGCTTCTTGCCCCGGAGATATCCTCAGGCCACCCCCCCATCTCCTCATAGATGGGGCTGCATGTGGTGAGCGTCGATAGTTCAGGGGGAACGCTCTCCAGGTTCGTTCCTTGATGTTCATATGCAATGCAGGGCTTGAGTACATCCAGACCCGTTAACACATCAAGCTTTGTGATCGCCAGATGGGTGAGCCCGTTGAGTCGGGCAGCGTATCGTGCTATCACGAGATCGAGCCAGCCACACCTCCGGCGTCTGCCCGTGGTGGCACCGAATTCCTGCCCCTTTTCCTGAAGGTAATCGCCGATCCCGTCGGTGAGCTCGCTCACAAAAGGTCCAGCGCCCACCCTAGTGGTGTATGCCTTTACAACGCCTACAATGCTATCCAGTTTATTTGGGCCTATCCCTGAGCCGATGCTCGCATTCGCTGCCACGGGATTGGAAGAGGTAACAAAGGGGTAGGTGCCATGGTCAATATCCAGCAGGGTGCCTTGAGCGCCCTCGAGGAGGATGTTCTCGCCTCTTTTTATCGCTCCATCCAGTTCCATGGACACATCAACAAGGAAGGATGTGAGCTCGTCGGCCATCGAGAGATATCTCGCTACTATCTTGTCATACCCTAGAGGTTCAGACCCATAAAGCTTCGTGAGATAGAAGTTCTTCTCCTCAAGACCGGCCTTGATCTTCTCCTTCAGCACAGCGGGATTTCTCAGATCACAGGCCCTTATCCCCACTCTGGCTACCTTATCCTCATAACACGGCCCTATGCCCCTTCCCGTCGTCCCGATCCTGGAGGTGCCCTTTGCCTCTTCACGCGCTATATCAATTGCCTTATGGTACGGCATGATCAGGTGGGCCCGCTCGCTTATTCCCAGTCGCCGGGGGTTCACGACTATTCCCCTCTTATGGAGCTCTTCGATCTCCTCCAAGAGGACCTCGGGATCCACCACCACGCCATTGCCAATAAGACATCTCGTATCCGGATAAAGGATCCCGGAGGGAATAAGATGTAAAATCGATCGTTGACCGTTCACCACAAGGGTGTGGCCCGCGTTGTTTCCCCCTTGAAACCGTACCACCTTATCCGCATGCGCGCTGAGCAGATCGACTATCTTCCCCTTGCCCTCGTCACCCCACTGCGTGCCGACAACGACAACTGTGGCCATGGTTTTCTACCTTTATAAATCCTCTTCCCCCTGTGCTGTTAAGCTCTCGTTGGGGAGATGGTGTGATGGGCTATGAAACGATCCAAACCTAGTCCAAATCCTTATGTCTAAGAAAATCCTCTATGTTGATAACCTTTGGGATATCCTTTTTCTGAAGCTTCCCGCTTCTCAGCTTTTCAATCTTTTTTATGTAATCCTGTAATTCCTCGTTCTTGTCCAGGACCTCCTCCATCTGATGTTCGAACTCCTTTAAAGACCTCTCGATCTCAAGGGTTTCTATGGAAAAGGAGAACAAGGAAGACAGCATGGAAATCATTCGATTCATTACCCTGAAATTGGTCCCCCTGAGGTATAGCGGGGAGTGACCCCACAGCCCAATATAGGGATATTGCTCATCTTGTGCCCTCTGCATGATGAAAGAATGTATGCCTGAGGGGCCTTCATAATCGATGAGATGAATGCCGTGTTCAAGCAAGGTATCCTTCCAATTCATCAATGAATAAACCCCGGAGACAATGGCCTCGGTATGGAGGACATCATCATACATCCCCCCAAGGCTGACGATCAGGTAAACTTCCCACTGCCTACACAGGTCAAAAAGGATATCAATGAATGTGTGCCATTGATAATCCGGCTCCTGGGCCTTTAAAAATATGAGATCATTGCCCCCCTCATCGTTGTGCCAGGCATAGAAAGATATCCGCTTTACATTGATGCTCTGTAGTCTCCCCTCCTTGATAGAGACAATCGGCCGGTTTTGGGTAAAGTAGAAAAATGGGTCGGTTTCGATTTCGGCAAACATCGTAGCTCCCTTCTTACGAATGACGTACTCAATCGATTTCAGGGCTACATTGCCCGCATTTGACCAATCCCCAAATCCGGCAATCAGCGCTGGGTTCTTCAGTCTTGGCTTCTGGTGTAAGGTGAAAAAATCCTGAATCATGACCTACGTTCCCCCTCGCGTCTCTTCCCTATTAACGCTTCCTGCCCCTGACGGCTATATACCATTAAACAGCCCAAAAGAAAGCAAAAAACCTCCTCTTCAATGGCACACCAAACGAGATACCGGCACTACCTCCACGTCCTGTTTGTGGCTCACCTGGAGCTTCGTTAAAAACCGGAGGGTCTCCTTGTGGGGATGCCCTATACCGATAGCGTGTCCCTTATGTCTCGCTACATGAAGGAGCCTATCCATTTGTATCTTGAGAGCAGCTTCTGACAGATCGTTGTCAAGAAAAACATCCCTTCGCGCCGCCCTGATGTCCATCTGCCTCGCGAGATCAAACGCCACGCTCCCACGGCTCGTCTTGCTATCAACGAAGTAGAGCCCCCGTCTCTTCAATTCCGCAAGCACTACCGCCATCTTTTCCTTATTCTCGGTGAACCTAGACCCCATGTGATTATTCACGCCCACGACAAAGGGTATCTCACTCAAATCCCTATCGAGAACCTCTAGGATGACATCCCTTTCCATGGAGACCAGCAATACCCCATTCCCTGGATTAATGCGAGGATAACTCCTCGGTTCCATGGGAAGATGAAGCATGATTTCTCGCCCTCTTTCCCGAGCCCTCTGCGCAATGGAGCGCGTAAAGGGGGCTAAGGGCAATATCGATAGTGTGAGCGGTAAATCAAGACCCATAAACCCTTCTGCAAGGCATTTATCATATCCCAGGTCATCTATGATAATGGCGATCTTTAGGGATGGCGCTCCGTGAATTGGAATCGGGATTTCATGGCTGATCGATCTCTCCGGAGTCTGCTGCAGCTCCTCAAAGGGAGGGGCGGTTCCTCGTGGAACCAATCTCGGCAGGTAATCTATGGCCACTAAGATGAGAATGCTCACGAGGGCAAACCCAATGATAACGAGGCATACATTCCTTGACCCATCTTTTCTGCGCGTAACCATGAACGCCTAGCCAAACATATTTGAAATTCACTTCTGTTTTGAATCAAGGTTGATGTAATGAGGGTGTTCAGGATGAAAAGGCGCAAGGCTCAGGGCACAAAAGCTGAACCTTGAGCCTTATGCCGCCTGTGTTGTCTGACCCATGCAGTGAAACAATGGGCGCGCAAGGAGCTACAAGCGGGGCTCACTACTTATTTCCCAGGCTTTCGGCGCTCCATGCCCGAAAAAACATCCCAGGATTGAAGTGCCTGAATCGCGCTTCTCAGTTGGTTATCGTTCTTGATAAGTTCTCGAATGCGAGATTCCTCTTCTGTGAGAATCATATGCTCCTCTTGCTCCTTACCTTGGTTTTCGATGTGGCCCTCCAAATCCTTCTCCCTCATTATAGGCCCTTTTTCCTCTTTTTGCCCCTCCTTTGGAGCCACGAAGGCAACTTCGATATCGGGCGCAATGCCGCTTGCCTGTATTGATCTTCCGTTAGGGGTATAGTACAAGGCCGTGGTGAGGCGTAACCCCGATCCATCCGAGAGGGGGAAAAGGGTTTGTACGGAGCCCTTCCCAAAGGTGGTAGTGCCCAGGATAAGGGCTCTTTTATTATCCTGCAATGCGCCGGCCACGATCTCCGATGCGCTTGCGCTTCCCCCGTTGATCAAGGCTACTATCGGATACCCTCGTATACAATCACCGCTCTGGGCATACGTCTTTTCCTCCTGTTGTTCCCTTCCCTTGATCGAAACAATCACTCCCGAATCGAGAAACTCATCGGCCACCTCCACTGCCTGAGAGAGCAAGCCGCCTGGGTTAGTCCTCAGGTCCAAGACAAATCCTTTAAGGCCCTCTTTGCCCTCCAGCTCCCTCAGCGCCTTTGATAGTTCTTTACCGGTATTACTTTGGAAGTTCAAAATCCTCACATAACCGATACCATGGGGAAGCAATAGCGAGCGAACACTTCTGATGGGAATCACATCCCTGGTGATGACAAACTCGATTGGTTTTTCCGCCTCCTCCCGTCTGATGGTCAACCTGACCTTGGTTCCCTTGGGCCCGCGAATGGCCTTCACTGTTTCCATGATGGAAAAATCCTTTGTCGCCCTATCGTCTATCTTTATTATCTGGTCTCCGGCCTTTATGCCAGCCTCAAATGCAGGGGTGCCCTCTATGGGCGAGACAACGGTGAGGACATTGTTTCGAATGGTTATCTCGATCCCTACTCCGGTAAAGCTTCCCTTTGTCTCGATCATTAATTCCTTGTATTCATCCGGGCTCATGAAAAAGGAATGGGGATCGAGGGTTCCTACCATGCCCTTTATCGCCCCGTAGATAAGCTTCTGCGGATCAGCGCCCTCAACGTAGTTCTTCTCGATCTTCCGCAAAACCTCGGTCAGCACCTCAATGTTCTTATATGCCTCCTCTGTGCCCGCACACACCTCCTTGGATCCGCCGGCGGCAACCATCAACACGATCACGAATATAATCGCGAACGCCTGATGAAAAAAAATGTTGGCTTTTGTTCTTATCATCTCCTCTCTCCTCTCTTCGTATTTGTCGTGTCGATCAGACTCATCGGGCTGGACACGCAACGCCCGTATGTATGCTGATAGATCCGGTTTGAGTACCTTGCTTTTTCTGCCTACTTTACCTTGAGCCATTTCTCCGGGTCAAGATGCTCTCCTCCTTTTCTAATCTCAAAATACACCCCCGGCCCTAGATCCCACCCTGGATCTCCGGCTATGCCTACCGGCTCTCCTGCTGAAAGCATCTCCCCCTGCTCCTTTGCCCTCTCCTGGAGATGAGCGAAGAGGGTGAAATAATGCGCCCCGTGATTAACAATCATCAGCTGCCCATAGCCCTTAAACCAACCGGAATAATCCACTCTGCCGGAACATACCGATCGGACTTCTTCGCCCGCAGACCCGGTTATGTACACCCCTTTTTTATGCATGAATGGATTTGATCCTGATTTATGGAGATCCCTTACGATCCTTCCCCGCAACGGCAATGGTAATTCCCCCTTCATGGGTGCGAGCCCTTTCAGCCAGGATATCCCTTTCTCCTCCGTCTCGAGCCGTATCATGGTCTGAGTCAGACCGTCTGCGGCCTGTTTCAGTTCCTTCACTGCCTTTGCATAAAACTCCTTTTCCCTGCGTGCCTTCATGAGCACGTATACCTTAGCCTCAATATATCTCTCAAGGAGCTCCCTCCTTGCGTCCTTGGCCTTTCGCAAAACCTCGAGCGCAGCTTTATTCTCCTCGAGTCCAGCTAACTCCCGTTCAATCTGGCTCCTCTTTTCCACCACCCTATCGAAAACCTCTCTATCCCGATCCATGATGGAGCTCATGTACCGCATTGTCTTCTCAAGCTCCTGAATGCCGTCGGAGCTCATGAGAAGGGCTATATAGCCGGTTCTCCCGAATTTGTAGAGGGCAACGAGGCGCCTTGTAAAGTAGTCCTCGACATCACGGAGCGAACGATTCAACGTCCTGACCCTTTTTCGGCCATCCTCGGTAGCATCTTCAATCTCTTGAATTCGGCTCGATACCTCACGTAATGCACCTCTGTTCTTCGCCAACTCCATTTCCAATCGTTCTATCTCCCCCAAGATATCTTTCTCCTTGCTATCAATGGTGAGCAGCTCCCCCTGCTGCTCTGAAAGGTGTTTTTCGATCTCCTTGATTTGAGAGCGGGTAATCTCGATCAGATTTTTCCTGTCTTCTGTTGAGGTGCCCGCCCCCAGAGAAACGGCGAGTATGGCGTACAGGCCGAGAAAGAATGAGGCGAGACCGGCGATCTTTGCGTTCATATTCTAAAAAACCGGCTCAATGAAATCAGGCTCCCGAGAAACCCAATGATACCGCTCATAAGCAACGAGAGCAGGATAAAACTCGGCGAGAGAAACACGATATCGAGTGAGGCAATCCCAAAGCCGAGATCTATTCTGGTTATGACTGCTAGGTAACACAGGAAGAGGATCACCAGGGCAATCAATCCTCCCAGAAATCCCTGTATCGAGCCCTCGATAAGGAAAGGAGCCTTTACAAAGCGATCGGTTGCTCCCACCAGTTTGAGTATCTCCACCTCATCATGCCGCGAGTAGATGGTCAATTTTATCGTGTTGATGATGATGAAAAGGGCTGCCAAGAACAGCAATCCCCCGAAGATGATGCCGATCAACCTCACCGCCCCCATTACTGCCTGAATCTTCTCCACCCATTCGTGGCTATACTGCACCTCATCAACTGCCTCAAGCATCTCGATCCTCGTTTTTAATTGCTGGGGGAAATCCTCACTCTTCCCCCTTACGAGAATTATTTCCAGGGAGGCAGGCAGGGGATTATGCTCCAATCCATCAAGGACTCCGGCTCTTTCGCCCAACCTCCTCTTGAGGTTTCTCATGGCATCAGTTTTTGAAACAAACTCCTTGATAGTTGCCCCGGGGTATTGGAGCAGCTCCTCTGTTACCTCCTCAACGGCAACCTTATCGGGATCTCCCTTGAAATATATGGACATTGTCAAGGAGCTTCCCTGCTCCTCAATCCAATAATTGATGTTGAGGAACACAAGGAGAAAGACCTCAAATATGAGAAACGCGATGGCCATCGTGCCGATGCCTATCAGGTGGATTAAACGATTCTCAAAGATGTTCGCCAGCGCTCGCCGCGTGGAGTAACGAAGCAATGTAGCTCTCACTTGAAACGAACTCCCTCGCATATCAATCGGTTACTGATCGTGCTCATGGATTATATCGTATGGCATCGGCAAGGGCCGCACTCTGCGGCTTTCTGGGTCCCCCTCCTCTTGTCTTTACACTATTCTGCCCTTATTGAGGGTGACTACCCTTCTCCTGGTGCCCCTCAACAGCGCCTGGTTATGGGTTGCCACAATTACCGTGGTACCCCTGAGATGTATCTGCTTCAAGAGGGCCATTATCTCGATAGTCAGGTCTTGATCCAGGTTTCCGGTTGGCTCATCGGCCAGTAGAATCAGAGGGTTATTGATAATGGCCCGCGCTATGGCTACTCTCTGCTGTTCGCCCCCTGATAGTTGCGTGGGGTAATACCCTTCCTTTCCGCCTAAATCGAGGTATCTGAGGGCCTGATGAATCCTCTTGCGCATGGTTGAGAAGGGAACCCCCATGATCTCCAAGGCAAGGGCCACGTTCTCAAAAACAGTGCTATTGGGAAGCAGCTTGAAATCTTGAAAAACCATCCCTGTTCTTCTGCGCAGCAACGCAAGCTCCGTATCCTTGATCCTGTTCAGATTCCTTCCGTTTACCAATACATGTCCGCTCGTGGGCATCTCGGCGCACAAGATGATCTTGAGCAAGGTAGTCTTTCCCGCTCCGCTGGGCCCGGTGATGAACACGAATTCACCCCTCTCAATCGTCAGGCTCACGTCTATGAGCGCTGGATTCTCAGAACCGAAACTCTTGTATACATGAAAGAGCTGGATCATTTCACCGGAGCTATTGTGGGAAAAATAGGGTCAAAAACCTACCCCGCTAGAAACCCGTATCCTCTTGAGAGGGGCTCATGGATGAACTCCTCTTGCCAACGGCTTTTCTTCTTCAAGATCAATGGAAGGTCGTTACGAGGTCAGCAACATGTATTCGTCTATTTAGAATACGGGCTGAAAGATGTCAAGGTGCTATTCATTAAGCGTTATGAGCAGGCTCCGAGCATAGGTGGGCCTTTCTCTCGGTATCTCATTTTGCGTATTCAACGGCTCTCGTTTCCCGTATTACCGTCACCTTTATCTGCCCAGGGTAGGTGAGATCCTTTTCTATCTTCTCTGCTATCTCCCTGCATATCATCGCAGAGTCGGCATCGTCAACTTTATCGCTCTCCACTATTATCCTCAATTCCCTGCCTGCCTGAATCGCGTAAGATTTGCTTACCCCCTTGAGAGAATTGGCTATCCTTTCCATATCCTCCAATCTCTTCACGTAGGACTCGATCATCTCCCTTCGGGCTCCTGGCCGTGCACCTGATAGCGTATCTGCCGCCTGGAGAACCACATCAATGACGGAAGCAGCCGGTATATCCTCATGATGAGCGGCGATCGCATGCACTACATCTTCGGATTCACCGTATTTCTTCGCGAGTTCGGCGCCTATATGGGCATGGGTCCCTTCGACCTCATGGTCTACTGCCTTACCGATATCGTGGAGTAACCCGATCCTCTTAGCCTTTTTCTCGTCCAGCCCTAACTCCGCGGCCATTATGCCACACAGGAAGGCTACCTCAAGCGAGTGTTGGAGGACATTCTGCGCGTAGCTTGATCTGTGTTTTAGCCGACCGATGAGTTTAATCAATTCCGGGTGGATCCCATGGAGGCCGATATCAAAGGTAGCCTGTTCGCCGGCTTCCTTGATATTCGCCTCAATCTCCCTGCCCACCCGTTCAACCACCTCCTCTATTCGAGCTGGGTGAATCCTGCCGTCCTCTATCAGCCTCTCGAGGGCTACCCTGGCCACCTCTCTCCTGACAGGATTAAACCCGGAGAGGACAACGGCTTCAGGCGTATCATCGATAATCAGATCTATTCCTGTTGCGGCCTCGAGCGCCCTGATGTTCCTGCCTTCCCTCCCGATTATCCGTCCCTTCATCTCATCGTTTGGCAGGTTCACCACCGACACGCACTCCTCCGCCACGTAATCGCCTGCGTATCTTTTAACGGCCAAGCCCAGGATCTCCTGTGACTTTCTCCTGGATATCTCCCGCGTTTCTGCCTCTATCTTCTTAATAAGCTTGGAGGCCTCATGACGTGCCTCCGATTCCATCGAGGAAAGGAGCAGTTCCTTTGCGTCAGCCGCAGAAATCCCCGCAATCCTCTCCAGCTTCCCCCTCTCCTCCTCAATGAGCTGATCGAATTCATCTCCTTTTCTCTTTATCTCCCTCTCGCGCTCTGCAAGGCTTGCTTCTTTAGCGGCTATTGTCGATTCCCGTTGCTCGAGTTGCTGTATCTTTCTATCCAGCCCTTCCTCCTTCTGGAACAACCTTTTCTCTTGGCTCTGGAGTTCCTTGCTCCTCGATCTTGTCTCCTCCTCGAACTCGATCTTCATTTGATAGAGCTTGTCCTTGGCCTGGAGCTGAGCCTCCTTCCTGATCGTCTCAGCCTGCTTGCTGGCCTCCAGTATAATCCTCTTCGCATAGTCCTCCGCTAAATCAAGCTTGCGCTCCACGATCTTCTTGCGAACTATGACTCCAATTACTGCTCCAATAATGGTCCCTGCTAGCGCGACCATGCCTAAATGAGCGATTGCCATTATCTCATCACCGCCTTTTTCTTTAGTTCTTTGGGGAAAAGAGGAGTTGATAGGGGCTTTCGAGGATGAGAGAGTGCTGATGGCAGGACGAGCTTTTCTCTACTGGTGGTCAACGGAACATAGCGACTTCGAAGACCATGGACCTATTATCTGTCTCTCGAGAGGGTTCCTGCACCTTTACTCTTTGTGCTGAAATATAAATATCTTCACCTGGTCTCATATACCCCAGGAGAAAATGTATTCATTAAGCCTGAGACTATCAATCCACTCTTTATGAATTCCCCCGCTTCAATGCCGTGCCAGCGGTTCTTTTTGAACCCGATCTCGCATAAGTGGGCATTTCGTTGCCCTGTTAGGTCTTCTTCGTTTTGGTGCCTGAAAAGACACACAAGGACAAGCGGAAACCCCCTTGCTTAATAGTGTTGACTCAAAAATCCCGCCAATCACGAACATAGCAGGGGAAAAGGTTACTGCAATAACGTGTTTAGGTTCAGTATCAATTTCTGGGACCTGTTATTGATTTCCCTGAGTAGATCCTCCTTTTCTTTTATGAGTTGAAAATAATCTCCCGCTATATCAAGGGCTGCCAGAATGGCTGTCTTCTCATCGTTTAGTCCCTTGCTTGAGCCGCTTATCTCTTGGAGCTTTTGATTTACATAGGCCGCTACCTTTACCATTTGTATCTTATCATCTGCTCCCCTTACGGTGTATTCCCTGTCCCGTATCTTGATCGTAACTGTCTCGTTTCCTGTGCTCATGTTATTTACACAATCACGCACACTCCTCTACTCTCTTCAAGAGAGCGACTATCCTTTCCCGAACGGCCTCTCTCTCGGTCCTCAGACCCTCCATCTCCTTCTCGAATGATCGTAATCGCTCCCCGTCCTCTTGCACCCGCCTCTCGAGAGCTGCGTTCTCCTCTCTCAGGGCGCTCACCAGCGAGATAAGTGACTCTACCCTCTGCTCTAACCGTTCAAATTGATCTAGTTCATCGAATCCCATGAGGGCCTATGTAATCATCATAATTTTTACTATATCCTATTGCGATAGAAAGTCAAGCGATAAGAAGGTGGGCCCCAGGGTGACGCTGGGGCAAGGGGTTTTGCTCTTGTACCGTGCGGATAAAGGCGCCATTCTGTCAAGGACAGATTCTCGAGAAGGGTTAATTTTCTTAGAGCAACTTAATGATGCGCACTATAAAGAAAAGGACTCCCACAACCATGCCGAAAATGGCGCAAACCTGGGCAACCAAGAAGAGGTAAAACAGCTTTTCCCTGGTATCCCTCGCTCGGTCATGCGGTATCTTCCTTGTTTTTGCCTCATGCTGTATGGTCATGTGCTCGGAATTCAAAAGTATCTCCGTTTAGGGAAGTTCTTGTCTCCGCTTTCCGGCGTGAAGACACGGCTAAACTATGGCGATAAATCTGCGTGATCTATAGCCTCTCTGCTTGCTGTTTTCTCGCCTCTAGGGATGTCTTTATCTTCTTTAACCGAAGGAAGCTCTCCCGTTCTATCTCTTCCATCCTCATCTCTATGTGCTTAATCGTCGCCTTGAGCCTGGGGATGACGATATACTCCAAGGCATTCACCCGTCTCTTGGTCTTCTCCACCTCCTGAGCGATCCTCCTCACGGATTCCTCCACTTCCGCAAGCTTCACGATCAATGAGAGGGCCTCCTCGAAGTTCTTTGCAGCATCATCGAGCTTCGCGTTGGTGCTCAGCAGTCCATATCCCCTCTCATGGACCTTTCGCACCAGCTCTCCGGTCTCCATAACAGGAACTGAGACGCCCATGATGTTTCTCACCATAACGCCCAGGCTTATATCCCGTGCGCTTATGGCGCCTATCTGTTCAATTTCGCGGGGACCCATTAGGACCTCTGCCATAAGGAGATCCTGAAAGGCTCCCTTCAAATGTTCCTCTGCCCGTCTTCTGGACTCCTTGTACTCCCGGATCACCACCATGAACTCGGAAATCAGGGCGTCCCGCTTCTCCTTTAGGAGCTTGTGTCCCTTATCGGCGAGCTTTACCCTTCTTCTGAGCCTCAGAAGCTCCATCCTCGTGGGTTTTACGTTCTGGAGAATCTCCGCCATGGGCTAATCTCCTGCTTTCACTGCCGCTTTCCCTTGTAGTATTGCTTTACGAATTTTTCATCTATCCTCTTAAGCTCGCCCTCTGGAAGCCTGGACAGCAACTCCCATCCCAGATCGAGCGTCTGTTCAATGGTCCTGTTTTCATCTGCCCCCTGAGCAACAAACCTCTCCTCGAACATGTCCGCGAACTTCAAATTGAGACGATCCCTCTCGCTTAACGCCTCCTCGCCTACCACTGCCACGAGGCTTCGGACATCCCTTCCCTCCGCATACGCGGAGTAACATTGATCAGACACCCCTAAGTGATCCGCCCTCGTTCTGCCCTCCCCGATACCCTCGTTCATGAGCCTCGAGAGGCTTGGCAGGACATCAACCGGAGGGTAAACCCCCTTTCTATGCAACTCGCGAGAGAGCACGAACTGTCCCTCGGTGATATATCCGGTGAGATCCGGCACTGGGTGGGTAATATCATCATCGGGCATGGTGAGTATGGGCATCTGGGTGATGGAACCCTTCTTCCCTGTGACCCTTCCCGCCCTCTCATAATTGGTGGCGAGATCGGTGTACATGTACCCAGGATATCCTCTTCTCCCGGGAACCTCTTCTCGGGCCGATGAGATCTCCCTCAGGGCCTCACAGTAATTGGTCATATCCGTAAGGATCACCAGCACATGGGTATCATAATTGAAGGCAAGGAACTCCGCGGCGGTAAGCGCCATCCGGGGTGTGATAATCCTCTCGATGGCGGGATCATCTGCGAGATTGATAAAGGAAACGATCCTCTCCAGGGCCCCCGAGGATTCAAAGCTTTTCATGAAGAAATTCGCCTCCTCATGGGTGATGCCCATGGCCGCGAAGATCACGCTAAACGGTTCTTTCGAGCCCAAGACTGTTGCCTGCCGCGCTATCTGTGCGGCGAGCTCGTTGTGGGGTAAGCCTGCGCCTGAAAAGATGGGAAGTTTCTGCCCTCTTACCAGGGTATTCATCCCATCGATGGTCGAAATACCGGTCTGGATGAACTCGTTCGGGTAAGCCCTCGCCGTTGGGTTGATGGCTGCGCCGATAATCGGTAGCCGTGCCTCTGGAATAATCTCGGGGCCCCCGTCGATAGGCCTGCCCAAGCCGTCGAAAGACCGTCCGAGTAGCTCTTTGGAGACCGAGAGCCTCATGATATCCCCGGAGAACCTCACCCTCGTCTTATCCGTATCAAGCCCCCTTGTCCCCTCGAATACCTGGATAATGGCTAGGTTCTCTTGTGATTCCAACACCTGTCCCATCCTGCTGTCGCCCCCGGGGGTACGTATATGCACCACCTCACCATAGGCCACCTCCTCCACTCCCTCAACGATCATAAGAGGGCCTGCAACCTGGGTGACCGACCGATATTCCCTCGCTTTGATATCCCGTGCCTTTTCCTTCATTTTTGATCCCCCAGTGATTCAAATTCTCCCTCAATGGACGTTACCAGCTCCTCATACTTCTTCGGAAAATCGGGGTTTGGGGCATACTTCATCCTGGCTATCTCGTCCTTAACCTTCATCGCCGCGATCCTGCTCGCCATTATGCCAGAGCTGATTGCCTTGTTGACCTCCTCGTAGAATCGCTTAATGACCTTTAACATGAGATACTGCTTCTCCTTTGAGCAGTATGAGTCTATCTCGTGATAGGCGTGTTGCTGGAGGTAGTCCTCCCTGATCATCCTCGCCACCTCCAACAGCGCCCTGTCCGCCTCCGGCAAGGCATCCTGACCAACCAGCTGAACGATCTCCTGGAGCTCTGCCTCCTTCTCCAGAATGGTCATCATCTCCCCTCTGAGGGTCTGAAACTCCTTATCCACGTTCTGATCAAACCACGGCCCCACAAAGTCCAGGTAGAGCGAGTAGCTCGTCAACCAGTTGATTGCCGGGAAATGCCTGCGGTCTGCCAGGTTGGTGTCCAATGCCCAGAAGGAGCTCACAACCCGTAAGGTGTTTTGAGCAACCGGTTCGGAAAAATCCCCTCCGGGAGGGGATACGGCACCGATAATCGAAACGGACCCCAACCTCTTTTCCTTGCCCAAGGTCACGACCCTGCCCGCCCTCTCATAGAAGTCGGCAAGCCTCGTGCCCAGATATGCGGGAAACCCCTCCTCGCCCGGCATTTCCTCCAGCCTTCCTGAGATCTCCCTGAGCGCCTCGGCCCACCGTGACGTCGAGTCAGCCATCAGGGCCACATCATACCCCATATCCCTGTAGTACTCGGCAATAGTCACCCCTGTATAGATCGAGGCCTCCCTTGCTGCCACCGGCATATTTGAGGTGTTGGCGATCAGGGTAGATCGCTCCATCAATTTCTCCCCGGTGCTTGGATCATCCAGCTCCGGGAAGGTGATTAGAACCTCGGTCATCTCATTGCCCCTCTCCCCGCAGCCGACGTACACGACGACCTGTGAATCAGCCCACTTTGCAAGCTGATGTTGGCTCACCGTTTTGCCGGTCCCAAATCCCCCGGGAATGGCCGCAGTGCCACCCTTGGCTATCGGAAAAAAGGTGTCGTATATCCTCTGGCCCGTGAGCAGGGGCACCTCCGGGTCGAGCTTCTCCTTTAGGGGCCTGCCTATCCGTACCGGCCACTTTTGCTTCATCGTTAACTCATGCCTCTCGCCCCCATCCTCGAGAACGGCGATAACCTCATCTACCGTAAAACTTCCGCCCTTGATCTCCGCCACCCTGCCCTTCTTTCCTGGCGGTACCATCACCTTGTGGAGTATTACCTTTGATTCCTGCACCTCACCCAGTATATCGCCCTCGAGCAGCTCATCGCCTTTTTTTACCTTAGGGCTGAAATCCCATTTCTTGCTAGGATCAAGGCCCGGAATGTTTATCCCTCTTGTTATGTAATCCCCTGCCTGGTTCTTGATCTCTAACAGCGGCCTCTGTATCCCATCGTAAAAATTGGTTATGATGCCCGGACCAAGCTCAACCGAAAGGGGGGCGCCTGTCCTCACGACCTCTTCTCCCGGTTTCAACCCGGTTGTATCCTCGTAGACCTGTACATACGCCAAATCCCCTATGAGCTTTATCGTCTCCCCCATCAGTCCTTCCTGGCCCACTCTCACCACTTCATACATCTCACAGCCCCGCATACCCTTTGCGATGACAAGCGGGCCGGCAATGCTCTGGATCTTCCCCGTGCTTCGGTCTGCCATAATTGCCTCGCTATGCTATTTCAAATCCAACGGTTTTCTTGATAAGTGCTCTGATAGGGTCAGGCCTCGTGACCAAGGGCCCTCTGCTGTCTGGAATCTCAACCAGGATGGGCGTTATCCCCTTTTTAAACCTCGTGGCCTCCTCAAGCAGTTCCCCAAACTCCTCCGCTACCCTTTCGGTAATCAACAGGAGGGCAATCTCTCCGCTGAAAAGCTTCCTCAGCAGCCCCCTTATATCCCCTGTTCGTGCCTCATCGATCAAAAACGTTCTCCGGATACCTGCCAGCCTAAAGCCGTGAACCGTGTACCTGTCACCTATCAAGGCAATGTCCATTGCTACCTCGTCACCGTCTGTCTTATGGTCTCTCTGTCGAGATCAACTTCGGTGCTTCTCACAACGGCCAAGAGGCCCTTGACCTCGGCCTCCTTGGATGCGATGAACCCTATGAGAGGCCCCGGCCCGAAGGGCTTCTTCCTTCTGATATCCTCAGCCTTCTTCGCCGCCAGATTGTCGAGGGCTACTTCAAATGGAAAGATTGACCCTGTCCTCTCATATTCCGTCTGAGCACTCGACAAAGGCTCAAAATAGATGGTATCCTCCAAGAGCGATATAAGGCCTGACACCTCCTCATCATCAAAGGCAGCCGTTATCTCATGGGTGATCGTGCACCCGGGGATCAAAAAAGGCCCCACATCCTCTAAGGAAAGGCCGTCCTTCTTTGCCCTCAGGATAATCTTGAGGTTGTGGGTCTCCGCACATACCTCTATGAAATCCCTGAATTCCCTCGGGCCCTTTGACTTCATGACCTTTGCCAAGAGCTCTTCCCAGAAGATCTTGTCTAACGATGCCTCCAGAAATAAAAAGTTTTGCATGGCATGATATCCGGCCAGCCCCTCTGTAAGCGTATGGCAGGGAGTTCTTGTTAGCAGCTCGACAAAGCCATCCATTCCCTCCGCGTCGATGAGACCTTTCAGGAAGGTGAGGTCAAACTCGCCTCCCTCCACCAGAGATTCCACGATCTCCTCCTTTCTCAGGCCCCCGTGGATTCCCCTCATGATCGTCCTCAGATTCATCACATCCCATCTTCTCAAGAGGTATTCCCGTACCGGCCACGCGCCCTTGGGCATGATATCTGCGATCTCCTTGGCCAACGAGGAGAACTCCTCCAGGATAGCCCTCTCCAGCTCCTTTGCCTCATGCGTTGCCCCCTCTGATAGATAGGGAAAATAGTCCGTTCCCTCCAGCAGCGAGGCTACCTCTGCCGGGGAGGTGCAACCCCATAGGTCATCCCATCTCATCGGAGATATGAACTTCCCCTCCTTTGCCATGACCTTCGCGTTTATGTAAAGGTATGAGAGGACATCCTTGATCACAGCTCATCCCCGAATAGCAGCTTGGCAACATCGACCCGTATGCTTTCTCTTAAGCGGTCCAGTTTTGCCTCGAGCGTGTTGTCAACCTCAAGCTGTCTTTCCAGATCCCTTACGATTACGCCGCCGAGGCATGGAATCGCCGTATTCGCAAGGGAGAGCGAGATATCCTTTCCCGTCTTCTTCTTCACAAAGCCAGAAAGCTCTCCCATCAGCTTCTCGTCGAATCTGCCGCTGTCCCGTTTGTTCAGGGCTAGTTCCACTTTTTCTCCTGCAACGATCTCACAGGCAGAGGCAACGAGGCCGAATAAAATATCCTTATACACGAGGTTATCCTGCCTCCCCTTTTCGGCCAATTCCTCTAGAAACTTAGTGGCCGCCTCAAATGAGGCGACTATCGCCTCTTCCTGAGCATCCATCTTCCTTCGTCTCACCTCGAGCTTCTTCTCGGCAATTATCCTCTGGCCCTCGAGGGCGGCAGCCCTCTCTCCCTGGGACAGTATCTTTTGCGCCTCCGTCTCTGCCTTTTGCTGGGAGGCCGTCTTGATGCTCTCGGCCTTTGCATGGGCCTCTTGAAGCACCCCTGATACCTCCCTGTCCACATTTGCCTTGATGTGGGATATTATCTTGTCAACGCCTTTATCCGACATGTCTCCCCTCGTCTCGAAACAACGGGCATTATCGGCAAGTCCTGAGATCTGCCTCACATGACCTTTGTTCCCACAAAGATCAATATGGCGATCAGCAGCCCGAAAATAGCAAAGGTCTCAGCCATGACAGCGAGCACAACCGCCTGACCGAAGGTCTCGGCCCTCTTCGCTACAGCGCCCATGCCACTCGCGGCAATAGCGCCCTGGGCAATAGCCGTAAAACTACTCAACCCGATTACAATCCCTCCCCCGAGGGCCGCGTATCCCATCCCCAGGGGAATCTCCTTTGCTGCACCGCCGAGCACGCCAACACCGATAAGGATCAATACGGCCCCCAGGAACCCGTAGATTCCCTGGGTCTGTGGGAGGGCCTGGAGTACCAGCACGGGTCCGAACTTCTTTGGATCCTCTGATATCACCCCGGCCCCTGCAACGCCAGCTAAACCAACTCCAACCCCAGCGCTAATAGCAGCCACCCCCATAGAAATTGCTGCCCCTATAATGGCGAGCACGACCCCCATAGACAGTTCCATAATATATACCTCCTTGTTATGTAATCTTCGCTACCTCATAGTTCCTTGTAAGGGGTGTAAACTCAGCCCCCCCGCTCTGATAAAATTTTGTGAAGAACTCCACATAGTGCAATCGGAGCCCGTGGACAAAGGCCCCCATGGCGTTAATAACGAAGTTGAACAAATGACCGACAAAAAACACAACAATGGCGAGCAGAACCCCGATTGTTCCCAGCGCATAGAGCATGGCGGCGAGCACGTTGACGGTCATGGCAATTCCCGTAGTACATAATCCCAAGGCCATAAGCCTCGCATAGGAAAGGATGTCGCCCATGAACCCCGTTACCTGGAACATGGCCATTGCCTTGTGCCCCATCAAGAGCGAAACGAGCGAGAGCACCATGAAGGCCAGGCCTGCCACCTTGTAGCCAGAAAGGTAGAGCACAATGGCCGGCTGTGCGAATAAAAACCAGAGGTTGCCGGTAAACGCTTTCCACAGTTGTCGCCTCTTGAGGTTATCCACCACGTTGATCACCACTCCCGTGTTCACGTGAACTAGGCCGACGCCAAGAGCTATGACGAGAAAGGCCGTTACCTGGAGCATGGGATCGAATACCTGCATCGCCTCAAGCATGGATAGCCTTAGCCCAAAACTCCCAAACCATCCTCCCGAGAGTGCCCCGATGACAATCGTGGCAGCACCGGCCGAGAAAAGGATGACCCCCCCATCTCGTATCCCCTGATTATATCTTCCTCCTCCTCGTATCAGAAGGAGGCCCAGAACAAGGGCAATTACCCCATACAGGGCATCGGTGAGCATGATTGAGAAAAATAACAGGAAGCCGGGAACGAGAAATAGGGTTGGATCAACCCCGTTATAGGCAGGCAGTCCATAGAGACGTGTCAAGAGCTCAAAGCTCCTGAAGACCCTCGGGTTTTTTAGCAGAACCGGCACATTATCGCCCTCCTCCGGATCGGATGCCTCTACCACACACGCCCCATGAGTGACCTCCCGGATATCCCTCTCCGCTTGCAGGAAACGGTTTTCCGGAATCCAGCCTGCAATAACCACCACGTGCTCCATGGAGGCGAATTTGTTCTGGCTCTCTTCCCTCTGTCTCTCGGCCGACAGGAACTCCCGGTACTTCTGAAGCTCATCCCTCCATTTACGCGCGACACCCACGATAACGCCCTCATGCCTGACTTTTTCCTCTGTTAAGGCCTCCAATCGATGGTCAACGGACGCCATCGCCTCCCGTGGCCTTCCGCGCTGGCCCTCCAGCTCAACCCTCTCCCAATTCAAGCGCCTGAGGCTTGCCAGCGCAAGAGCTTGCTGTTCCTTGAGGCAGATTACGAGCGTTATCCATCTGTTGCTGGGCAGCTCCGATGTCCCGAGGTAGAAATCTCCACCGGTCACCTCCTCCAACCGCCCTCTTATGGTGTCAATCTCCTCTTTTTCTGCTATTCCCAGCAAAACGGACAGAAATTCGGACTCTCCGATATCCTCGAGATCTGCCTCCAAAGGCAGAACGAGCTCCAATAAGCCCTGTACCCGTTTCAATTCAACGATCTCTTCCTCGATTCTCTCCAGCTCCTTCACCGTTCCTTTGGTCTCTCGTTCGATCTTCTCAATGCTGACGTCAACCGTCTCAATAAGTTCGCTGCCGTACATCTCCCTGCTCTCAAGCCTTTTAGGGGGCGAGGGGGCGAAAACCTCCTTGATAAAGCTCTCTTTCGGCTCTGGATCATATCGTTCGAAAAGATCTAAGAGCCGATTCACTGCGATATTCTGAGCGGCTATCTTTCGTATAGTAGCGGATACGGGGTGAGGTCTGAGCAGATCTCCTAAGACAGGGCCTGAAAGTTGTTCGGAATAATCGGTGAGATGGACCGTGCCGAGCTCCTGTAGTCTCTTGACGGCTTCATATCGGTAGTCCTCTAAGGCGAGGATCTGTATCTTCTTCATCCTTACTGGTCTCAGCATGCTGTCAGCCTAATAGTGCTTGCAATATGAATTCCCTTGCCTTTCCCAAATTCTGCCGGGCCTCTTCTCTGATCCTCTCGATCTCCTTGTTCCATTGCTCGGCAATATTCCGGCACTCCTCCCGCGCATCCCTCTCAGCATCCTCCCTCATCTTCTCAGCTTGATCTTTGGCTTTGCCTATCCTTTCCACCATGAGCTTTTCGGCCTGGGCCTTGGCATTCTTAACCACATTATCGGCCTCGATTTTGGCATTCTCCGAGCTCTTTCGAGCCTCCTTCTCCGCATTCTTTATCATTTGCAGGGACTCTACTATCATTATAAACCTCCCTTGCAGGCATGGTCTTTCTTGGGGAATACTACTTTAAGATGGAGAGGCTTTCAACCTTTTGAGGAGGCAGGGTGGTCTTGTGTTGTATCTCTTTATCTATGGCCCGCATCGTGCAATTTCCCTCAAAGATAACCCCTTCCTTAATGACTAGTTTTGGGGTTCGGATATTGCCGAAGAGCTTACCAGGAACATTGATCTCTATCTTGTTTACCGCAACGATATCGCCGTGAACCTCTCCACTCAGTATCATGTCGCCGACATGGACCTTCGACTTGATAACCGCGCTCTCGCCAACGATCAGGGTCCCACTGGAAAAAATTTCACCCGAGAACTTTCCGTCTATCCTCACAGCCCCGGTGAATGAAAATTTTCCCTCGAATTCGGTATCCTTCCCTAAAAAGGCGTTTATCTCATCCTTGGCTTTCTTCATGTGCTCCTTCTCCGCGTTGTCGATTTTCCAGCGGCTCCATACCATAGTCTTGGTATCGATTGCAAGTTATTTTTTCCAGGCTTCCAATCAACGGAAACCGCCTGCCGAGCAGGGAAAGGTGATCGTTTGGGGGCCGCGGCCTATCATTTCTGAAACATAAACCTCCTCATGCTCACGTTCATTGCCAGGCCCATGGCGGCCAATGCGGAAACTACCGATGATCCCCCATAGCTAAACAGCGCCAACGGTATTCCTACTACGGGAAGCAAGCCCGTCACCATGCACACGTTGATCACAAGGGGCCAAAAGATCAATGCGACCACACCTACTACCACAAGGGTGCCAAATCTATCCTTGCTGTTCCTGCCTATATTAAGACACCACAGTATCAGGAACAGGTAGAGGGTCAACAGCGCTGCCGAGCCCATGAAGCCCCATTCCTCCGCCAAAACGGAGAACAAAAAGTCGGTATGTTGCTGAGGCAGAAAATTGAGGCTCGTCTGAGTCCCCTTGAGATATCCCTTCCCCCAGAATAGGCCTGATCCAATGGCAATCTTGGACTGCGTAACATGATAAGCTGAGCCGAGGGGGTCCGTCTCTGGTCTTAGAAATGCGATAATACGCTTTTTCTGGTAACCCTGAAGGCTCATCCAGAAAAAGGGGGCTGCGATACAGGCGATGGAAACGAAGATGAGCATTGATCTCCGGTTTACATGGACAAACAGGATGATAGAGAAAGAGACCATGAGTATCATCAGGGCGGTCCCCAGGTCTGGCTGAGAAATGATCATCACAAACGGTATGGCGATCATAACCAGGGGTTTCCATAGATCCCTCATCCTGTAATCGCCCGTCTTCTCTGAGGCGGAAAAATATTTCGCGAGCACCAGGATAATGGAAACCTTTACCGTCTCCGAGGGCTGCACCGAGAAGAACCCCAGGTCTAACCACCGTTGGGAGCCATGCGTTACCCTGCCTATGTGGAGAACGGCAAGGAGAAGGAGCAGGCAGAGAAGAAACAGCGGATACGCAAGCCTATCGAGCAGGTGATAGTCAAAGGTAGTCACGGCCAGCAGGACCAGGAAGCCGATCCCGAACCAACAAATCTGTTTCACATAGATCCCGCTTCCCCCTATCGATCTGATCGAGTGCGTGGCGCTATAGAGATTAACGACGCTCAACAGCCCAATCATCATCAAGATGGCCAAGAGGATCCAGTCGAAATTATCCAGCAATCGTCGATCAAACATAGAGCCTTATCTCTCCCTCTATGCCGCTACTCCTTGGCAATACTCCATGACCACTCATCGAGAAACGCGCTATATCGGCACTGGAGCATTGTGCGGCACGCTCATTCATCCGATCTCCATTGTTCCAGACACCGGAAGCCCTTAGGTTCTTGGGCTGAAATATCCCTCGAGTATCATCTTGGCGATAGGGGCTGCCCTGGCTCCTCCCGTGCCGCTGTGTTCTATGATTATGCTCAGGGCGATCACCGGCCTCTCAACTGGTGCGACCGCCACGAACCACGAGTGGTCTCGGAATTGATAGGGAATCTCCTTTTTCTCTATGGTCTCTTCCTCGTCGGGCATACTTATTACCTGGGCTGTACCCGTCTTGCCGGCAACCGATACGATATCGGTTCTCGCCCCTCTCCCCGTTCCCGCTGACTCGTTGACCACCCCGAACAAGGCCTTTTTGACCAATTCCATGTTCTCCTGCCTAATGCTCCAGCGTTTTTCAACATCAGGCTGAACCCTAAAAACCGCGTTCCCATGCCCCTTGCTTACCAACTTTGTTATCTGTGGCCTAAAGAGGATTCCCCCGTTAAAAAGGGCCGAGATAAATCTCGTCATCTGGATAGGCGTTACAAGGGTAAAGCTCTGCCCAACGGAAACGGACAGCGTTTCCCCTTCCTGCCACGGAATACGCCAGTGCTTGAGCTTCCATTCGCTGTCTGGGATGAGCCCCGGTTTCTCATCTCCCAAGTGAAGGCCTGTTCTCGAGCCAAAGCCGAGCATCCTGGCATATCTCGCTATGGTATCTATGCCTACTCTTTGGCCCATCTTATAGAAGTACACATCACACGACTCGACTAAGGCCCTGTGCAGATCCACGGCACCGTGGCCTCTCTTTTTCCAATCACGATAAATCCTTCCTTGAAAATAGTGCCTTCCTGTGCAGATTATTTTCTCTTGGGGATCAATTATTCCCTCCTCCAGCCCTGCCAGAGCAACCGCTATCTTGAATAGCGAGCCCGGCGGATACTGCCCCGTAGTAGCCCTGTTTTGTAACGGAAAATGAAGGCTGGAAACGAGGTTCTCCCACCCTTTCCTGTCCATGCCCATTGCGAAGTCATTCGGATCAAATGCGGGGCTGCTGGCCATTGCCAATATTTCCCCGCTCATGGGATTCATGGCGACGATCGCGCCTGCCTTATCCTCAAGGGCCTTTTCAGCCAATGTCTGAAGGCCTTTATCGATGGTTAAATAAACATCCAGGCCCGGCTCGGCATCCCTCTGGTAGAGCACCCGCAACCTTCTGCCATAAGCATCTACCTCGACCTGCTGTCCTCCCCTGACGCCATTCAACTGTTTTTGCCACCTCCGCTCGATGCCGAACTTGCCCACAAAATCTCCGAGCCTGTTCTGCGCGTACCCCTCGCTGTTCAGCTGCTTTACCTCGATTTCCCCCAGATAGCCGATGAGATGGGAAGCAAAGGATCCATAGAGGTAGTGCCTCGTCGGCTTCGCTTCTATCACCATGCCGGGCATGCTGAACATATTCGTCTCCACCCTGGCCAATTCATCTCTGGTGAGGCCCTTTTTTATGGAGATGGGGTTAAAGGGATTGAGCTTCTGGGCCCTTTTTATCCTCTTTCTTGCCAAGCCCTCATCTATCTCGACCAACTCTTGCAGCCCGGCCAGCAGGCCATCCAGATCCCCTATATCCTCGGGAACTGCCCCCAATATGAAAAAGGGTCGATTATCGACCAATAGCTCGCCGTTCCTATCGTAGATCAATCCGCGAAAGGGCAACACATCACGCAGGTCGATCCTGTTGTTCTCCGATTGTGTCCTGAATTCTGATCCATGAATAATCTGCAAAAACCACAATCGCACGAATAACACGCCGAAAATAACGAGGACAAAGAAGGTGAGCCTCGTGAGTCGCCTTTGAAATATATCGCTTTCTACGGGGTCAAAGCCCGAACGCCCTACCATGAGTATTCCCCGAGATCGTTATAAGGGTGCCAGATGCCCTCCCGCCCCCTGCTAAATCCATGAGGTAGAACAAGGGCGGAGCAAGGAGGCTCGTTATCAAAGCGGATAAGAATACGGAGATGAAGGAGGTTGACGGTATAAGATTTCCGGTCGTGAAGAGCCTCAGCACGACCAGAACAAAAGCCCACTTGGTCAAAAGGTACATGGCGACGAATAACGCTGATGTCTTGATGTTGGTGAAATCCAAGAACTGGCGACAATGGTTCAATCCCAAGGTGATCGTGCAATAGGTAAGGGCAAACAGTCCAAGCTGGGCTGGGGTGAGAATGTCGGTCAAAGTCCCCATGCAAAAAGCGAGAACCCCCGCTCTCAACTCCTGGTCCTTGCCGAGCAGATAGATGAGAACGATGGGGATGAGATCGATATCAAGCCATTCAATACCCAAGAGGTGGCTGATACTTCCCCGCAGGAGAACAAAAATGGCGCTCAGTGCGCAGAGGATGGGAAACGAGAAGCTTATGCCCGCTCTCCAGCGCCGTATGAGTCCCCCGATACCCATCTCTATGCCTTACCGCAATGCGCCATCCTCACCTTGGGCTCTTCCCTTTCGTAGGGCAATGAAGTCCTTTGTCATGATTATGAGGACCTCCTCTAGCTTATTGAAATTCACAGCGGAAATAACCCTCACGTCCTTGAACAGCTCATAAGGGGAGTCGTCAACGCTTTCTACCCTGCCCAGACAGAGGCCCTTTGGGAATATTCCTCCCAACCCCGAGGTCACAATAGCATCGCCCTGCTTTATCTCACATGTCTTTATCACATAATCGAAATAGCACTCGTCCGATCCGCTCCCTTTTACCATGCCTCTCCCCCGTGAGCTCTGGACTAATCCGTCAATAGCGGAGTTTTGATCCGTAACCAACAAGACCTGAGAATAGTGGGGTGAAACCGAAACCACCCTTCCCACAACACCTTCGGAATTTACTACTGCCATATTTATCGAAACGCCTTCACGGGAGCCCTTGTCGATGATAATGGATTTAAACATCCCGCTGGAATCCCATCCTGTCACCATTGCTGGCAGGAGCAGGTTGTCAGGCTTGTCTTGAATATTGAGGAGGTCTTGCAGGCGCTTGTTGGTTAGCAGCGCCTCTTGATACCCGCTGTTCTCGAACTCGAGCAGCTCGATCCGGGCCTTGAGCCGAAGGTTCTCCTGGCGGGCCCCTGCCAAGAAGAAATAGTTTTTCCAGCTATCCTTTAGGAAGCGAACTGTGCCGATGAAACACTTCTGGATGGGAGCGGTTATCTCAATGGCAAGCTTTTCTGCTGGATTCCACTCTTGCCCCTTGCCGATGCTCAGGGACAGCAAGATCACCGATAGCGCCACAAAGATATAGGCAACCCATTTCGTCTTATGCTCTAGAAAGATGGCCAATTGCCGCTAGCCTGAACCCTTTGATTACTTAACGAGAATCTCCTTCAATAGGGATAGATTATCCAAGGCCTTTCCCGCCCCCATGACCACCGTGGTGAGGGGATCATCTGTGATCGTGATTGGCAGCCTGGTTTCCTCTCTCAGCAGGGCGTCGAGGTTTTTCAGCAGGGCACCACCGCCGGTCAGGACAATTCCCTTATCAACCACGTCGGCGGATAACTCAGGCGGTGTCTGCTCCAAGGCAATTCTTACCGTTTCAACAATAG
>Ga0315545_1001278_pt1 | contig 24830 bp, 29 predicted proteins | sample SalMarSW160210MG_FD_203096 | JGI IMG/M metagenome (GOLD analysis project Ga0315545, IMG submission 203096) | Salt marsh sediment microbial communities from the Plum Island Ecosystem LTER, Massachusetts, United States - Salt Marsh Sediment SW1602-10 ...
GGCGGGGATAGATGGCGGGCCAGCACCTTGGGAGTTATGCTGAGGAATGAAGTTTATATAGGCAAAATGCATCAGTTCAGAAAGTATCATATTGAGCCCAAGTTCAGGCTTAAGCCATTAGCCAAGAACAAAAAAACTTCTACTTCCCTACGCCCCAAAGAGGAATGGATATCTGTAAAGGTGCCTTCGCTGATTCCGGTAGAACTGTTTGAGGCCGCGCAGAGGAAGCTTAAAACGAACGCGGAACTGTCCAAAAGAAACACAAAGAGGCAGTACATGCTATCTGGGCTTTTGTATTGCTCCCAGTGTGGTGGCCGAATGGGTGGACATACCGTTCATGCTATCCCTTACTACCGCTGCTATCGAAAAGGCAATCCCGATAGGGTTCCACTCGGTCCAGATGGCAGGCCCCAGCCTTGTTCATGCCCTGAGATTAAGACCGAGGCAATAGAAGCGGAAGTCTGGAATACAATTTGCCAGCTTATTAAAAACCCAGACTTTCTTATCCAGGAGCTTCATCGCCGTAATGCGGACAATTCACAGACAAAGGAAATCTTGGAACGGGAACTGCAACTTTGTCAGGCCAGGTTAAAGGCGATACCAGAGGAGCAGAGGCGGTTAGTGGAGGGCTATCGTAAGGGTCTATATGCTGACTTTATGATGCGGGAAGATATGAAACTCATTCAGAAAGAGCAAGGTGAATTAGAGAAGCGAAAGGTTGAACTGGAAAGGCAGCTTGCCCAAAGGTTTCTGACGCAAAACCAGGAGGCCCATATCAAGAGCCTGGCAGAGAAGATTAGCATAGGGTTAGATAACCTCGACTTTACTGGCAAGCAAGAACTGTTAAGGCTTCTGGTAGAAAAGGTATTCTATGATGGACAAAGTATTGAGATTCTGACCATCATCCCTCTGGGTGAGCAATTGCATCCAATCCACCGAGGGGGATAAAGGGGGTGGGTTGCCAAGTAAATATTTAGACCCTACCCTTGAATTCATGCTATAATTTCGCCATGAAGGTCTCGGAGCTGGGGGAATTCGGGCTGATTGACCTCCTGGCTAAAATGGCTGGGGGCGAAAAGGACGAGCGCCTCCTAATCGGCATCGGTGATGACGCTGCTGCCTGGCAGGGCGACGAGTCAATACAACTGGCTACCGTCGATTCCTTCATTCAGGATGTCCACTTCCCCTCAGGCATAGCCCCCTGGAAAGAGCTGGGCTGGAAAGCACTGGCAGCCAACCTGAGCGATATTGCCGCTATGGGTGGCGTGCCCCGATATGCCCTGGTGTCATTAGCCCTGCCCGATAACACCGAAGTGGACGATGTTACCGACCTCTACTCCGGAATGCTTGAGCTAGGGCGAGAATATGGAGTAGCCATAATCGGTGGAGATATCAGCCGCGCCCCTATAGTCGCCATTACTATCACTATTCTGGGCAGCAGCCAGAAAAGGCAGATACTCACCCGCTCCGCCGCCAAACCCGGAGAACTGGTAGCGGTTACCGGCGAGCTGGGGGCTGCCGCCGCCGGACTGGAAATGCTTAAGCTAAAGCTTAAATTTGACCCCCAAGTCACTGCCTGTTTTAAGCAGGCTTTCCTTCACCCTTATCCCCGAATAGCTGAAGGGCAGCTACTGGCTGAACAAGGAGTGAAAACAGCCATAGATATTAGCGATGGACTGATTGCAGACTTAGGTCAGATATGCAAAGCCAGTCAGGTCGGCGCCCGAATAGAGGTTGACCGGGTGCCCATTGAGCCTATGGTCAAAGCCGGGTTTGGCGAGAAATCCGTTGAGCTGGCACTATCCGGGGGAGAGGACTACGAGCTTTTGTTCGCCGCCGGGGCTGAGGTTATAGATAAGGTGGAGAGGGCAGCCCCCTGCCCGATAACGACCATCGGCGAAATTGTGGTTGGTAAGGGGGTAACCGTGGTTGACCGCCAGGGAAACCCATCAAATGTGGTCAAGAGAGGGTGGGAGCACTTTATTACCAGATGAACCACCTTGAGATAATCAGCCATAGCCCGGAACAGACCCAGAAAATCGGGGTTTCTATCGGCAAGCTCGCCCTGCCCGGCGATAACTTTCTCCTGGTGGGGGGCTTGGGGGCGGGAAAGACCTGCCTCACCCAGGGCATTGCCTGGGGACTGGATATCAAGGAGTATGCCGCCAGCCCCTCATTTGTGGTCATCAGGGAGCTTCACGGCAGGCTGCCGCTATATCATATAGATTTCTACCGTCTGGAACATTTAGAGGAGATTGCCGAGCTGGGTCTGGATGATTATCTATACGGCAACGGCGTTTGCGTGGTGGAATGGGCGGAAAAGGGGCTAAGCTTGCTGCCGCCGGAGCACCTGCTGATTGAAATGAACTATATTTCCGATACCGAGCGCAGCCTTAAGCTCAAGCCCAGTGGCAAACGCTATCAGCAAATAGTGGCACAACTAAGACAATGCAACTGGCAATAGATACTTCAACCGATAGCGCCAGCCTGGCTCTGGTTCAGGATGGCGAAGTGCTAGCCGAGGCAACCTGGCGCTGCGGGCAAAACCACAGCGTTGAACTGCTGCCCCGGCTGGCTCACCTGCTAGATGAGACCGAGGTTGGTCTCCAAGCTCTCAGCCGTGTTATCGTGGCTAAAGGACCGGGGAGCTTCAACGGACTGCGGGTGGGATTAAGCACCGCCAAGGGGTTAGCCTTCAGCCTGGGAATCCCAATAATCGGCATCAGCAGCCTGGAACTGGAAGCCTACCGGCACACCGAAACGGGACTACCCATCTGCCCTATATTCAATGCGGGGAGGGGAGAGATTGCCACTGCCATGTACCAGAAGAAGGACAACAAATGGCGCCAGCTTGCCGCCGAACATATAACCACCGTTGACGCTCTATGCTCAGAGATAACCGGCAAGACCATATTTTGCGGGGAATATGTGCCCGTTATCGCCCGCCGACTAAGAAAGCATCTCAAGCAAAGAGCCATAATAGCCACCCCTGAACTGCGACCAGCCAGCTTACTGACTGAGCTGGCAAAACAGCGAATTGAGGCGGGCGATTATGACCACCTCGCCACCCTGCAACCGCTATACCTCAGGCGACCGGCAATCACCCAGCCCAAACACCGATAATTAAGGAGACAAAAAATGGCAAACTGGCCGCAAGTATCGGTTGACACGGAAAAGGAATTTTATATGTGTTTTGTCTGCGGGCAGAAAAACCCCGTTGGCTTGAAATTAAATTTTGCCTGGGATGGCAAAACAGCCAGGGCGGAGTTTACCCCGGGTAAGTTTCATCAAGGTTGGTCAGGAGTGGTTCATGGCGGAATTATAAGTTGCGTCCTTGATGAGGCGATGAGCTATGCTGCCCTATTTGAAGGGGTAAATACCATTACTGCCAAAATGCAAGCCCGGTTCAAACGCCCGGTCCAGATAGGTGAGCACGTGGTTATCACCGGCTGGGTAACCAAAAAGTCCAGAAGGCTGGTTGAGGCTAAGGGAGAAGTGTCACTCAAGGATGGCACCCCCATAGCCGATAGCACGGCTACCATGTTTATACTCAGTCCAAGGGAGGAGCCAAAAGGCAATGCCTGAAATTGAGGCTGTTATCTGGGATATGGACGGAGTAATTGCTGATACCGCTCCCTACCACCTCAGCGCTTGGCAGGAAATTTTCGGCAAAAGGGAAGTGAAATTCACCGCCGAGGACTTCAGGCACAGCTTCGGGCGAAGAAATGACACTATAATCAGAAAGACCCTGGGCGAACAAACAGCTCAAGATGAAATAGAGGCTATTGCCCGGGAAAAAGAGGAGACCTTCCGCAGAATAATAGGGCAAAAGATAAGACCGCTTCCCGGCGCCGTGGAGCTGCTCCAGTCGCTCAAACAAAACGGGGTCAAGATGGCGCTAGCCTCGTCGACACCGATAGAGAATATCCGGCTCATCACCGGCAGTCTGGGTATAGCCAATTGCTTCCAGGCTATCGTCACCGGTCATGAGGTAACCGAGGGCAAACCCAGTCCAGAGGTTTTTCTGCTGGCTGCCCAGAGATTGGGGGTTGAGCCCGGGAACTGCGTCGTAATTGAGGATGCGGTGGCTGGAGTGACGGCGGCTAAAAGAGCCGGCATGCATTGTGTGGCTGTCACCAGCACCCACTCCAGGCAGAGCCTGAAGGAAGCCGACCTTATCGTTGACACCCTGGAGGGGGTAAGTATAATGGACATAGAGGGACTGGTGCGTCCCCCATAGCTTATCTTTCCCACCCACCCTCAGAGGTTTCACCTCTAAAACTCTCTAATTGGGGGGGTATGCCTCGTAGGGCGGGAGGGTGGGAAACAAGACAAATAAAAACAGGGGTTGGGAAGGGGAAGAACCAGGTTGCTAAAAAACCTCATAACCTGTATTCTCTAAAGGAGACTAAATGGAACGGTCTTTGGTTCTAATCAAACCCGACGCCATGCAGAGGGGTTTAGCTGGCACTATTATCTCCCGTCTGGAGAATCTGGGGCTGAAGCTGATAGCAATTAAGCTCCTTCACATGGATAAAGCCTTAGCCCGGCGCCATTACGCCATCCACAAGGATAAGCCCTTCTTTGACAGCCTGGTGAACTATATCAGTTCGGCTCCCATAATTGCCTGCGTCTTTGAGGGCGAAAGAGCCATAGAAGCAATCAGAAAAACGATGGGGGCAACCGACCCGGCCAAGGCTGAGAAAGGAACGATAAGGGACGATTACGGGCTGGATATTGTGCGGAATACCATTCATGGCTCGGATTCAACCACCACCGCCGAGGAGGAAATCAAGCTGTTCTTCTCTCCGGACGAACTGTTCAGCTATTGAATCCTGACCACCGGGGTAGCCTGGCTCCACAGCTCATCAAGCTGGTAGTATTCCCGCTCAAAAGGGGCAAAGATATGCACAATAATATCGCCAAAATCAAGCAGCAGCCAGCCGGAGTCTATAGTCCCTTCGTGGTGATGGGGTAAGATGCCCTCCTGCTTCAGCCTGTGCCCCACCTCATCATAAATAGCTGAAATCTGCCTCTCCGACTCGCCGCTACATATCACAAAATAATCGGCAAAGCTACATACCCCACGAGCATCAAGCAGCACAATATCGACCGCCTGCTTATCGGCAGCAGCCTCCACCACCTTCCGCGCTACTTCTATTCCTTCCAGAAACCAGCCTCCGTCACTCCTCAGTCTTTAGCTTAGCTCTTCTTCGCCTTTATTTTTTCCAAAGCCTCTTTTGTATCTCACCAAGAGCCACTACTGACCATGACCGAACACACTGCTTTTTATCATTCAGAGCCCTAATGAGGGGTTCTATTGCTCTATCATCCCCTATCTCACCAAGAAGCTCTGCTGCCTCCCGTCGAATTTCCCACGCTTTATCCCTCAGGGCCCTAATGAGGGGCTCTACTGCCCTACCATCCCCTATCTCACCAAGAGCCACTACTGCACCCCATCGAACATACTGCCTTTTATCATTCAGAGCCTTAATGAGGGGCTCTACTGCCCTACTATTCCCTATCTCACCAAGAGCCGCGGCTGCATCCCCTCGAACATACTTATTTTCATCCTTCAGGGCCTTAATGAGAGGCTCTACCGCCGGTTCCCCTATCTTGCCAAGAGCCATTAAAGCTTCCCATCGAAGATACCACCCCCATCCCTTCAGAGCCTCAATGAGGGGCTCTACTGCCCTATCATCCCCTAACTCCCCGAGAGCCTGTGCCGCTTTCCTTCGAACATCCATCTGTCCATCCCTGAGAGCCTTGATCAGCCCCTTAACATCTCCTTTATCCTTCATCTTTTGTATTCCCACAGCCATCTTCACACTCCCTACGCCACCAAGTTGTGTATGACAGCTTATTCAACAATGATTATAAATAATTATAACACAATATGCTATACTTACAGGTTGTTTTCCAGCTTATTTTCCCCTAACTCGCCCACCCTACGGGGCATAACCCCCAAATCAGAGAGTTTTTGAGGTGAAACCTTTGAGGGTGGTCCTTCGGCTGAAGGACTCTTCGAGGTGGGTGGGAAATAAGAGAACTGTTAAAAAGGGGGGAGGGGTGGGAACATAGCCCCTCTTAACATCTCCGTAACAATTGTATGTTATATTTTGTGCTATAATTATGTTAACCACCAAGGGGCAGAGATAAAATGGAGAAACTTCTCTTTGGTACCGGCGGCACTCCCCACAGCTCCAGGACAGCCTCTACCATAGACGGCATCAAGCGCATCGCCGAACTGGGGCTGGGCTGCATGGAGCTAGAATTTGTCCAGGGGGTAAGGATGGGGGAGGCGGGAGCCCGGCTGGTGGCGGAAACGGCACAGAGCGAAGGAGTGAAGCTATCGGCTCATGGTCCCTACTTCATCAACCTCAATGCCCGTGAGCCGGAAAAGATAATCGCCAGCCAGGAGAGGATACTCCAGACCGCCCGCATCGCTGCCTTCTGCAGGGCTGAGAGCATCATCTTCCACGCCGCCTATTACCTCGGCGACCCCCCGGAAAAGACCTATAGTTCAGTAAAGAAAAACCTGGCTGAGGTTATGAACCAGCTTAAACGGGAGAATAATCGGGTATGGGTCAGACCCGAGGTCATGGGCAAGCCCAGCCAGTTCGGCACCATAGACGAGGTGCTTAAATTATGCACCGAGCTTGAGGGGGTGGGCATCGGCATGGACTTCGCCCACTGGCACGCCCGTAGCGGTGAGTCCAATTCCTACTCGGAGTTTGCCTCTATCCTGGAGCAGATAAAACAGAGGCTGGGAGACCAAGCCCTGAATGATATGCACATCCATATCTCCGGCATTGCCTATGGCAAAAAGGGTGAATTAAAACACCTGAACCTGAAAGAGTCAGACCTGCACTATATTGAACTTCTCCGGGCACTAAAGGACTATGAAGTAAAAGGTATTGTAATCTGTGAGAGCCCCAACCTGGAAGGAGACGCCCTGCTCCTCCAGGAAACATACCATAACCTTTGACAACAAGTAGTAAATTTTTCCTATTGACAATTATTTCTGGTATAATATAAATGTTGAGGTAAAGGATGAAGTCAAACTGGCTGCGTAATAGCTTAATATACATCATTATTCTGGTGGCGGCTGTAGTCATCCTCTATCAGCTTTTCCCCTTAACGGGAAAACCGACTGAAATTGGCCTGGATGAAGCTATAACCATGTCGCAAAATGGCGAGATAGCCGCGATTATAGTGGATAATGAGGAGCTGCTCATTACTTCCACCGACGGCACCGAGATGAAAGCCGCTATCGGCAACCTCACCCTGGTTGATCTTCAAGACCTGGGGCTCAACCTTGAGGGAGTGGACTACCAGGTAAAACCATCAGGCTTTGACTGGGGCAGTCTGATGATAAGTTTCATTCCCCTGCTGCTCTTTGGCGCTTTGCTGTTCTTTCTATTCCGCTCGGCGCGGGGGGCTAATAGTCAGGCGATGAGCTTTGGTCGCAGCCGGGCCCGAATGTTCCCGGCGAACACGCCAACAGTGACCTTTGATGATGTCGCCGGGGTAGATGAAGCCAAACAGGAGCTGCATGAAGTGGTGGATTTCCTCAAGTCACGGGAGAAGTTCCAAAGTCTGGGGGCTCGCATTCCCAAAGGGCTATTACTAATAGGTCCACCGGGCACCGGGAAGACATTACTGGCTCGGGCAATAGCCGGTGAAGCCGGAGTGCCCTTCTTCTCCATCAGCGGCAGCGAATTTGTCGAGATGTTTGTCGGTGTCGGTGCCTCGCGTGTCCGTGACCTCTTTGACCAAGCCAAACGCAATACCCCGTGCATTATCTTCATTGATGAGATTGATGCCGTCGGCCGCCATCGTGGGGCTGGACTGGGCGGAGGTCATGACGAGAGGGAGCAGACCCTCAACCAGATTCTGGTGGAGATGGATGGCTTTGACACCAATACCAGCGTGATTGTCCTGGCGGCTACCAACCGCCCTGATATACTCGACCCGGCTTTACTCCGCCCTGGTCGCTTTGACCGGCGAGTAATCCTTGACCGACCAGACATCAATGGCCGGACCGCCATTCTCCAAGTTCATACCAAGGGTAAGCCGCTGGCGGAGGAAGTCAACCTGGAGGTGCTGGCCAAAGAGACGGCTGGTTTTAGTGGTGCTGACCTAGCCAATCTGGTCAATGAGGCAGCTATCCTGGCTGCCAGGCGGGGCAAGAAAGCCATCGAGATGCAGGAACTTGAGGAGTCTATAGACCGGGTGATTGCCGGCCCAGAGAGGAAGAGCCGAAAGATAAGCGCCAAGGAAAAGGAAATGACCGCCTACCACGAGTCAGGTCACGCCCTGGTGGCTAAAATGCTGCCCAATGCCGACCCGGTGCATAAAATCTCCATCGTGGCTCGGGGGATGTTGGGTGGTTACACCCGACTTTTGCCCACTGAAGACCGGTACCTGATGACCCGCTCTCAATTCAAGGACATGCTCGCCACCTTGATGGCAGGACATACCGCCGAGGAGCTAATCTTCAAAGAAATGAGCACCGGAGCCCAGAATGACATTGAGGAAGCCACCAAGCTTGCCCGCAAGATGGTAACCACCTATGGAATGAGCGAGAAACTGGGTCCGCGAACATTCGGGCGCAAGGAGGAATTGGTCTTCCTCGGCCGTGAAATCTCGGAGCAGAGGGACTATAGTGAGAAGGTAGCCCAACAGATTGATGAGGAGGTCCAAAAAATCCTCCAGCATGCCCATAACCAAGCCAAGAAGATTCTAAGCGAAAACAAGCCAAGGCTAGCCCATATTGCCGAAAAACTCATTGCTCAAGAGACCCTAGAGGGCGAAGAGCTAGAAGCCACCTTTACCGAACCCATAGGCACCAAACCCAAAGCCCCGCCCACCCCCAAACCAGTAGCGGCGGCACCGGAAGCGCAAGCTAAGCCAGCGCCCAAGAAAATCAGAGTCTCACCCCAGCTTACCCCCAAGCAAGCTCCAGCCTCATAATGGCTATGAAGTGATACTGGCGTGATTGAGATTACGCAAAAGCCAATCTCCCCTGAGTCTGTGGTCAATAAGGTTAAAGCTGATAGCAGTGGCTGTGTGGTCGCCTATATCGGCTTGATTCGCCATTACTCCCGGGACAAACAGGTCGTCTCCGTAGAATATGAAGACGCCAGGCATAAAGCTAAAGACAGATTGCAACAAATAGCCAGTGAAATCGGACAAAAATGGCAGCTTAATAATGTCGCCATATGCCACCGAATAGGCAAGTTGAAAGTAGGCGAAATTAACTTGGTCGTTGCCATAGCCGCCGCCCACCGTCAGGAGGGCTTTGCCGCCTGCCAGTATGCTATTGACCGATTTAAAGAGATAATGCCGACCAAGAAGACGGAAACCTACACCGACGGCAGCCTCCGGGTTGAGGGGGAGTAACAGTCAACGAGTCCCTGCCCTACTATCTCTTCCGACTTATCACCAAATCGGCTAAGTCTTTTAGCGCCTGACGGCTGGGGTTATCGGGCAGCAGCCCAAGATTGTGGCAAGCCTCAGCGCAATAATCCGAGGCAACCTCGTAGCATTGTTTAACGATTGACGAATTGTCAACCAACTCTATTGCCTGTTTTATCTTTTTCTTTTTATCCCCTTCCGGCATATCACGGTTATGGAACAACTCTTTTACCGGGTTATCCTCAGGATAGCGCTCCAGCAGAAGCATCGCCGGCAGGGTAAACGTTCCCTGAGCCAAATCTGAACCTACTGGCTTGCCCATTTCCTCCTCGGTGCCAACAAAATCCAGGACATCATCTACAATCTGGAAGGCGATACCAAGGTTATAGCCATATTCTCCTAGAACCTTGATTGACTCTTCCGGAGCCTGGCTTAAGATAGCCCCTGACTCGGTAGCCAGGGAGAACAGGGAGGCGGTTTTACTGGAAATCCTTTGCAAGTAGTGGGCACGGGTTTGCTCCAGATTAAAAGCATCAAAGGTCTGATTTAACTCCCCACTGGAAATAGTCTGGAGGGCCTGGCTAAAGAGCATTATTACTCGCAGATTTCCAGTTAAGGCGGCAAACTCACCCGCCTTGGCAAATAGATAGTCCCCCAATAGCACCGCTTTATCCTCCCCCCACACCTTATTAATCGTTGGTCTACCCCGGCGAACTGCGGAATTGTCAATAGCATCATCATGAACCAGGGTAGCGTTGTGCATAAGCTCAACGGAGGTAGCCATAGGCAGAAGTAGGTCAAGATTGTAGTGGTAAAACTTGCCTGACAGCAAAGTAAGGGCGGGGCGGATTTCCTTGCCTCCCCCCAAGATGTGGCTCAAGAGCTCAGCAAAACGGGGAGAGTCAACCTCAGTGACTGCCTTTATCTGGCTCTCCACCCTGGTTAAATCTTCCTCAACCAGATGGTAAATCTCGCTTAACTGCAAAAAATCCTCCTTTAGTCAGCCTCGCCCAGCCGAGCCGTCTCCTCCTCAATTAGCTCTTCATCCAGCTTAGCGAACAGGGGCTTAGGCTCAAGCAGTTTCTGCCCCGGCGACGGCAGATTTGGCTTCCAGCCATAATCTTGGACATTGCCCTCGAAACCAAGATACTCATGCAATTTCTGGGAGCTAAAGGGCAAGAAGGGATAAAATGCTGTTCTAAGACAGGACAGCACCGAGAGAGCCACGTATAGTGAATCGGCAGCAGCCTGCTTATCCTCCCTGATTATCTTCCACGGCGATTTAATATCCAGGTAGCGGTTGGTCTCCTGAGCCAAAGACATAGCCGACATTATGGCTTGCTTAAAATGACACTGGGAAAGAAGCGTATCCATGTTAATAAGAGTTTCTTTGGCATCATCAATAATACCTTGACTATGGTCATCTAGTTCGCCAGGCGTTGGCACACAGCCATCAAAGCTGCGATAGACAAAGGTGAGCACCCGGTTGACCAGGTTGCCATAGGTAGCCACCAGCTCATCATTGTTACGGCGCACGAACTCACGCCAGGAAAAATCGGTGTCACTAGTCTCAGGCATGTTTATGGATAACAGGTAACGCAGCGGGTCAGGCTCGTAGCGCGATAGATAGTCAGGCAGCCACACCGCCCAGTTGCGGCTGGTGGAAAGCTTCTTGCCCTCAATAGTAAGAAACTCGTTAGCCGGCACATCATAAGGCAGATTAAGCCCACCATAGCCCATCAGCATCGCCGGCCAGATGAGGGTATGAAAGGGAATGTTATCCTTACCGATGAAATAAAAGCTTTTTGTCTCTTTATCCTGCCAGAAGGAGCGCCACCTCTCCTCATCCCCTTTTGCCTTTGCCCATTCCTTAGCCGCCGATAGGTAACCGATAACCGCCTCGAACCAAACGTAAATACGCTTGCCCTCAAAGCCATCAACCGGCACCGGTATCCCCCACTCTATATCCCGGGTGATAGCTCTATCCCTTAGCCCCTCTTTCAGATAGCGCTGGGTAAGATTATAAACATTTGGTCGCCAATGACCCTGCTCTCCCACCCAGTCGGCAAGCCTATCCTGGAAGGCGGAAAGTTTCAAGAAGAAGTGCTCCGAATCCTTGAACTGGGGAGTGGTACCGCACAAACGACAACGAGGGGCGAGCAAGTCCTCCGGATTCAGCGTCTTACCGCAGTCGTCGCACTGGTCACCCCTGGCCCCGGGAGAGCTACAATAAGGGCAAGTGCCCTCAATATAGCGGTCAGGCAAAAAGCGCCGGCAATTAGGGCAGTAGGGCTGGGAAACAGTAGACTTATAGATATAGTCCTTATGCAGCAGAGTGAGGAACATATCCTGTGCTACCTGGGCATGGTTAGCGGTGCCGGTGGAGGTAAATAAATCAAAGGAAATGCCGAACCTCTGCCACGAGTCAAGAAACTGTCGGTGATATTTGGCGGCTATTTCGCCCGGCTTCTTTCCCTCCTGCTCAGCCTTGATGGTTATCGGTGTGCCGTGCTGGTCTGAACCTGATACCATCAATACCTCGTTCCCCTTGGTGCGATGATAACGGGCAAATATGTCCGGCGGCAGGTATGCCCCGGCAATATGACCTAAATGCAGTGGACCGTCAGCATAAGGCCAGGCTACGGCAATAAAAATCCTCTGGCTCATAATATATTTTCTAAGGCTTTTCCCGGGAAGAAGGTAAGTACTCGTTGTCCCTTCTCCTCGGTATAACGAGCATAACCTTTGTTCAGGCAGCAATCAACACATAAACGCAATATAGTGCCTTCCGCCTCCTCAATAACCAGATAACGCTCCGGATATGGCATAATGCGGTGGCACTCATCGCACTGGACATCGCCTAAAGATGTACAACCACGGCGCATTTTTCAATTCACCTCCATGCCCAAAACTTTAAGATAACTTTAGCCAAGCCTGATATAGCTCTTTCTTTGACAAGCCGGTTTCCCCGGCTACCTCGGCTACCGCCTGTTTAGCCCCCACCCCCGACCAGTGCATCTGCTGTAATTGCTTCTCTATCGTCCCGGTCAACTGCGGTTTTTCCGGCTCTTGCTTTCCCTCAATAACCAGGGTAAACTCCCCCCTCGGCTCGGCGAAGTGGTCTATGGCCTGGCTTATCCTCCCCCTAAAAACCTCTTCATGAACCTTGGTCAGTTCACGGCAGACGGCTATTCTCCTATCGCCCAGAACTTCTAATATATCGTTCAGTGCCACCAGTAGACGATGGGGGGATTCCAGAACGACAATGGTGGCATATTCATCGGCAACAGACTTCAACCGACGCTGCCGGGCACCCGCCTTATGCGGCAAAAAGCCGAGATAGATAAATTGCTCCGTATCCAGCCCGGAGACAACCAGTGCCGTGATAACCACCGAAGCCCCGGGGATGGGAACTATGGGAATACCTCGCTGGCTAGCCGCCACCACAAGCTCATAGCCGGGGTCGGACATGCCCGGCATTCCGGCGTCAGAAACAAGAGCTACGTCCCCGTCTTCAAGGCGGTTCAAAATATAATCCAGCTTGGCCAGTTTATTACGCTCATGATAGCTGGTCGTAGGGGTCTTGATATCATAAGCCGCCAGAAGCTGCTTGGTGCGGCGGGTGTCCTCAGCAGCAATAAGTTTCACCTCACGCAGAGTCCGCAGGGCACGTAGTGAGATATCTTCTAAATTACCAATCGGGGTAGCCACAATATAAAGCGCCGGCATGGTCTATTATCTTCCCAATTTTGCTATTATAACCTATGGCTAATCTCCCGTCTACTTTGGATTTTATCAACCTCACCCCCTGTGTCCCCCTGTTACTGGTTGTCTCTCTTCCCACCCAACCCACCCTCATAGGGGCACTGTCCCTCTAAGACCCTCAGCCCTCCCACAGGGGCTTATACCTCCCCTTCTCCCCACAAAGTGAGAGAGGTAATACCTTTTAGGGCGGGAGGGGTGGGAAAGAAAAATACCCGTTCAAAAGGGGGGTGGGGCTGGGGGATAGGTCTCCAAAAATCCCCCAAAAATTTCTTGACTTTCAAGAGTTTCTTTTGGTATAGTTTGGCTTTAAGAAGGTGCCAAAATGGCTAAACCTAAGTTCAGGCAACTGCGGCGCTCCTACGGATTTGACGAAGTGGCTATTGTCCCTGGAGATATAACTATTAATCCCGACCAGACCAACATTGACCTAAAGATAGACAACTTCACCTTCTCCACCCCTATCCTGGCGTCAGCCATGGATGCCGTGACCGACGTCAACATGGCTATCCTGCTGAGCAAGCGAGGAGGGCTGGCTGTTCTCAATCTGGAAGGGGTACAAACCCGGTATGATAACCCCGAGGAGGTTCTGGCTGAAATTGCCCGGGCTCCCGATGCCAAAGTCACCCCCCTGCTGCAGAAGGTCTACTCTGAGCCAATTAAGGAAAAACTTATCGGGGAGCGAATTCAGGCGATAAAAAAAGGCGGGGCGGTATGCGCTGTTTCAGCGGCGCCGGCTAATACCAAACGCTTTGCCCCTATAGCCGTTGAAGCCAAGGCTGATATTTTTGTCGTCCAGTCCACGGTTACCACGGCCAAGCATATATCCAAAAGCTACCGGGGGCTAATCTTCCCCGAGCTTCATAAGTCCATACCTATGCCCATCATCGTCGGCAATTGTGTAAGCTATAGCGCCTGCCTGGAGATTATGAGAACCGGAATCTCGGCGGTTCTGGTGGGAGTCGGGCCGGGGGCAGCCTGCACCACCAGGCAAGTCCTTGGCGTCGGTGTTCCCCAAGTAACCGCCACCATGGACTGCGCCGCTGCTAGGGACGAATACCAACGTGAGTCGGGAAGGTATGTGCCCATAATCACCGATGGTGGCTTTCGCAACGGTGGAGACCTGTGTAAAGCCTTTGCCGCCGGTGCTGACGCCGTAATGATTGGCTCCATCTTTGCTCAAGCCAAAGAAGCACCGGGGCTAGGCTATCACTGGGGTATGTCCCACCCCCACCCGGCACTGCCCAGGGGAACACGGATAAAAGTAGGCACCACGGGCACACTGGAGCAAATCCTTTTCGGTCCGACCTCGGTTACCGATGGCAGTCAAAACCTGGTTGGGGCGCTGCGCACTGCCCTGGGCGTCTGCGGCGCACGCAACATCAAGAAAATGCACAAGGCTGAGATGGTAATTGCTCCCGCCATTACCACCGAAGGAAAATCCTGGCAGATGTCCCAATCCAGTCCCTGAGGCTACTCTTCTTCTTCCTCCTCTTCGGATACTATCCCGGTCTCTCCACTAATATGAGGCACCAAGGGTTCTGCTTTTCTCATCTTGCCTGGTGATAGCAAGGTCAATTTATCAATCATCTGGCGTAATTTCATCAATTTCTCCGCCGACGGTTCAATTCCAGCCTCCACCACCACACCACCCACCCCGGCTTCCCACAGAGCCTGAAGCTCACCGGCGGCCACGTCTGACGGCACCGAGACCAAAAGGGGTTTAGTCAAAAGATTGGCGCAGCGCCGAAACAGCATAAGGTGATGCCAGGTAATAAAATGGTTCTTCCCCTGTTCACCGGCAACGAGCACCGCATCTACCGGCAGGTCATCTACCGCCTTTAGTAAACTCGGCTCGAGCGATGGCTCGACCTCCAATATTTTACCCAGCTTTTTATCCTGAAGTATTTCCAGCGAGGCACTGGCTGCTGGGAAAACGACAAAATCGCAGCCCGCCTCCACCATCTTCCCTACCCCTCCCCTGCCGATTTCCTTCAGCCAGCCACCCCAGGGAATATCAGGCACCGCTTGGCATACCTGTTTAAGGGCTTTAACCCCCGAACTCGGCTTTGGGATTTGTAACAGCCCGGCGTCAGACCCAGCCACACCATCAGCCAAACGGTCAACATCAACCTGAGCCAGAGAGGCAACTAGCAGCATCCTGGGCTTCTGTGGCACCCCTTGCGCCGCCCTGAACCCCATGGGCTGGAGCCCAGCCTGCGAAACCAGACTCAACTTATCTATAAATTTACTCATCTACCAATGGCAAGCTTTTAACCACCGGCCTGTATGCCAGGCTATCCCATTTCAATTATCTGGACGCCCGCCGGCAGCTCAAACATGCTGTCAGGGATATCACCAAAATCTATATTTTTAAACTCAATGATAGTCGTACCTTCAGGTGCCGTCATCTCCTCTCGAATCGGGAATCCATGCTCTTTCCATATCCACGCCTTTGCCGATACCCCACCATAGCTATATTCAACCACCATACAAACTTTACCATCCATGGTCTCGGTGCCAATAACAGTGTAGTCATAGCCGGCGATACCCTGAGCCTCTTCTACAGCGGATTCTGGCGCCTGGGAGAGAGGCACTTGATAAGCAAAGTTTTCCTCTGGCATGTACATATACATGGTCTGGGCATCATAGTCCACCAGCATAATTATAGTCTCGCCCTGCTGGTCCATTTCGGTTCTCATCTTGTTCCGCTCCACCCATACCTGCGTGGTCACCGTTGGCGCCCCGGGAGAGGTCATCACCATATCGTATTTCACCGAGTCTATGCCCGTCCCTTGCCCCAGAATTTCGCTTAATGTTTCACCTGACGGCGGTGGCTCTTCTTCCTCTGCAGGAGTTGTTCCGCCGTTAGACGGTGGTGCCCCCTCCCCCCCTCCTCCTCCCCCACCACAGGCAATAAGGCTAATACAACCCAGCACCATAGCCACTACTAGCACCAATGACAAGATTTTTTTCAACTTGCTTCCTCCCTCTCATTCATTTGGCCGATTGCTCAGCCAGCTTGTTTCTCAGCAAAGTCACCGGCCCAGGGGAGCTTATATTTCTGACCCTGATAAGCTTTAATCATCAGTATTATCCACAGGACAAAGGAAAGCACCCATAGTATCCAGCTAAATACCCAGCCAATAATTGGTATGCAGAAAAGGATGAGGTAGGCTACATTAATGGCGCCAAAGGTAACTATTGACTGCATAGCATGAAAACGCACGAACTTGTTATCCTTTTCCAGGAGGAAGAATACCAACCCGGTTACCCAACCTAACACGTAGCACAGTAATCCAGCCACATTTGGCTCCAGACCCGTGCTCGTTTTACCCTTTCCTTTAGGCATTGTTCAACCCTCCTTTTTGACTTTGAACTAGATATAGCATTAATTAAAGGTAAAGTCAATGAGTTCTCTCACTTGACAAAAAGCCAGCTAGTGCAGTTTTCTCTGAGGAAACCACGGAAAGGTTGCTGAAAAGACTCTGACTGGCAAAAGCTGGTTTCTTTGAAGCCGATGAGTTCTAGGTATCGTCCCCTTAAGTGGAGCTGAGGGGACTCGAACCCCTGACCTCCTCCGTGCAAAGGAGGCGCTCTCCCAGCTGAGCTACAGCCCCACTTGGCAGTGGTATTATAGCAACAAGGAAACCCGTTCGCAATTTGCTGACTATAGCCGACGTGATAAAATGCTGGCTGGGCTGGCCACTGTGAAGTCCTACCGACTATCCTTCATCATTCAAACAGCTCAGGGTGAATGATTCTTGCCAGCTCCTCCAGACCCTGGACAATCCTCGGTCCGGGACGGCTAACAAGGTCGCCATCGATAAGAAAAACGTTGCCCTGAATAACCGCCGTCATCGCTCCCCAGATGGGGTGTTCCTCCAGCGCCTCTATAGATACAGTGGGCACGCCCCCGGTCATGGTCTGAATAATGATAACCTCAGGGTCAGAGCCAACTATCTCCTCAATGCTGAATTGCACCCAGGCGCCCGGGGCTTCAGCAGCAATATTCTCCCCGCCAGCCATGGTGATAAGAGCATCAATAAAGGAGCCGGGACCGGATGTCCAGGGCAGGGTTAGGTCAGTACCATCAACTATAAAGAAGACACTGACCCTGGGAGCACCCTCCACCTGGGCGAGGACATAGTCTATGGTATCCTCCATACTTCCAATAAGCTCGGCGGCTTCGTCCCTGGTGCCGGTGACTGCCCCCACCAGCTCAATGTTACTAAAGATGCCATCAATATCATCGGGGTCTAAAATCAAAAATTTAATCCCCAGAGCCTCAAGCTCACTATTGAGCTGCTCATGCTCCACGGTAAAAACCAGGTCTGGCTCCAATCCAACCAGCTTTTCTATAGACGGGGAATAGGCGCTGCCGACGCTGGGTTTTGACTTCGCCTCCTCAGGATAGTCGCTAAAGTCGCTGACGCCGACCACCCTCTCCCCCAAGCCAAGGGCGAAAAGAATCTCGGTGATACTTGGGCCAAAAGAAACAATCTTCTGTGGAATCTCATCTATAGCCACCCCCCGCCCCGTATCATCGGTAAAAGTCCCTGGCTGAAACTGCGCTTGACAGCCGAAAGTCATACCAACTAACAGGCTTAACAGAACAACCAAAACAGCCAATGGCTTCATCTTCATTAAAAATTAACCTCCCCTATTATTAGACAAAATTAAATCCCCCTCTGCTTCTAGTGCAGGGGGGATTTTTCAGCACACTCTGCGCACTATCCCACCCCCTTTCACCGCGGAGGTTCAAGGATGCCCAGAGGTTCAGCGTTCTGGCTTCTGATAGATTTATCTATCAGTCACAGCAGGCGGGACTGCGTCGGATTCTCACCGACTTGCTTTCCTTTATACCCGAGCTAGCTCGGACGCCTCCAGGTCATCTATTCTTTTCGATAAGGATACAAGGATTGGGATAAAAATGCAAGCCCTATTTCCTAGTAAACCCTGCCCCCGATTATAGCCTCATCCCTCGGCTCCAGCAGGGAAACTACCCCACCCTCCATGGGCACGCCAAGGATAAGCACCTCCGACAGAAAGCCAGCTATATTCTTGGGCGGGAAATTGACCACAGCCACTATCTGCCGTCCCATAAGCTCGTCCTGGCTATAGTTGGTTAACTGGGCGCAAGAACGCTTGGTCCCTATCTCAGGACCAAAATTAATCTCAAACTTGTATAATGGATTGCGAGCCTCGGGGAAATCCTCCACCTTGGTCACCTCCCCCACCCTCATATCAACCTTCAGAAAATCGTCATAGGTAATCATATCCGGCTCCTATAAATAGCTATTCTTCCTCAACAAGCCTTTTGACCCATAGCTGGGGATGGGTGGAAGCAACCTGCCTCAGGGCTTCTAGCTTGTGCCTAATATCCCTGGCTACCGCCTCGTCGGTAATAAGCTCTTTGATTTTAGACTGGTCAAAGCCGAGCACCCGCTGCCACAGCCCCTCCGGCTCAAGCAGGGCTCTAACCTCAGCCTCGCTAAAACCCGCCCTCTCCATCATCTTGTAGGTAAGGGCGTGCTCACTGCCAAAGACCCGATTTAACCCCTCAGCCTGGCAGAAAGCAATAATCATCTGTTTTAGCTCGTCAAGCTGTAGCTGCAGCTCTTTTATTTCATTCTGTAAGGAAACATAGCGCTCCACCGCTTCGGCGGATGCCATTCCGCCTAAAATATCGGTTTCCTCTGGCTCAGCCACGAACTGCTGCCGGTAGTAGGGGCAATGCTCAGCGAAATCACATGGGCAGCGCCCGCTCTCAACAGCCGGAAATCTCTCCTCAGTAATGCCCTCAGCCACCGCCAGCACCAGGTTTTTAGCTTCCTCAAGCTGCGCCTGACTCCTCGGCTGGCAGCTACAGGGGGTATTAGAGCGGAAGTGATAAAGGGTTAGCCTCTCCACCGGAAGATACCAGGACTGCTCCACCGCCAGCTGGTATAGGGTCAACTGGAGATTTTTTTCCAAATCATCCTTGGTAAAAAGCTCCCTGTCTGTCTTATAGTCAACAATGGATAGCCCGCCGCTATCCAGCTTATCCACCCGGTCAATAAAACCCCTCAGCTTCACCCCCTCAACATCAATATTAAACATCCACTCCACAGCTATCGGCATCCTGAAATCGGGGCTATGAATCTCCCAGAACTTAGCCAGCATCTCCCGACCGTAAGCCTTATAATCGGCTTCCTCCTCGGCTGACTCATATCCCTCAGAATGCCAGGTCCGCTCATAAAACTGGAGCAGTTCCTCCAGCGATGGCGGTGGCGGCACCTTTACCTTAAAGAAGTACTCGGCACACTCGTGCATCGTCGTGCCAAAGCTGAAATACCCCTTCTCCTTTTGCTCTAATCCATCAATGTATTGCAGCTTATAGGACAAGGGGCAGGTCTGATATAGAGAAATCTGGGTATAACTTAGTGGCTTCATTTCTTCCCCCGGTTATTATAGACCTTTCCGCCTGATGTGACTAGCTTGATGTTTTGGGCTAAATTGGTTAGTATTAAGCCTATTGCTGATAGAAAATGGAACAGGTATCAATTTTAGTTGCCTTCGGTGCCGGGCTACTGGCTTTCGTCTCGCCCTGCGTGCTGCCCTTAGTGCCGGTATATCTGGCTAACGTATGTGGAACTGAAATACTTGAGTCAGAGGCAAGCCGGAGCCGCTTCCCCATATTCTTCCACTCTCTCAGCTTCGTTGCCGGCTTCACCCTGGTTTTCACCGCCCTGGGAGCCGGCGTTGGGCTAGCCGGGTTCGCCCTCGGTTCCCACCAGCTCATTCTCAAGATAGGCGGCAGCCTGCTAATAGTCTTTGGCTTGTTCCTGTTAGCTGCCCTGAAATTCCCCTGGTTAAACTACGAGAAGCGGCTAGCGCCTTCCCTGGGTTCTACCACCGGTTACCTGCGCTCACTGCTCATCGGCGCCATATTCTCCCTGGCCTGGACTCCCTGTATTGGCGGTCTTATCGGGGGTGCCCTGGGCGTTGCCCTGATTTCGGGGTCAGCAGGGCGCGGCGCCTACCTGCTGGCTATTTTTTCCCTCGGGCTGGGAATCCCCTTCCTCACCATCGGCGTCGCTTTTGATTACATCAGACCGCTGCTAAGGCGCATCCACCGTTACTCTTTCTGGAGCTATATTTTTAGCGGCTTGCTGCTCATAACGGTGGGCATACTTATCCTGACCAACACCCTGAGCTGGTTTTAAGGTATAATTAAGAGGTAAAATTAAAAGGAGCAAGTCATGAATAAAATGCTAAAAGTGATATTGCCGGTAATGCTAATCTCGGTGCTGCTAACCGCTGGTTGTTCTGGCAAGTCCGAGATAGATATGTCGGGGCTGAGCTGGATAACCAGATATTATGTGGACCCTGCCCAAAGCCCCGAGTTAGGCGAGACAGCACCTGACTTTGAGTTTGAAGATGATGAGGGACACACTGGTTCCCTCAGCGACTTTAGAGGCAAGGTGGTATTAGTCAACTTCTGGGCAACCTGGTGCGGACCCTGCACTTTTGAAATGCCCTTCATACAGCAGGTCTATGATGAACGGAGCGGAACGGGACTGGTGGTGCTGGCTATCAATCTTGGCGACAGCGCCGACACAGTAACCAGCTTTTTGGAAGAACACGGCCTTTCCCTCCCGATACTACTTAATCCCAATAGTGAGTTAGTCGGGAGGTATAATATTGAATATATTCCCACTACCTTCTTCCTTGATGAAGATGGCATAATTCAATATATTGAGGTTGGTGCTTTCCAGAGCAAGGAAGAGATAGAAAGTATCTTAAGCCAACTCGGCATCACAGAGTAGCGGGAGGTTAGAGATGGGTGATGTTTTAGATGAAGCCTATGCTATAGCCCAGTGCAAGGACTGCCCCTGGTACAAGTCCTGCGTCATGCCGATGAGATTCACTGCCGAGGACATCCGCCGCCAGCTAGAATCCTCAGCGCCGGGGATGGATATCACACAGCAAGCCGACCTGGGGATGCAAAATCTCTTATCCAGTATGGCAACCGCTGCCCAGAACTCTCTGCTGGAAGGATGCCCAATCTTCATTGAGCGCTTGCGAACCAACCCAGGTCTTGCCCAACGGCTGAAGCAAATAATGCAAAACTGGGGCAAAGAGGAGAAATAAGGGATAACCGCTTTTGTTGCTTCCTCTCAACGTCTAAGCAACATCTTATCTTCAATAAATTTTCTACCGCTGCCACCGCCCCACCAAGGGTGTAGCTTCCATCCACGGTAAGGTCGGGGAAAGCAAGCACCCGTAATGTAAGGTATACGCCTATAGCAACTAAGCCAAATACTAGTCCTTCATAAAAGGAAAAGGACAGCATGCCGCCTACAACATCCGGCAATGCTTCCTCCCTTCTAAAACTCCAGCAACTGGATGAGCGCTTTCTTATCTATTCAATCGCCAGCGGTTATCGCTCCCGAGGTATCTATTCTTCTATTACTTTGTCGGCTTCGTCTATCACTGCTTGAGGGATGATTACCCCCATCCTCGCCGCTGCCGCCGGGTATACTACGGTTGAGACCGCACTCTTCATCGGGGGAATATCGGCTATGTCTTCGCCCTTCAGTATCCTAGCCGCCATGTATCCCGCTTGCTTGCCTATCCAGTAGTAATCAACGCTACAACCGCCAACCAGACCGGTTTCAATCATGCCCACTGCGGAACCAAAGATTGGCAGCTGGTTCTCCTCACCAACCTTAATTATAGATTCAATTCCCACTCCGCCTACTGTATTGCAGGTAGGAATCCATACCGCATCACACCTGCCAACCAGTGACATGCCGGCAGCATAAACATCGGCAGTTGTGGCTGCTGTAGCCTCGACCACGGTAAGCCCATAGTCTGGGGCAACGTCTTTAAGTATCTCTACCTGCACCTCTGCGTTCACCTCACCAGGGTTATAGGCAGTGCCCAGCACCTTGATGTCAGGGAGAACTGACAAAATAAATTCCACCTGAGGCGGCATCTCAAACCAGTCGCTGACCCCGGTTACATTGGCTGCCGCTTCTTCCCAGCTAGGCACTAGCCCAGCCGCCACCGGGTCAGTAACCGAGCTGAAGATTATCGGTATATCCGTGCCCTCAGCCGCCGCCACTACCGTTTGTGCCGATGGAGTAGTTATGGCGTGGATTATGTCTGGCTGAAGGGAGACAAAGTAGTCGGCGATTGAAGCTGCCGCCGTCATATCACCTTCAGCATTTCTTATGACAAATTCAACGTTCTCCCCCTCAATAAAGCCTTCCTCAGCCATAGCATCAATGATGCCCTGGCGGTTGCTGTCCAGGTCAGGGTGGGTAGCTATCTGGGTTATGCAGACCGTGTATACCTTTTCCTCACCAACACAACCTGACGCTAAAGGCAGCGCTGTCAATACCAATACCAAGCATAGGCTGCCCAATAATATTAATAAGCCTTTCTTCTTCATTTAGAAAGCCTCCTCCGAAATTTTGTCTAAAAATTTGCCAAACTCTTTCTTGTCCATGTTAATACATCTATCACCCCCTTCTCCTCAAAAACCCCTCTTGCAGAATTTCAGCTAATTCTTTCTGGCTCAGGTCGGCTATCCCTAGTTCTTGGAGCGACCTCCCCTCCTTATAATAATCTGTCTGGTTTACCACTGAAGCCAGTCTAATTGTAGCATCAATAATCGGGATGTCAACGCTGAACCTGTGTGCTAAATGGGCTACAGGGACTAGCCCATAGGGGACATCCTCGGTTATATACCTGCTTTTCATTGATGACGGACCGCTGATATTAGCCACCGTGGCCTCTATATCAAAGGGAGCCTTAAAGTAGTATGACATGATGGTTGCCTTTGACCAGAAGGATTCCTCAGGATACTCAAGTAGTTTTATACCAATGGCTTCCCCTACTCTGGCTACCTCTTCATAAACCGCTTTAATGGCTCTGGCTACTGATAGGGTGGTGCCGTCCCGATAAAGGTGAAAGTTCTGCTGGCGGGTGTCAATCCAGCCGGCATTTAGAATTGTCCCCACGGGGTGCACAATTGGGTTTAGATTGTTTAGCGAAGTAGCCAGAACATTGGCACCAGGAGCCACCGGGTAGACATCCTTCAGGTCATTTATAACCCCGCCGGTATTTTGGGCGGGAAATGCCGCCAGTAGTAGCTTCCAGGCGTCAACGAATACCTTTATTTTGCCCGTTTCTTCCAGCCGACACCCCCAGGGAAGGGTATGAGCCTCGGCCAGGGTAATGTCTTTCTTTATCCCCTTTTCTCTCAGCATATTGGCAAATAGCAGCGCCGAGTAGTTTCCCGGCCAAGCAACTATGGTCTGGCCGTCCTTCAGGTAAGGCATTATGGAGGCGAAAAAGTGCCTGTGCCCCGTGGCTGGGATAGGCATCATAATATAATCAACGCCATTTATTGCCGGCTCAAAATCGGTGGTGGCCATGCCCAGCTTCACCGTCCTCTCCTCACCCTCAGCATCAATCAGGCATATCTGTTGCCGCTCAAGGGTGGTGCTGAAGCCTGCCTTAAATTCAGGCGCTTCACACATATTCACCTCAAGCCCTTTTAGCGTTAAGTCAGCCGCCATGGCATGAGCTCCGCTACCCCCACCCAGGACAGCTACTTTTCTGAGCATCTCTCTTCCCTCCCTCCCTGATGGCACTCCAAATAGAATAGATTAAATTATATTACATCAATTCCGGTAAAACAAAGTGGGCCATTCTGGACTCGAACCAGCCGAGCCACCAGCCCACAAACCACCTAGTTTTATTTCAAAAAGCAAAGAGGCTACCGTTACAGGCTCTTGCCTTCCTTGAGTCGCTCTATCATTGATGGAAAGATATCCGAATAAACGGTGCGGTAGGGACCTTTCAGCATATTGGCTTCAAGCCATTTCCCCAGTTCTTTCCTGGCCGCCACCTTCCCCGCCTCCCGTGCTTCCTCTAGTTCAGACTTTTTCCCGGTCATATCGCTCTTCTCCTTCAGCTATCTTGGTGAGATTCCTATGGTGGGCCATTCTGGACTCGAACCAGAGACCTCAGTCTTATCAGGACTGCGCTCTAACCAACTGAGCTAATGGCCCACAGGACGTTTAATTTTACTGTAAAGATTCAGGATAAATCAAGTAGGGAACTATTTATCACCCCATTTTTAGCGGCTCTCTTGTTTCCCATACCCAACCCACCCTCATAAGCTCCGCTTCTAAAACTTTCTTTCCCCCCAGAGGAGATAGATTAGTCGCCAACTCCTATAGGGCGGGTTGGGTGGGAAGAAAAACACTCTTTATAATGGTGGGGATAAAGGGGGTGAGGTCGTCAATAAAAACAAAAAAACCTTAACCCCTGGATAGTGGAAGGAAGGGAAAACGTCCTTCTGTAGAAGGACGACCGACCTAGGAGAAAAATTCTCCCTAGAAAGGAGGTGATCCAGCCGCAGCTTCCGCTACGGCTACCTTGTTACGACTTCGTCCCAATCACCGGCCCCACCCTCGGCAACTACTTCCCCGAAGGGTTAGCCCATTGACTTCAGGTGTTACCGACTTTCATGACGTGACGGGCGGTGTGTACAAGGCCCGAGAACGTATTCACCGTAGTATGCTGACCCACGGTTACTAGCAACTCCAACTTCATGCAGGCGGGTTTCAGCCTGCAATCCGAACTGA
>Ga0315545_1001283_pt1 | contig 24750 bp, 18 predicted proteins | sample SalMarSW160210MG_FD_203096 | JGI IMG/M metagenome (GOLD analysis project Ga0315545, IMG submission 203096) | Salt marsh sediment microbial communities from the Plum Island Ecosystem LTER, Massachusetts, United States - Salt Marsh Sediment SW1602-10 ...
GTATCACAACGTCCGCTTCCACAGGGTGTTCTTTCGCGAGCCGCTTGCCGAGTTTCTTTCTGAACTCGTGTACATTCTCACCGAAAAACATGCTGCTTTGCTTTGCAAAGTATATGTGCTCAAACAAACAGTGCGCCGTACTGACCGTTCCCGGCTCGACAAAATACCTGCTGCTCAGACCATCTTTATTAATGGTAATTATCTCACCGGGCTCGACCTCGCGAAGAAATTCGGCACCTATCGCATCAAAAGCGCAGCTCTCGCTTGCAACCACGTAACTACCCTGTTCTGTCTTTCCCAGGCATAACGGGCGAATTCCATAAGGGTCACGGGCAGCTTCAATACGGTCATTGTATAAAAACAAAAGACAATACGCACCCTGAAGATGATTCAAAACGTGTGCCAATGGGTCCGGTTTACTAACATGAGTCGGCTTAGCCATCAAATGAGCGATTATCTCTGTATCGGATGTCGATTTGAATAAGCTGCCGTAAGCTTCATATTCATCGCGGAGAAGGCTCGCATTTATCAGATTACCGTTATGCGCGATAGCCAATTGCCCACGCGAATACTCAGTCAAAAAAGGCTGACTATTAATAGGATTGGATGAGCCGCTGGTCGAATACCTCACATGCCCTATGGCCGCGGGATTAGCGAGCCTCTCCAGAACTCTTTTGCTGCTGCGAAATACTCTTGCAACCGAACCCATACCCGTATAGCACTGAACACTCTCACCGTCACTCGACGCTATACCAGCCGATTCCTGCCCCCTGTGCTGCAGGCTGTATAGACCGAAATATGTCTTGTTGACCGCATCTTCGTCACCAAAAATACCGAAAAGCCCGCAACTTTCTCTCTTTTCCGAACCCATCAAAAACTCCGCTAACCACCTTTATCCGAAAATAAGCTGACCATTAACACAACATCATAGTTTCATCATTAAGTAGTGTAGCCGACCCGCCTGGACAAGTCAACTCAAACTCGCCTACAGGTGAGATTCTTTATTCAGCAGGACACAGAAAATCCGGAACCCGCTGTACCTTTCCATCCGAATTTATGCACGCCAGCACGCTCGTACCCTCTGCCAGAACCGCCGAATCGCTGCATCGCGTAAGTTTATAGCTGTGTTCAATCTTACTTGCCGTTACCTTTGTACAGCCGGTCCAAAGCTCGAGCTTCTCATCATACCTTGCCGGCTGACGGTATCTTATATTCAGCTCTGCCATCACAAAAAATATACCCGCCGCCTCAAGGTCTTTATACGCAACCTTATTAACTCTTAGCAGCTCCGTCCTGCCCATCTCGAACCAGATCGGATAAACGCTGTGATGAACCACGCCGCCCTGGTCCGTCTCACAGTAACGCGGCACAATCGTTATTGTTTGGCTGTCAATAGTAATACGCTGCGGAAAGTCCATCTCTATATCAAAAAGTATTTCTCAGGCTGCTACGCCATTTTACCCCTTGAAATCAGCATAAAAAGCAGCACACAAAGTATTATAACAACACAAAAGCTGCCTTTCAAACAGATTGTCAAATTCCAACAGGACCAAAATGTAAATATGAAAATAAACATTGACCCTTGAATTCTTTTATGAAATAATTATTATTTGCTTTTAAAACAATATATTATGTATTTCAAGTAAGCATCATCTTTCATTGATGCTGCAGGTAGTTTTATTTGTCGAAAGGAGTTTATTATGAAGACCTATTCATTCAACTTGGCTTGTATTATAGCGTCCGTTCTTATCTTTGTTTGCGGATGTTTGGAGGAAGAAAAAGTACCAACCGAGATGCCGACTGTTTCCGAAACCGTTCCTGCCGCTGAAAGTAAACCTGAAACCGTCGAGCCGCTAACTCCCGTCGTGACCGAAAAGAAAGCCGCTAAACCTGAAATTACTATCGAGCAGGAACCAGCCCCAAAAATCCCTGAGGGCTCAGACGTTGTCGTTACCGTGAATGGAACCGTTATTACAAGAGCTCAACTGAACGAGCAGGTTCAGCCAATCATCGACTACAGAGAATCAATGCAGCAACAGGTCACCCCCTCAATGCGCGAGCAATACGAAAGCCAAACGCTCAGTAACATGATAACTGAGATTTTGTTTGATGAACAGGTAAAGGCGAACAACATAGAATTTACCGAACAGGATGTTGATAACTATATTATAAGTATAATTCAAGCCTCAGACCCGAATATGACTCTGGAAGATTTTAAATCTCAAATAGAAGCACGCGGCACCGACTTCAATCAACTGAAAGAAGGGACGAAAAAAAGGCTTATGATGATAACACTTCTGGAGATTTACTATCCCGGCGAACTTGATATCTCACAGGAAGAAGCCAAAAAATTTTACGATGAAAACCAGAGATTCTTCCAAAAGCCTGAGACGGTAAGAGCAAGCCACATCCTTATAAAACCTGACGAAACAGACCCGAACAATATCGAGCAGGCCAAGGCAGCCGCAAAACAAAAGGCGCAAAACATCCTCGAACAGATCAGAAACGGAGCCGATTTCGCCGAAATGGCAAAAGCCTACTCCGATTGTCCTTCGGCAAGCAGCGGCGGCGACCTCGGATTCAATCAGAGGGGACAATGGATACCAGAATTCTCAGACGCAGCCTTCAGCCTCCAGGTCGGCCAGATTAGTGACGTAGTGGAAAGCTCATACGGTTTCCACATTATAAAAGTAACCGGCCGCCAGGATGCCAGCGTGGTTTCTTTCGATGAGGCTGAAAATAATATTATAAAAGTCCTGCAGTCGCAAAAACAGCAGAGCCTTATCCCCCAGATGATTGAAAAAATGAAAGAAGATGCCGAAATAGTATATCCTCCGGATTCCACATTGAGGGCTTTTCAGCCGACAGCATCACGCATAAGACAGGGCACAAATATTATTAGACAACCGGCACAAACAGACGCTAATAATTGAAAAATGTAACACGGGTTTCCAGCAAGTGTCGTTTAGCAGTCGCCTGAATTTATCTCGGCGTAGCGCAGCGAAGACGGACGGCGACCATTTACTTCATTATTCCTTGTTCGATATTCGGTATTCGTCTTTTGCCCTCCGCCCTTTGTATTCTGTTTTTTACCGCAGCCGACATCGCCTGTATCTATTCTCTTCTGAATACCGCTACGATGTTTTCAACATCGACGACAAACAGCCGGTTGTCACCCTCGAAATCCACCGGTATCGCCCCCTTCGGATTGAACAGGACCTTATCATACCGGCGGAGCGGTATTTCAGGCGTATTTTCCACCTCGGCTGAAACCGTTACTATCCTTCCTGTTATGGTTGGAATCTCTATATTGTCCGGCAGTTGAATCCCGCCTTTGGTCTGCTTTTTATCCTCATCCTTGCGAATCAGGACCCTTTTACCTATCGGTTCAACCGTCTCGAACGTATCGTTTTTTGCTTTTGTCTTGCCCATCTCAAAATAAACCTTCTTTACTATATTATACCCGCTGTCTGAGAGTTTGTTTAAATATCTTTTTTTATTCCTTGAACCACTGATTTGCCCGCTAAAAGGCGGGATTTCGCCATAGGCGGACATGGATTCAAAGCCAATTTCAGTGAAAAACGAAGATTACCTGCAAAAATCAAGCCTGAAATTTCCGATTTTGGCCAAAAATTCAATTATTCTAAAAAGCCGCAGCTTTCCGATATATAAAGTTATGGAAATAGAACTGAACGAAAAGCTGAAAACGAAATTATGTCCGTTTTGTGCCGAAGTCATTCAGCAGCAGGCTGTTAAGTGCCGGTTTTGCGGCGAAATCTTAAGTCCGGACCGCATAAGAGCCGTCGAAAAAGCCGTTACGCCAGCCGAGCCGGGCAGCAATGAGAGAATCTTGTATGCGGGCCGGCCTTCACTCTGGGCGATGACAGGTACCTGTATCAAGGCATTTATTGTCCTCGCATTTGCATATTTTCTCATAAAGTACCCGCTCGAAAATCTGCCGCTTTTCACAGAGGCCAAAGCCGAGAGTCTCGTACCTTCGGATACTTATAGCGGTTACGAATCTGAAAGTTATACCTCTGCCGAAAACGCCACAGCCGCTAATTACGGGATGTCGGCCGAAGCTGAGAATCCGCGACCTGTCGCACGCTCGTCGAAGCCTTTTTATATCATTGAGCTTACAGCAGGTCAGATTGCAGCTATCTCGAAGTATCGTATTATTTTCGGTGTGGGCCTGTGCATATTTGTTCCGCTTGTCCTTTTTTACAAGGCCTTTAAGCTGAAAATGATGCATTACGAGGTTACGCCGGAACGCATTGAGTTCAGCAGAGGCATTTTAGACAGGAAAGTTGACAATATTGATATGTTCCGCGTCATTGATTTGAAGATGCGCAGGTCACTGCTTGACTGTATTGTCGGTGTCGGCACAGTCGGCTTGATAACGACCGACAAAACCGACCCCATTTTCAATTTCGAGAAGGTTCGCAGAGCCCGCTTGCTTTACGATGTCATCAAGGTAGCAAGCCTTGATGCCGACCGCAGAACCGGCGTCGTCCACGTCGAATAGCACAAAAAAGATTTGCTATCAAATGAATTCAGCATCCATAAAAACTCGATAGCAATTTTCGTACAGGGATTTTTGGGGGATTTTTAGTATTTGACAATTTTTTGTAATAGCTTAATATAAAAGGTTTAAGAGAGAAGTTTGAGATATATAATATGGTATTGAAGATATGAACGGCGAGAGTGCACAATCCGGGATGGCCAAGTCGTGGGTCTTCTTTGAGAAAGCCCGCAGCGTGGCTGAGAAGGGTGGCTATGATTATGCTATCGATATGTACATAGACGGCCTGCGCTGCGCGCCGGAGTCGGTTCTTGACGGTCATATGAAGCTTCATGCGATGGCACTTGAGAGGCAGCAAAAAGGCGGCAAAAAACCTTCTATGATGGAGAGAGTAAAAAAGCTGCGGGGCAAACGCCAGGAGCCGCTTGAACAGATGCTCAATGCCGAATATCTTTTCGCAAAGGACCCGAGCAGTATATCTTATGGGGAGTCGATGCTGAAGGCGGCTGTAGCCGGCGGGTATAAGGATACAGCGAGGTGGGTTGCGGATTTATTGTTTCAGATGAACAACGCAGCGGATAAACCGTCTTTTCATACATATATATTACTCAAGGATTCATACTCACAGATAGAGGAGTTTGACCGGGCGCTGCTGGCTATTCAGCGTGCGATTAAGCTCAGACCCGAGGATGGAGAGCTGGCAGATGAGTATAAGAGGCTTTCGGCGGAGCTTACGATGGCGAGGGGTAAATACGACCAGGAAGGCGACTTCAGACAGTCCATAAAGGACCGCGAGCTACAGGAGAAGCTTCAGTCGCAGGATAGTATTGTCAAGACGGAAGATTACCGGGTTACGGCGGTCAAGGATGCAAGGGATGCTCTGGCAGAGGACCCGGATTTGCCGAGAAACATTTATAATCTGGCGCAGGCGCTTTTAGAGATGGAAGAGGATGACTCAGAAGATGAGGCTATTGAGCTTCTTGAAAAGGCGTATAAAAAGAAGAGCGATTTCAGCTATAAGCAGAGAGCCGGCCAGATAAAAATAAGGCAGCTTAAACGTAAATTGAGAGATGCGAAGTTCGAATTGGAGGTAGAGCCTGACGACGCGGAGTCAAAGGCAGCGATTGAGAGGCTTGAGAAGCAATTGAACGAAGTGAGCCTGGAGCACTACCGGCTTTGTGTTGAGAATTATCCGACTGATTTGCAGGCCAAGTACGAATATGGGAACTGTCTGATTGACAACGAAAAGTATGATGAAGCGATACCGCTGTATCAGGAGGCACAGAAAGACCCGCGGCACAGGATAACGTCGATGGGCAAGATTGGATTATGTTTTTATCTGAAGGGCTGGTATACAGATGCAATAGATGTTTTCAACCAGGCGATTGATTCGTATGAGATAAAGGAAGATGAGGTCGCCAAGGAGCTGCGTTACAATCTGGGCAGGGCATACGAAGACGACGGTCAGGAGGAAAAAGCCCTGGAGATATACCGCAAGATAGCACAGCTTGATTTTGCATACAGGGACGTTCGACAGCGAGTCGACCGGTTAAGAAAGAAAAAGCAGGAGGGCTGAGTTCTAACAGATTTTATTGTTAATAGAAGAGTTGTTGTATTGAGCTTATAGGGTAAATTTAGGAGATTGAAGTGGCACATTCGTTATCGGCTAAGAAGAGGGTAAGACAGAACGCGAAGAGAAGGATGATTAATCGCGCCCGCAAAAGTCAGATAAAGACGCAGACGAAGCATTTCGAGCAGGCGTTGTCGGACGGCGATGCGAAAGCTGCTGAAGAGCAGTATCGACTTGCGGTTATAAGGCTTGATAAGGCAGCTTCGAAGAGCACGATGCACAAGAGAACGGCTGCGCGGAAAAAATCGCGCCTGGCAAAGAAACTGAATCAGCTCAAAGCCCCAAAGAAGTAAAAGTTGTTAGAAGCGATTTGTTGGATTTTAGATTGAAGAAGACGGCTGAAAAAATCAGCCGTCTTAATTTGTATTCTACTTTAATAACCCCAACTGCTCAGGCAGCCAGAGAGATAATTGAGGCATATAGGAGCATATAAAGAGGGCTAAGACCATTGCGGCATAAAAAGGCAGTATCTGTTTCATAACTTTTGTGACATTTGTTTGTGCGATACCGCAGCCCAGGAATAAACAGGTCCCCACCGGAGGCGTGCATAACCCGATACATAAGTTCATAATCATAATTATCCCGAAATGCAAGGGATTTATCCCGAACGGTGCCACTACCGGCAGAAAGATGGGAGTGAAAATCAGGACAGCAGGCGTCATATCCATAAATGTCCCCACCGCAAGCAAAATCAGATTGATTATAAGCAGCACGATGATTTTGTTATCGGTCAGGCCCAGCAGAGCGGCACTGATATCCTGAGGTACTCTCTCGGCTGCCAGTACCCAGCTCATCGTCATACTCGTGCCGATGAGCATAAACACCACCGAAGTAGTGACTCCGGCCTGAAGCAGAATTTTTGGCAGGTCTTTGTATTTCACTTCCTTATAAAAAAAGACCGCCAGGATAAACGAATAGAGCACAGCAATCGCCGAAGCCTCAGTAGGGGTAAAGACACCTCCCAAAATACCGCCAAGAACGATTACAATCAGCAACAGAGCCGGGACAGCCTTTAAAAAACGAATCAATAAAATAAGTAACAGCTTAGGTATAGCCTTCAAAAAGCCTAAAAAGGATTCGACTTTGACGAGGCTTTCACCCTTTCCGTATTTTCTTTTAATTGAAATAATCAGGCTAACAACCATTAAACCAAATCCAACAATAATACCCGGAAACACACCTGCGATAAATATTGCCGCAATAGAGACGGCTCCGCCGGTAGCCAGAGAGTATACAATCATAATATTGCTGGGGGGTATTAACAGGCCGGTTGTGGCGGCAGTGATAGTTACAGAAGCGTTGAAATCTCTGTCGTATCCTCTTTTGTTCATCAGAGGAATCATAAAGCCGCCGACACTTGAGATTGCGGCTGTAGCGGAACCGGAAATCGCGCCGAAGAACATACAGGTGAGGATGTTAACGAAGGCGAGGCCGCCGCGAAACCATCCCACGAGGACATTAGCGAAATCGATGAGACGGCGTGCGATACCGCCGTGACCCATCAGCAGGCCCGAAAGGATGAAAAATGGTATTGCCAAAAGGGCGAAACTGTCGATACCGGTTGCAACTTTATGGGCAATTGTAACAAAAGCGGGGAGGTCGCCCATCGCAAGAATCGCCAGTAATGCCGCAAGACCCATTGAAAATGCAACCGGGATATTCAGGGTCAAAAGAACGACAAAAACAATCACTAATACTACTACCGGGAAATCCATAAAGTCACTTTGCTCGTTTTTCTAATCGATTTCTTCGGGCAGTTCCTGCTGAGACTGAAACGTTTCAATTTTTTCAGGATGCTGGATGCACAACACAAGTCTTTCGACAAAGGCCAGAACACTATACAACAGCATAAAACCGCCGCTGATTGGTACCGCTAAGTATACATAACCCATATGAATGTCGAGAGTCGTTGCTCTTTGTTTTAAATATAAAGTGGTTTGAACCAGGTCAATACCACCAAGAATCATCACAAAAAAGGCGAAACAAGCGACACAGAAGAATGCGAAAATCTCAGTGTATATCTTTGTTTTCTTATCCAGCTTGCCGACAAAATAATCGATGCCCAGATGCGCTCCCCGATTAAGTGCAACGGCCGCTCCGAGTAAAGCAACCCATATTAAGAGGAAGATGGCCAATTCTTCCGTCCAAACGGTTGGCCTTACAACTGGTGCAAACCACTTGTGGGATTCAGCGAAACTTACTAAGAACTTTTGCTTAGAGGCTTCGCGTGTTACCACCTGAATTAAAACATCAATAGTTAAAAACGCGACAACTGACATAACCAGGATTTCGAGAAAACGATCGAAGATTATTTTGGCTTTTAGCAACATTATTTAATCTCCGTGATTTGCTTTATTAAAACTCCGAGTTCCGTATCCTCGTATTTTTTCCATATAGGCTGAACGGCCCGCTGGAATGGTTCTTTGTCCGGCCTGATAATTGTTACACCTGCCGCTTCGACTTTTTCCAGCGATGTCTGTTCGGCTTCTTTCCATAATTTGATGTTATATTCTACCGATTCATCCACGGCTTGCTGCAAAATCTGCTGCTGTTCGGCATTCAAGCTTTGCCATACCTTTGTACTTATCAGCAGCATATCAGGCAAACGAACATGCTCATCGAGAGTATAAAATTTACAAATTTCGTAATGCCTCGATGTTTCGAAAGAGGGAGGATTGTTTTCGGCGGCATCGACTTGGCCCTGGTCAAGAGAGGTGTATAATTCGCCCCAGGAAATCGGTGTTGGCGAACCGCCCATCGCTTCAATCATTTGCTTAGCCATAATGCTTTTCATAACACGGACTTTAAGCCTGTTCAGCTCTGCCGGACTATAGATAGGCTTTTTTGCATAAAAGCTTCTCGCACCGGCGTCATAATAACACAAACCCCGAAGCCCCTTATCAGTTCCAGCCACGAGGAGCTCTCGGCCGATAGGTCCTTTTAAAACTTTCCAGTAGTGCTCTGAATCCCTGAATAAATAAGGTATTCCGAAAATCTGCATTTCCGGCACGAATCCTTCCATCGGGGCTGTCGAGGTCTTTGTCATTGCGAGATAACCGAGCTGGAGGGCTTCGATACATTCCTTTTCTGTTCCGAGCTGTTCGCTGGGGAAAATCTGGACGATAAGTTTGCCGCCGGATTTTTCCTTGACTAATTCTGCCATATACTCCATCGTTTTATGGACGGGGTGACGCGTGTTCAGGCTGTGAGCCAGCCTTAAAATACGAACGTTTTTTTGGGATTTGTGAGCAGAAACGATATAACTGGTGAGCAACAGAGCCAGCAAAATCACGATAAGAACGAATAACCCCTTTTTCATTTTTTTGTTCAGGCCTTATATTACATATCAAAACTGTTACATATATCAGGCAAATAGCATAATTCTTAAAGATACTATAATTTTTTTGCTGTGGCAATGAAGGAATTTATGTTTTCCGTGGTGACGCCCTGGGGCACACCGCCGCCGCAAGATAAAATGATTCTGGTTGTTTCCTTTAGGTTCTCTACAGATTTTATCAGGGCGTCCTCAACGTCCTTTGGCGTTCCCTGTTCGAGCACGTCCCTTGGGGGGATATTGCCGAGCAGAGTAACTTTGCCTGATGTGAGCTTTTTCATTTCTGCTATGCTGTGCTCGAAGCTGAAGTTGAATAAATTTACTCCCATTTCCAAAAGATATGGGGCACAGACAAGACCTTTGGCATCGTTGTGCAGGAAATTTACTTTTGCATTGAATGAGCCGTAGATTTTTTTGAAATACGGTACTACATACTCTTTGCACTGCTGGTCGCCGATAAAACCAATAATGTCATCGAGCAGCAGAATTCCTTCGATTGTCGGGAAGCACTGCATCTGGTATTCAATCCAGTCTATAAGGAAATCGGTGATTAGTTCAACGAGCTTGTGACATTTCTCCTGCTCTGTCATCATTGCCATCATAAGCTCTGTCGTGCCGTACAGAAATGACGCGATATTCAAGGGGCCCCTGGCGACTGCGAATTTGATTTGGTGGCCGAATGCTTCGATTTGCTTTTGTGAAAGTTTGAGCCTGTTTATCACGAAAGGCAGGAGTCCATCTTTTTTGACGTCAGGCTTGTTCATTTGACACAGAACATTTATGTCTGAAGAGATTTTTTCAGGATGGGGGAGGGTCACTTCATCCCATCTGCACTTTGAGCCGAAGGCACTCGGCTCTGTGCACATACCGAATTCTGACCAGAAGCCCGGCAGGAAAATCGATTCAGGGAAAGTTTCGATAGCTTTTTTATTTGCATCGAACCAGATTTTCTCGCTTGTGAAATAGTCCAGTGTGCTTACACCGTACCATCCCGGCAGCCAGGGACTATCAATAATAAAACCTGTCGGTAGAGGAGAAACTTCTTTGCCCTTAATTACATCTAAAAGCAAGTCCCATTGTGTTTGATTCATTATTAGTCTCCGCAAGCCATATCGAAGTAATTTTTTGCATTGTTATAACAGATATTTTGAACAATTTCACCAAGCAAGGAGATGTCGTCATGCAGTAATCCGGATTCGGCGTCATTTCCAAGGATGTTGCAGAGGATTCTTCGGAAGTATTCGTGACGTGCAAAGGATAAAAAACTTCTGGAGTCAGTCGTCATTCCCACGAAACGGGCCAGCAGCCCCATATTTGACAGGGTCTCGATTTGTCTTTCTATGCCGTCTTTCTGGTCGAGAAACCACCAGGCAGGGCCGTATTGTAGCTTGCCGGGACAGCAGCCATCCTGGAAGTTGCCAATCATAGTTGCCATTAGTGCGTTGTCAGCCGGATTGAGATTATACAAAATGGTTTTTGGAAGTTTATTATCAGTATCGAGACGGTCAAGAAATTTAGCAAGAGGTTTTGCTATCTCAAGGTCACAGATTGAATCAAAGCCGGTATCAGGGCCGAGAGTTTTTAGCATTCTTGTATTATTATTTCGCAGTGCCCCGAGATGAAGCTGCATTACCCAGCCGCTTTTGCAATCCATAAGGGCGAATTCGTACATCATAGCTGACTTGAGCTTGAGGGCCTGCTGCAGGTTAAGCCTGGTGCCTTTTCGAATTTTATCAAAAATTGTTTTGATTTCGTTTTGCGTGTAATCTTCCGCATAAACAGTTTCAAGGCCATAATCTGATAGACAGCAGCCGTTTTGGTAGAAGTAATCGTGTCTTTTTTGAATTACAGCGAGCAAATCATCAAAGGTTTTTATTTGCACGTTTGAGACTTTTTCGAGCTTGTCGAGAAATTGATTAAAAACGACTGGGTTTTCGACAGCGAGGCACTGGTCGGGCCTGAAAGCGGCGTGAACACTTATTTCAAAGCTCTGCTGCTTTATTTTTTTGTGTTCCTCGAGATTACTTAAGGGCCCCTCAGTAGTGCAGATTAGTTTGACATTCATTTTTCTCAGAAGACTTCTTACACTGAATTCAGGAGACTGCAGCATTTTATTGCAGTGCTCGTAGATTTCTTTTGCGGTGGCTGGTGTTAAAAGCTCATCGATACCGAAATATCTTTTTAATTCGAGGTGTGTCCAGTGATAAAGAGGATTTCTTAGGGTAAACGGGACTGTGTAGGCCCACTTTTCGAATTTTTCCCAGTCGCTGGCATCTCCGGTACAGTAGCGCTCATCGATGCCGTTTGTTCTCATTGCCCGCCATTTATAGTGGTCGCCGTAAAGCCAGGCCTGTGTGATGTTTTCGAAACAGTGGTCGGCGGCGATTTTTCCAGCAGGCAGGTGACAGTGGTAGTCATAAATGGGTATATTTTCGGCGTACTCGTGGTACAGCCGTTTAGCAGTTTCGGTTTGCAGAAGGAAATCCTGGTTTATGAATTCAACAGCCATTGCACTCTCCTGGAATTTCTTTTTTATATTTTATACGACATACGTTGAAGCAGACGTCTCGCCGCCTCGGCCTGTCCAGTTGGTGTGGAAGAATTTGCCTCGCGGTTTGTCCAGCCTTTCGTAAGTGTGCGCACCAAAATAATCACGTTGGGCCTGGAGCAGATTTGCCGGCAGCCGCTGGGCACGGTATCCATCGTAATAGGCCAGGGCAGAGCTCATCGCAGGCATTGGAATACCGAGATTGACGGCGGTGGTTACGACGTCTCGCCAGGCGTCCTGGGCCTTTTCGACGGCGTTTTTGAAGAACGGGTCAAGCAGCAGATTGTTCAATTCGGGATTTTTGTTGAAGGCGTCTTTGATTTTGCCGAGGAAGACCGAGCGGATTATACAGCCGCCTCGCCAAATCAGTGCGACGCCGCCATAATTCAGGTTCCAGCCGAATTCGGCAGCGGCGGCTCGCATAAGCTGATAGCCCTGTGCGTAGCTGACTATCTTTGAAGCGTACAGGGCCTGTCTCAAATGGTCGATAAATAGTTTCTTGTCACCGTCGTACGTTTTGTTCGGGCCTATCAGGACTTTCGATGCTGCGAGTCGTTCGTCCTTCAGGGCCGATAGGCATCGTGCAAAAACTGCTTCTGTTACAAGTGTGAGAGGCTGGCCTGTCTCCAAGGCAGTCATCGCCGCCCATTTTCCTGTTCCTTTTTGTCCTGCGGTATCCAGTATCAGGTCCAATACGTAATTGCCGTCCTCGTCTTTGTAAGCAAGGATGTCACGCGTAATCTCAATCAGATAAGAGTTAAGCTCGCCTTCGTTCCATTCTTTGAAAACTTCGTGCATTTGCTCATTTGTCATACCCAGGCCGTGTTTGAGCATCTGGTACGTTTCGCAAATCATCTGCATATCGCCGTACTCGATGCCGTTGTGTACCATTTTAACGAAATGGCCGGCACCGTTCTCGCCCACCCACTCGCAGCAGGGCTCGCCAGCGTCGGTATGTGCCGCGATTTTCTGGAAGATTGGCTTGAGCTGTTGCCAGGCTGCTGGTGAGCCTCCCGGCATAATTGATGGCCCGCGCAAGGCACCCTCTTCGCCGCCTGAAACTCCCGTGCCGATATACAACTTACCCTTGCTTTCGACATATTCTGTGCGGCGAATGGAATCCTTGAAGTAGCTGTTGCCGCCGTCGATGATTATGTCACCTTCATCGAGGCAGGCCAATACCTGGTCAATGACTGCGTCAACGGCCTTTCCTGCTTTGACCATAATCATAACCTTGCGGGGACGCTTAAGGGCTTTAGTTAATTCTTCGACGCTGTGGCAGCCGATGATGTTTTTTTCTTTGGCGCGGCCTTTGAGAAAATTATCTACTTTTTCCACCGTCCGATTATAACAGGCGACCGTAAAGCCTTTGCTTTCCATATTCAGGATAAGGTTTTCACCCATAACCGCTAAACCGATAATAGCAATATCCGCTTGTGACATTTTTTTAGTTTCTCCAATTATTTACTGTTTTTTCGAACCGATTCTTAAGTGCCCACAATCCCATACCGGGATTAGAGATAAAAAAGATTTCTTCACCGTTGACGGTATTGAAGCCATCTTTTAGTTTTGCGGGATTGTAGCGATTCATCATTTTCTTAAGGTCTGCGTATTCATAGTTGACAGACTCGATTTGTTCTTTGGTCAGGTATCCCGGACAATAAGTAATTTTGAACTGTCCCTCTGATGAGCCGTGAATCAGATGCGCTGCGGCGCTGAGATTATTTCGCAGGTCCTGATTTTTTTGTACAAGCTCAAGCACTTTTTCGGTACCCACATAGCCGTATTTGCGAATCAGCCGGTCAATCTCGCTGTCTTCGCCGAAATCCTTAACTCCTGGTGCGAGCACGATGAGCCGGCCGTTATCGGCCATTGCCATCCGTGTACGATATATGCCTTTGTTTGCGAGCCAGGTGCTTCTGGACTCTTCGGGGTCGAGATATACAACGACCTTTTCAAGGGGCTTGTCCAGTAGTTGAATATTGACTTTCATAGATAGTTCCGCAGCGTTCTCGAAGCATTTAGCGTCGTCGCCGATGAAAATTCCGCGAGTCAGATGGCCCTGGTTGGTTGCAGCGACGACTGTCAAGACGTAAATAATCGGTAAATCTTTTGCGAAGTTGTCCGATGCGTAGTTCAGCACTTGTCGAACGGGTGTGTCCGTTCGGCCCATAATCTGTTCTATGCCGCAGGCGGCACTGAGGAAATGACTTTTGTTAATACTTTCTGTGCCTCCGGTTCCGATGAGGATATTCTTGTTATAATTTGCCATTCCAACGACCTCGTGAGGAACTACCTGGCCGATAGACAAGACTAGATCGAATCCACCTTCGGCCAGCAGGCGATTGACCTGTGCTGGCCAGTCATAATCTACTTTTCCCTCACTGACTTCTTTTATGAATTCGGCAGGGACTTTGCCGAGTGTAACTAAATCGCTTCGCCAGTTATGCACACGGAACAAATTCTGCGGGATGTCGCCAAACATCTGCCTGATTTCTCGTCCTGTCATTGCTGAATGTGTTCCGACGGCGGGCAGGATATCGGTGAGGTGTTCACCGTAATACTGCCAGGCGAGCCGAGTCAGAGTGCCGGCCTTTGAATGAAGGCGTGTAATATCCGGTGGGACCACCAGGACCTTTTTTTTGGTGCCGATTTTGTCCAGAGCCGAGTACAGGGCATATTTGAGGTCTTCGACACTAAGACTGTCGTTTTCATTTCCACGTTTGTAGTAAAGCATTTTTATTCCTTAACTTGACCAGGGCGGATTGTCGGGCAGGAAGCTGTCGAACTCGGCGATAATCGAATTTTCATATTGGCCTGCGTATTTGCCTGCGATGAACTTATCGAACGCTTCATCGTGGAACCGCTTCCAGCTTGCATCTTCAGCGCCCGGATTGACTGCATAGAACAGGACGGCGTTTTTCTTGGCGGCGTTCTGGTCGCCGGGTGCATCGCCGATCATCAGGATTTTATCTTTATCATATTTGTCACACATAACGGCGAGATGCTCTGCCTTTTTGCCCATTTCCTGGCCTGCAATTGCCTTGGCATATTTGGCTACGTTGTGCTCAGCCCATTCGCGCTGCAGAGCTTCTGTAGGGGTTGATGAGCAGACGATGATGTCCGCTTTTTGATAAATTTTTTCCAGGCTCTCCTTGACAAACAAAAAGGGCGGTACGTTTTTGACCACCTCTGCGACCATCTCATTGACGCGTTTGCTCCACCGTAGGGCAAGCTGAAACTCTTTTTTTGCGTCGGGATTGGCTGCTTCGTTAATTACTTTTTCTAATCCATCATTACTTAACAAACTTTTTGGATTATTTACCCAATCAAAATAATATTTAAACTGCGGGACCTTGAAACGGCGAGCTTTAACCATAGGGTGAGTGGGCAGAAGCTCTGTTAAGATACGCACTAATGTTTTATGCCGGTTAGCCCCTCGGGTTTTGCTGAACAGGTCTGCGAATTCCTTGCACTCTCTTGCGGCCTGTGCCACCGGCTGAAGGCCGAAATAGGCAATCATCATAGGGCAAAAACACTCACGCTGCTTGATGCCCATTGCGTCAAAAACGCAGCCGTCCGAATCAATCGCGACCAGATAATCTTTAGTCGGCTTAACTTGTCTTAGTGTTTTTGTGTACTCTGCCATATTGTCTCCGTGTTACAAAAACTTAAACTCCACTGAAGGCATTGAAGCCGCCATCTATGGGTACAACAACTCCGGTAATGAATTTCGATGCGTCACTGAGCAGCCAATGGACTGTGCCGCAAAGCTCGTCTGCTTCTCCGAAACGTCCCATCGGCGTGTGAGTGATAATCGTTTTGCCGCGCGGCGTCAGCTCACCTGTTTTTTCATCGGTTAGCAGGAATCGGTTCTGATTTGTCAAAAAGAATCCTGGTGCAATGGCGTTGACCCGAATATTGGTCGAGTAGTTCTGGCACATATGCACGGCCAGCCATTGTGTGAAATTGCTCACAGCGGCTTTTGCGGCTGAATATGCTCCAACTTTTGTTAAGGCCCTGAAAGCGCTCATGCTGGAGATATTCAGGATTATTCCTTCGCCGCGTTCAGCCATATGCTTTCCGAAGACCTGAGAGGTGAGAATTGTACCTGTGAGGTTTAAGTCGAGAACCTGGCGGATGGCATCGGCGGGGATGTCAAAGAAAGAAAGTTCATCAGAGGCAGTCGCTTCCTTTTTGTTTCCGCCGGCCCCGTTGATGAGGACATCTACTTTACCCATATTTTCTATCGCGTAGTTGCAAGCCTGCGTTATTTGCTTTTTGTCGAGAACGTTAGCACAGGCTGGTATTGCAAAGGCGCCTTGCGATTCAATTTCTTTTACGAGCTGGTTCGTGCGAGTTTCGTCATAGTCCACAATGCAAACCTTAGCTCCCTGCTGGGCCAGGTACTTTGCAATCGCGCTGCATAAAATTCCTGCACCGCCGGTTATTACGATTGCCTTGTCTTTAATATTGAATAGCTCATCCATATTTAATCCTGTTCAATAAAAAGAGGTTTTATGTGCCTCTGGTAAATGTTTTCTGTTACAGCTGGACTGATATGTTCCTGATATTTCTCAAGGGCATCTGTAAATTCGACTCCCATTTCAGCAGCGATTTTGTAAGCTAAATGCAAAAGCTGTCGGACGTTCACATCATATTGACTACAGCTTGTATTGTGACTTACGGCATTTACAAAATCATCACAGTTCCATTTGCTAACAGCGGACGGCGTAGGGAGCTTTTCTTTTTCGATATCGACAACCGTTTTATAAGGTGCACAAAGTTCGTCAAAACGCTCGTAAGCATTCGTATATATTCTTTTAGCGATTGAGAGGCCTTCGCTGTCGGCTGAGGCCAGGGCTGTTAGTTCTTCAAGCCAGGTTGTGCCTGCGGTTTTTAGATGCAGGCCTGAATCGTATTTCTTTAAGGCCTTGTTAATGGGTTTGTATAGTGAAAACTTGTCGCTGCCGGAATGAATACTGAGTTTTAGATTGTCAGGCAGGCCGAATTCGTTGACAGCGAAAGATATGATTGCAAGGAGTTGCTCGAACTCTTTTGTAAACTGCTCGATATCGCCGATGTAATCGATGCCTTTTAAAAAGCGGCCTGTGAACTTTGGAGCTATCGTTTGGGCTGGTATGTCCTGGTCGGCGATAGCAGCGAGGATGAAAAAAAGCTCTACAGGAGTTTGCGGTGTATTGGTTTCGTCGAGCGATACTTCGGTAATAAAATTGGCTTTGCCTTTAGCGGATTGGATATGACGATATATGTAGCCGGCCTGTTCGATTGCCTTAAGGTATTTGTGAGCAATTGAGTTGAGCTGTTTCTCATTTGCGTGGGGGGGCTCGACAATTTTGGGAACTATAAGAGTGCCGAGATATTTGCTGTATTTGCCGAGGAAATCATTGATTTTATCGTCATCGGCACTTCGGCCGATAGAGTCTGCGATATCAATTGTAAAATAGTTGCTCGATGCCATAAATAAATCAACGTTGCTGATTTGAATATGGTCGGCATCGACGTAAAATGAATCCTGCCAGCCTAAGGTTTCGACGGCTTCTTTAGCTGCTTTGTATGTTTGTTCCGGGCTTGTCCCCATAATCGTATGCTCACGGTAGGATTTGTTCCAGACAGGCACGATATTGACGCCGTCAGCTTTTGCAGCGAGGACGGCCTGGAGCTGAGCTTTGGCCTGTCGGCCGAACCTGTCACCAAGACCAAAAGAATATTTTTCCAACTGCATAATAAAATCCTGCTACATATAGGATGGGAGTTTTTTATCCACGAGTTTTTTCTCGAAGCGCATAAATACAGGCAATCCGTTTTTGCCGATGGGGACTTTCACCTCGCCCTGCACGAGCGGCTGGACGTAGTCCAGCATCGCATCGGTAACGAAATTTGCCTGCGGATTGATATATTCATCGGGGACAATTTTTTCGGACGCTGCCACGTCACTGAGCGGTGCAAGTCCTGTTATACATTTGTATGGTTTGTTGCTCTGGCGAATCAGTGTAACCATTTTTCCGTTTTCGCCTTTCAGAGCTGCTTTTACTGCTTCCCGGCCGCACATATAAGCCTCATCGCGGTCTGTCAGGGATGCAAAGTGCATTGCGCTTCGTTGATTTGTTCCGAGCTTATTGAAGCGGGCTTTGATACCTACCTGCTTTTCCACGATGGCCTTTAGGATTTCGGCGACACCGCCGAGCTGGACATGGCCGAAACCGTCTTTACTGAATTTTCCGGTGTCGGCGGTAATGTACTGGCCGGTTTCGTCGCGCAGACCTTCACCGGCTACGATAAAGACTCGTTTGAATTCTTTTAAGACGAGTTTGACATCCTCGACGAATTTATCAGAGCTGAAAGGCCGTTCCGGCAAATAAATCAGATGCGGAGCATCCTGCGGGCTGCGTCGGGCAAGGGCTGTTGATGCGGCGATCCAGCCGGCATTGCGTCCCATTACCTCAAGGATGGTACAGGTATCGGTGGTGTAGAGCGCTTCTGTGTCCCTGCCGGCTTCCATTGCACAGGTAGAAACGTATTTTGCAGTGCTGCCATAGCCGGGGCAATGGTCGGTAAAGTCAAGGTCGTTGTCGATGGTCTTTGGTATTCCGATACAGGTCAGTTCGTATCCGGAATCGGCTGCCAGTTTGTTGACCTTATCGGAGGTATCCATTGAATCGTTGCCGCCGACGTAGAAAAAATAATGGATGTTGTGTGCCTTAAATACATCCAGGATTCTCTGATAGTCAGTTTTGGAGTCTTGCAGACTTTTGAGCTTGTACCTGCAGGAGCCTATCGCTGCTGCAGGTGTTGTTTTAAGTGCTTCGATTGCGTCCGGCTTTTCAGCAGAGATATCGAACAGCTCTTCTTTCAAAACTCCCAGAATACCATTGACTGCGCCGTAAATCGTGCCGAATTTTCCAGACTTCATCGCCTGCTGGATGACGCCACAGGCACTGGCGTTAATGACGGCGGTCGGCCCTCCGGATTGAGCTATAATTGCATTTTGTTTTTTGGCCATTAGTTTTAAATCTCCACAAATGCAGAGGTAAATTTATTATCTCACATCATGAGGTTATTATAATAGTTTTATAAAAAATAGCAAGTATTTTTATAAATTTTATAAGTGCTTAGTTAATATAATCTTATATAAAGACAAGTTCTACATAAGTAGGTTAATGTAAAGAATTTTCTTGAAAATACTCGGGACGTGAGTTATTAAAGAAGGATGATTATTAAAAGCAGTCCCATAGATTCCAAAGGTGCAGGTGAGCGTAATGAAAAGCTGATTTTGTCGCTTTTACGCAAACATGGCAGACTTTCTCAAACTCAGCTTTGCCGTTTGGCAGGTATGGGAAGCTCCACAGCCAGTACCATTGTCCTTCGGCTTCGTGAGAAAAACCTTATTTCAGAGAAGCAGGGGGAAAGTAGCAAACGCGGCCCCAAGCCCGTTATGCTTGAATTGAATCCTGATAGTCACTATGTGATTGCTATGGAGATAAATCCAAGTTATCTTGTTATCGGTATCTATAATTCTCTTGGAAGCGACATCGATAAAATCAAACTTTTATTGGGAACAGACCATTCCGTCGAGCATGTAGTGGAATTGGTTACGGTGAATTTAGCGGGGCTGGTAAACCGCTCTGGAATAGAAGAGGAAAAAATCCTTGGGCTTGGTATCACACTAAGCGGTTCGATTTCGCCGGATGGAGAGATTCAGTTATCCAGCCCGCTTGGCTGGAAAGAAGTTCATTTAAGGCAAATCCTACAGGAGCATATTAAATACCCTATCTGGATATACAGCACCAAGGTCAGGATACTGGCTGAGATAGCGGCGGAGCCTTCGCTGGCTGCCAAGAATATTCTATATTTGAACGTTGCCAATGGAGTCGGCTCCACGCTATATATGGATGGACAGGTTATGGAGGGTACAACGGGGCGTTTCGGAGAGATTGGCCATACGATTGTTGATTCGCGCGGCCCTGTTTGTGGGTGCGGTCACTACGGGTGTCTGGAGACTTTTATTTCCGGCCCGGCGATAGCGAGGAGAATCCGTTCTGATATGAAAAAGGGTACGCATAGTCTTTTACGGAATTGGATTTCGGGCGAAGATGATTCTATTGTACCTGAAGAGGTTATAAGATATTGGGGCGAGGCGATGCGGCAGGATGACAGTTATTCGCTGAAGATACGAGAGCAGTTGGGAAGATATCTAAGTCAGGCAGCCGTTCAAGCCATTAACGCATATGACCCTGAAACGGTTGTTCTCGCCGGCTATGTATGCCAACAGTGTCCAGCGTACTTGGCAGAGATTATCCGCAAACGTATGGAAACCGAAGTATACGATTGGTATCTTCGAAAAGTTGAAATTATTGCTGCACGCTGCGGCGAAGAGGCTTTGATTAACGGAGTGACCGCTGCTGTTCTGCAGAGACATTATGAATAAGTATGAGAAGAATTGCTTTTTTATTTTGCGGATACTTCTATCTGGTCAATATAGATATCATCGGTATTTAAAGAAGCTACGCATTCGAATTTAAGGGTCATATTCGGGGGGAAATTGTACTGTCCCGGGCCGGTTCCTTCTTCGAGATAAATCGTTTCGTGATAGAAATTATTATTTGCGAAATCAGTGCCTGAGATATATGTTGCGACGGTCTGGTAGGCCGAACCGTCGTAGAAGTCCACTTTGAAAAATTCCCCCGTCTCCATATCAAGGGCATAGAACCAAAAATCAATTTTCAATTCGGTATAACCGGGCGAATCGACATCTATACTGTCGGTGTGCCAGAAGGCTGAAGCATCACCACTGTCGTCCTGAATATTGGCAGCGCAGTTTCCCTGATGTGCATAGGTTCCGGAAGTATAAAGCATCGCATCTTCACCGCCTGAAATAAAACTGCCCCAGCCGGTCTCAAAATCATCGTAAGTAAGAATATCCCATTCGGACTGTGTGGGATTGGGCGCAGCAGGTGTAGGTACGGCGGCCTGCCAGGTTTCTGCTTTGTCCCAGTCTTTGGGATTGACGGTCGGGTCAATAATTGATAGTGACATTCCGAGGCCGTCAGTATCGGGATACCAGGCGTCGTCATATTCGAATCTTAAGACGGCGGCCAGCATGGGATCGGCAAGTGTTAGAACGACCTGTTCGCCGCCGTTATCAAAAGCGCCGTCATAAGGGCCATAAATGAGATTGTCAGGGACAAGCGGATACTGGGTCTTGAAGTCAATAGGATTGGCGGTAAGAACGATATAGCTCAAAGCAGGGAGAAAAGTATCGTTCGGGAAAATATAAGTGACGCCGTCGACAAATTTGACACCGGAAATATCCAGTGTTGTCGCGCCCGTGTTGTGCAGTTCGATATACTCATCGACATCGTTTACATCCGGTGTGTTATACATCAATTCGGTTATTCTCAGGTGGTTGAGGATAGCAATATTATTATTAACAAAGTCGGGGTCCTGAACATTGCTTCTTTCAGGGGTTGGCAATTCAAAGAAGTTAAAATCAGCGGCGCCATCGGGGTACCTGCCTTGAGAGTAATCCGCTGTCTGCGAGTAGTAAATAACCTCATCGATTTTGTTTAAGTCGACATCGAACAGTGCAATTAGCCCATCATCTGCGGAAAGCCTGAAATTGAGGTGGTTAGACCTGCTCAAATCATCGCCGTCGGCATAAAAGAAAGAAAAGCCGCTGGCAGGTACAAAAGTAAGCTGTTTTATTTTGTGCCTGTCCGGTCTTGCGAATGGGTCATCAGTTATATACAGGCCGCCCAAATCAACCGGCAGAGGTGATGGATTATAAATTTCAACGATATCGTCTTCGAAACGAACATCGGTGTTTGCAATCCATTCGTTGATTTTCAATTTATATGGGCTTGCCATCGGATACGGTATATTTTCGGAGCCGAGGGTGGGTATTGTCAGATGCCATTTGTCATCATTGAGCCTGCCTATTGTGATATCATTAAGCTGGGTTCCGAATTCGACAGAATCAATCAGACCTCCGTACTGGTCGTATAAATACAGGCCTTCACCATAACTGTCGAGTGCGAAGCCAAAGTTGTCAGGCAGGGCTTCGTTAGTGTCGGCGTAATAAATTTTGTACTGTCCCGGATTGATAATCGTTGTCGGCGGAAAGACGAACTTCTGCGGATAATCAGGATTATCTGTAATACTGTAACCGGTAATGTCGAGAGGAGCCGGACCGTCATAATAGATTTCGACAATATCAGGTGCCGTTCCGTGAGAGTGTGCAAGAATTTCGTTTATAACAAGCCTGTAGTAAGAAGTATCGATGGTGAATGTTTCGGATGCAACAGGCTCGGTTTGCCATTCACCTGCGGCGTTTTTGCCCAGTACGTAAACGGTGTAAGATTGTCCATTGGAAAGACCTGTCAGTAATATAGGCAGAGTAACTGAGCGTTCTGCGCTCCAGGCGCCTTCGTTTACTTTGTACATATAGTCGGTAATTGCGGGGCCTGCGACAGTAAGGGTAACAGAAGTCTGATAAGTAATACCGCCCACAGGCCCACCGGAAATGCTTGCACCGGCCGGGACATCGGCACCCATGTCAATACCGTTATAGCCGGTACGCTTAGCAGGTGACATTGATAAAAGAGATAAATCGTCATTCGGGTCTGTGAACAGCGGGTCGGCTGCGATGTTGTTTATGCCGAGGTCCATAATCGTGCCCGGCCTTTCTCCTATGACGTCATAAGCTCTTTCGGGCGGGACAAGAGTATGGTGCATTTCGAGGTCGGTCATAAAGCTCGGATTATACGGGTCACTTACATCGACGTTACCGAAAATACGCTGCGGTATTTGCCAGAAAATGTTACTGTTCAGAAAGGCTCCCTTGCCCTGCGGCTCAGGTTTCTCCACACAATAAAAGTTAATTGCGGAATATTCTATGCCGCTGACGTCGTTGGGAATATCAACAACTGTATTATTTTCAAAATTAAGAAACGTATTGTTCTTGGAAGTAATAACATAATCCAAATCATAAAATACGTTGCGAACAGCGGTTATGACTGAGTCGCCTTCACCGGGCAAATCATCGCCTGTGGACATTGCATTGCTGTTGCCCGCACTGGTGTTCGAGATATCCTTATGGAAATTCATAAAGAGATTTCCTTCGATATAAGCATCGCCGCCGAGGTCAAGGGCTTCATCACCGCCGCCGGTAAAGACATTGTTGAGCACCTGAACAACAGGCAGTTGATTGCTGTGACCTGTAAAGTCGATAACGTCGTTGTGTCCCTTGTTTTTGCCGAAGATATTGTTTTCTATAATATAATGACCGCTGGGCGGTATGCCGCCGGTAGCTTCGATATGTTCGCTGTCATTATCAAGAGGCGGTGTCATTTGATGAGGCCATTCGTCTTCAGCAAACATGTCGGCAAAAGTACAGTTACTGATAACAGCGGAGGAATCATCGCTGGATATCATCCGCAGATGTGTTCCGGCAAAAGAGACGTTATCGATAATCGCTTGTGAGTTAACCAGCCCGATTGAACCATAGCCTCCTGTCTCATCCTGTGCATACTCGATGTCCGTGTATGCGATTCTATTTAAAGCTGACATAGTGTTCTGCAGTTGAATGCCGCCCCATTTGGGCGGGCCATAAGGCAGCTCAGGCCTGATATCCGGCACAAGCGGAACACCAGGAACGCTTGTCATCCTGATGCGCTGATACTCGGTTCCGTTTGCATCGATAGTGCCGCCAACAACTATTGAGGAGTCCGGGTCGAAGAAAACACTTGTTCCGGGTTCGATGGTCAACTTTATACCTGCAGGTACTGTTAGATTACCAATTACCTGGTAAGGTCCCTCGTCTGCTGTCCAGACTGTATCTTGATTCAGAGTTACATAGTAGTAGATAACAGCCTCTCCATTTGGATCGACTGAAATTGTGCCTGCAGTCAATACCGTTGATATTAAAAAGTCACTGCTTCCCAGAGTCGTATTAAGACCATGAATCGCAAGAATATTTTCGCCTACATTGAGGGCACTAATAAAATTCGAAGCAGGATATTCGTCAAAAGTGCTTGAAGCCTCATGGTTGGGAGTGGTTGCACCAGAATCCCAAGTGAGCGGGTCAGGTTCATATTCGGATGCAATTTCCTGGCCATTTATAAAAGCTACAAAGCCGTCATCATAGCGCATATGAAGAATCATAAAGTTTAAGACCGAAAGGTCTTCAGCAGTCACTGTAAATGGTATTCTGATAAGACATGACTTTCTGATGTTACGCATTAGGGGGCCGACATTGTAGGAGATATAACTTTCATAGCCGCTGTCATATTCATAACCTACAGAGCCGGTTCTGCCGGAAACAAACGTATAATCGTTCCAGAGCGAGTCATCGAAATTCGGGTCAGACCTCCAGGTATCAGAGACCGGCCCGGACGGGATATGCACAGCCTTGGGAGCATCTTCTGTAACCAGCGTAACCTCATAGGTAATCTCACCAGTTCCGCCTCCGGTATCATACCAGATATCGACATAGTCCTGGTGGAGTAGATTTCCTGCGCCGTTGGGCTCGTCGAATGTCTGAATGATAACACGGTTTATCCCCGGATTCAGAGCAACGCCTTCATAGGTTTGGCCCATAGTGCCAGCAATTAATTTTGCAGAAATTAAAAAGTCGCTGCTTCCGCCTGCGGAAGCATTAAGGCCGTGAATTGCAAGAATATTCTCGCCTTCATGAA
>Ga0315545_1001286_pt1 | contig 24713 bp, 19 predicted proteins | sample SalMarSW160210MG_FD_203096 | JGI IMG/M metagenome (GOLD analysis project Ga0315545, IMG submission 203096) | Salt marsh sediment microbial communities from the Plum Island Ecosystem LTER, Massachusetts, United States - Salt Marsh Sediment SW1602-10 ...
TCCGGTAATGATGCGCTACAGGCAGTAATCATCGATGCTAAATATGATGGTTACTTAGTCAAGCAACAGCGGTTAACCGCCAATTTGCATACCTTAGAGAATAAAAAGATTCCCCCAGACATAGATTTTGACAAGATTGAGCACCTCCGGGCTGAAGCGAGAGAAAAGCTTTCGGCTTTCAGGCCAGCTACTTTAGGGCAGGCAAGCCGAATAAGCGGCATAACACCTGCGGATATAACCGTGATACGGATACACCTGAAGAAACATTACCAAACGAGAACAAACAACAAGAGCGACACATAATGAATCTATCCGACAACATTTACAACAAAGATGCCGGCCGAGACGAGCCAAAACTCAAACTGTGGCGCTCGGCAGGGCTGCTGGAGAAAGCCGTAGACGCTGGCTATAAGAAATCGAAAGTTTACGCAGATAAATGCCATTTATGCACCAGCATTAAGAAATTTATGTTTGATAAAGGCCTCGAAAAGTCTATAATCGGGCCACAGGAGTTATATAGCTAATAAGGGGGTCAATTATGAAGACAAGCAGGGTCAGTAGGGTCGTTCAGCTTTTAACGACACTGCAGTCGGGAGAAAGCTACGCCGTTAATGATTTGGCGAAAATCTTTGGTACAAGCCGCCGGACTGTCTTTCGCGATTTGAAAGAGCTGCAAGCAGTAGGAGTGCCATATCGTTATAACGCAAAAACCGGCAGTTATGCGATTGACCCCGAGTTCTTCCTGCCGCCCATAGACCTGAATCTGCAAGAGGCGCTCGGCCTGCTTCTGCTGGTCCACAAGGCAAGCAGTCAAATACAACTGCCGTATAAGAATTCAGCACTGCTGGCCGCCCTGAAAATCGAAAACAACCTGCCAGCTAAAATCAGGCAATATTGCAATACGACCCTGCAAAATATCTCTACAAGGGTTGACCCTCAGGCGACGAACAGAGAGCTTGATAAAACCTTTGCACAGTTACAAAAAGCCATCGCTAACAAAAACAAGGTAAGTATGCGGTACCATTCACTTTTCGAGGGTCAGATTATCGACGTTGAGTTTTGTCCCTATCACTTGATGTACAACCGCAGGGCGTGGTATGTACTGGGCTTTTCCGACCTGCATAAAAGTGTTCGCACTTTTAAGCTTAACCGCATCAAAGAATTAAAAAATACAGAAAAACGCTTCGTGGGCGGCGAAAGCTTCGATTCATACGATTTCTACGGCAGGGCCTGGTCAATGATACCGGAAGGCAAAATCTACAACGTCAAATTGCGGTTTTTGCCTATGGTGGCCAACAATGTCGCTGAAGTGCAATGGCACAGCACACAAAAAGTCGTACACAACAACGACGGCTCAGCCATTATCGAGTTCAGGGTCGACGGCATAAAAGAAATAACCTGGTGGATTCTCGGCTACGGCGACCAGGTTCAGGTACTTGCACCCAAGGCCTTGCGCAACAGAGTTTTAGAAACGGCTAAAAATATGATTAAGCTCAACTCGCAAGCCTGGCCCTGATGCTCAAATAATTCTGCTTAAGTCACAAGAGCATAAGAACTTAAAAGAAAAAAAGACGAATTCGGGGAAAATTGGGGATTTAAAAGATTTTTGAATTTTTGGGGTGAATGTGGGTTTTTGGGGTAAAAATGAGGGTGGGGTGGCGAAAAATGCGAGCAAGTACAAGCGTAAAATGGCTTGAAAGGGGTCAACGGCGCTGGTTTACGGGCATACGATGGAAAATATTCGAAAACGTTCGAAAACCGTATAGAAACGTTCGAAAAAAGTATAGAAACATACAAAAAACGTATAGAAATATTCAAAAGTTGAGTAGAAATATTTAAAAAAATTTGAATATTTCAGTTCATCGTCAATTGTTCATAGTTCGTTGAGAAGTTCGTGGCTCGTGAAGCGTGAAGCGCATCTTGTCGGAGAAATTTTTAGCAGCAGATACCACCTATGGTGCAAGCTAAGGCATAAATTACCTAAATTAACATGAATTCTTTTGCCGCGGAGAGCTAAGAAAGATACTCCTTACAATAAGACCCAACACAGTTGTTGGCAACAAATCTGTTGTGATTATCGTTGGTTAATTGGGAAATGGTTTAAGTGTAAACAAGCTCAAGACAGATAACGGATGACGCATTTTCTGTCGCGGATTGCGCAGAAAGCTGCCTAAGTTAACAGAGTTTTTTTGACATTGACGAAGGTTGAAAAAGGGGTAAAATCCGCCATAGGCGAGATAAATTGGTTGAGCAACTTCGGATAGGAATTGCGATTTTGGGTATTTGTTGGCCACAGATACACACGAATTAACACGGGGTTAGGATATCCCAGATGAATGCTACTAGTTTTATTTGTGAACACAGTGCTGAATTTGTTTTGGTTCCTCTTTTAATTCAGCTGTTTTCGGCTCATAAACAAAACCTTATCCCTTTATATTTTTGGAAAAGTCGTGAAGGAAGTTCGATATCCAAACGATGTGACCCTGATACACCAATACGTCTTCTCGCGATGTATGCACGACGCCCTAAAATATATGCCCCAGACCAAGATTATATTTTAGTTAAAATTAACGATATATTATTTGAACGCGCCTATTATTTGAAAGAAAATGGGATTCCAACTATTGTCGGAGTACCACGAGTGTCGTCTATTACACATCTCCATATAGGCTGTCCTTGTTCATGGTTTAACTTATGTCCAGATAGAAGCTTCAAGTCTGACGTTGAATTTACGATAGATATCAAATCAAACAAGTGCGACATCGCATTACCACCAAGTATTCAAGGACCTTTAGAAGATGTAGAGTTATTAAGCTTATTTAACAAAGGTACACATTTACCATCATGGCAGGATGCTATACAAATCTTACGAGCAGAAAGGTTAGATGATAGGTTCTACGGAAATTCATTTTATTGGCGAATGGGTATATACAAACCTGTTTATTTCATAAGCCGGTAGGGTGAATTCTTGACATTTTGATTAACCCATTTTTCAAATGAAGATTCAACAGAATATTAAATTTTTGCTTTTACAGAAGAAACGGGGTAAGTTATACTAAAAGTCGCCGATTTAGCATTATCGCGGAGCTGTAATAATGAACAACAAACTGAAAAACAAACTAAGATTTTGGATATACTTGATTTTGATTATAGCTTTATATGGCGGTTTCATGGCATATTTTTGTATAGCTGAGCCATGTGAACCGAATGATGTAATAATAGAAAAGGAGAAAAACGCTGAAACTATAAAAGAAGAGAATAAAACAGAAACTCAAAAGAGTAAGGATATAGCAGGTTATCAGGCGGTAGATAAAAATAAAACGAACGAGCAGGAGGTAGAAGCAGTAAAACAGGTTGGGCCAGAAGTTTATTTATGTGAAATAACAGCTTTTTATGAACGGGTAATAACAATATTATCGATTATAATATTTCTTATATTAGGGCTTAATTTTTTGTATATACACCGTAGCTCAAGAAGTCAATCTGAAGAAATGGCAAGAGATGCGCTTAAGGATGAATCTTTCAGTATAATCATGGGCAAGATGATTAACGAACGTTTTGCTGAAGCCAGAGATAAAGGTGAGATTTCGGAAATTCATGAAGTATTAGATGAGCTCGACGCAAGAATTGGATTCTTAGAAAAAGCCATAACAGAAAAAAGTTACGCTTCTCTTGAGGAAGGACCCTCGGAAAGAAAGACTGAAGAAGAAAACGAGAGAGAAAACTAATGGCAATAATTAGAAAACAGTATTTTGCAACTCCTGACGAACAAGATCCCCGTGATATATCATTGATTGATACCCCAGAGAAGTTGGTGAGGTTTGCAGAACTTAGAGGATTGTCCATCGTTCCTTTAGATGTAAAGGGGGTGGCTAGTGAGTTCGGCATTCGCGTAGAATGTGTTTCTATGAAAGAAGATATGTCAGGAGTTCTCGAGAAGGACGAAGGCAGTAATGCTTGGAGTATTCGTATTAACAAAGATCATCATCCTAATAGGCAGAGATATTCGATTGCCCATGAACTAGGACACTTTTGTCTACATAAACATCTAAGCCATTCTTTTGAAGACAATATATTTTTTAGAGGTGGAGAATCATCTTCTAAAGAGGAATGGCAGGCCAACGAGTTTGCAAGTGCTATATTGATGCCGGAACAAAGTTTAAGAGAAAAAGTTAGATCGGGAACAAGAAGTATAGAGGACTTAGCAAAAGAGTTTGAAGTTTCTACTCTGGCTTTAAGAATAAGGGCTAAAAGCCTTGGAATGTCAGGGCACGGATTATGAGCGATATTATTTACGTTCCTATAATTAAAGTAAGCGTTGCGGAAATGAGAGGGGTTGAAACACTTTCTGACGAGGTCAAAGATGCCATAACTCCGGTTTTTGAGTTGGCCAGATCGAGGAGAACAAAAAGAGACCCAGAGGGGAATATTTTTCAAAGTTTAGAAAAACTTAAAGAGGTTTATGGCGAGAGACAGTTTATTCTGGATTTAACTTCAGATACTAATTCCAGAAATGAACAAATAGATGATTTGCAGGATAATACTAAAGGATATAGAAACTGGATTAAGTTTCTCATTTTGACAAAGGAAGAATTTCCTGAAATAATACCAGTTATACAGATTTCAGATATAGGTACTAAAAGCAGGGAAGATTTCTATGACAGGATCAAGAAACAAGTAAAGCTGCTGGATGAAAATTTTGACAATGTTGTTTATAGGTTCCCATTAGAGTACACAGATTTTAGCAATGATCTCGATGCTATTTGCGAAGAAATATCCGGTGACAAAATTATCTGTGTCATAGATGCAGGATTTATTACACAAGAAAAATCTGGAATTTATTCACCAAAAACTGTTGAGGTCATAGGAGAATTGGAGGGTTTTTCTTTAGGAAAAGTCGTTTTGGCGGCGACATCGTTCCACAAAAATCCAACTGAATTCGGCGGAGAAAAGTACGGAGAATTCCGGCTTGAAGAATGTTTATTTTATGAAAAAGTAAATAAGGCTGTGGAGTCGGAGTTAATTTATGGGGATTATGCAACAATAAATCCTATAAGAGTGCTTCAAGCTGGCGGTCGTGGATGGGTTCCCAGAATTGATATGACAACAGAAGAAATAATTTTTTATCATCGTTCAAGAAAAAGAGAACTTGAAACAAGTTATGCAACTGCTTATACGAGAGTTGCCAAACGGATATGTAGAGACGAAAGATATAGAGCAGTGAGAAACAGAATTGGTGATTGCTGGGGGATTGAACAGATAGAATTATCAGCAGAAGGTTATCCGCAGGGTCTATCGCCTTCTTTCTGGATTTCCGTAAGAATGAATATTCATATTACGCTTAGAGCATCTCTCCTCTAGTACAGTTCATTGATCCGCCCACAAAGACCTTTTAGTTCATCCGATATGATATTTCCACCTGTATCTTTCATAAAGAGCCTGAAAAGTTCGTCGTAACGGCTCTTGAGGGAAGAATAAGCAATCTTGCGAATCTCTTTTGTGCTTAGCTTCTTGGCGGTTAGTATTCTTACCTCATCCGTTGAAATATTGTTGTTATTTTTTACCTTTAACAAACTGTTCAGTTGATTTTTGTTTAAAAACATCAACAGCGAATGTTTATCCAGCCTTTTTCGCTGCCTGGCAAGTCTTTTAACTTTAAAGCTCTTGCCGTCAAATAAAATCAATCCCGTATAAGGTTTGATGATTTTGTTAATCTCATTGAGATGTTTCGGAGTTGTTATAACAGATACCTTATCGAAAGTCTTATGATAATCATCTAATTGCCCTTTGAGTTTTCTCGGATCATCAAGATACCCCTTGATCTCTAATGCATGAAATTTCTGTGAAAGGATAAGCAGGTCAACCCGCCTTCTGTTGGCTGAAAAAAGAACTTCGGCGCCAATAGCATCTTGCGAGATATCGAAAGACAAATTACCATCAAGAAGCCATTTTATTACTCTCGTTTTTATGTATTCAGCATCACTCATTATAAGTTACTTAATAATTTTGATTTCTATAGTATCTCAAAAAACGAGTCCCAAGCAAGCAAATAAACCCTGTTGGGATATTGATAAAACGAAGAGAATAGAAAATTGAGTAATCTCGGCGTCTACGCCGTGACGAGTCGAGCGGCGGGCTGAGGTTGTCTTTGGCGGACCTGCTCGACAAAGGCCTCGAGGCGAGTCGTTAAAGTCGAATCCTCCTGGCCATCGAAGCTTAAATTCAATATCGGCATATCACCGCACTCGGCGCTTATACGCATTGTCTGGGTGCTGACTATCGTCGAAGGCATACAGCTAAAAGGCATAACATTAACCACGCCGCCGAAGCCCTCTAAATTATACTCTACCATTTTGCCTATGCTCAGGACGGCTTCGCCCTCAAACGAATGATGCAGATACGGCTGAGCCAATTCGATTACGTGCCCAATCGGGCCTTCGGCCAATCGGCCGAACCCTGCCCCTCCGAGGGGCTGGGCGAATCTCTTCTCCAAAGGCTCAGCAAGTTTTCTTTCGAACCTGTGTTGCATATAGTCCTGTAAATTATTGGTGAACCAGTCCCTTAATCGGCCTTTGCGTCTGGCCATTCGACTCCGGGTAAAATTGGTATAGTAAATCCACTCTGCAAACGAAGCCAAATCACAGACGGCACCAAGCTCTTCGAGCCGAGCGATGATATTGCTATTGGCGAAGGGGTGGCTTCGGACATAAATCTCGCCGACTATTCCTATCCTCGGCTTATTGAGCCTTCCATCGGTTTCGACCGCTGCAAAATCGTCTGCGATAGATTCCATAAGCCGGCGCATCTGTTTTAAGCTCCTGCGACTTTCAACGGCCTGTATCCATCGCTTGAGAGCCTGGTTATAAACCCGCTGAGCGTAGTTGGCATCGAGCGCTTTCGGCCGAAGCCGCAAGATGGACTTATGCAGTAAATCTATTCCTATAACCGCAATCCATATATCTTTCATAAAATTTCCGCCGGGAGAATGGTCTATTCCCTCCGTGAACTGCCTGTAGAAACCGCTATCCTGGTTCGGCGCAATAACCGGAACATCATGCGCTCCGGCGTATCTTAGAATCACCCTGTGCAGACAGCTATACATTCCAAACCTGCAGGGCCCGGAGGCGGCGGGCATAAAAAAGGCTGTCTTAGAATGGTCAACATCTTCGCTGTTAATTACCTTCAGCATATCACCACTGGTAATAGCGCAAGGCAGACACTCTTTGCCTGAAGTAAAAGCCCTGCCCTGGACAAGGGTTTGTTCGTCCGCAAGGGGCATCACCTCGGCCGGCTGACCATAGGCCCTGAAGCAGGCAGCTACGCCATAAGCGCAATCACCCATATACGGGATATACAGCTTTCGTTCGCGGCTGATACCTTCTGTTGCAGGTTTCTTAACAAGGGGCTGTTTCTCCTCCGCAGGGCAGTGATAATGCCTCAAACTGTCAAGGAAGGCTTCCAGCCGCGTAATCACTCCGGCATCGGCGGAATGTTCGTCAAGCTCCAACAGCAGGCAGGGTTTTTGTGCCATTATATCTTTGAAAAATGTCAGAAGGAATGAATCCGGTCCACAACTAAAGTTCGACAGGTATATAGCGAAAAGCCGTGGGTCGGATTTGATTATCTCAGCGGCCCTTAAAATCTTTTGGCCATAGGTCCAGTAAACCTGACGGTGCAACGACTCATCGCCCAGCTTCGCTTCATCGAGAGCCAGCATATCCATCGGTATGGTCTTAACACCAAGCTCATCGAGCTTCTTCGATAATTGAAGGTTCACACCCTCATCGCAACCATTATACGGTCGCGAAACCAGCACAAACAGCCTTTCATCCGGCTCAATCTTATCAACAATCTCTTTGCCTTTTTTTAGCAACGCTACTTCAAAACCTTCCTGGGCGGCAAGTGATTCCCTGACGGCTTTATTAACCAAAGCGGCGGAAAGGCCTAACTTTTCACCAAGCGCAGCGAAACTTCTCTTTAAAAATTTCGTGCCATCACCAAGTCTCATAGGAACTGTAAGTATCTTTGTATCACCAAGTTTTCCTGCAAAAGCTGTTTTTGCCTGGTACGGCAGCGACTGAATATACGGGCACAACTGGTTTGACTTGTTTTCAGGATAGCTTTCAGTCATTGAAACGATGCTTGGCAAAAAGATATAATCAACCTTTTTATCAATCAACTCCGCAATGTGTCCGTATGCCACCTTGGTCGGAAAACAAGGCTGAGCGGTAACAGATTCGACTCCCATACGAATAATTCGCTTGTCGGTCCGCGGGGAAACGACGACATCAAATCCTGCGGACTTAAAAAATCTTGCGAACATAGGCAAAAGCTGCCAACTAATCAAGGCCATCGGAATACCAATCCTGGCCTTTTCTTCGCCCCGCCCCTCGGAGGGGCTGGGTAAACCTGCATATTCAAGCAACATCCGCGTTCGATACTCAAAAGCCCCGAGTCCTTTCGCTTTCGCCGTTTCCTTCTTAAGATTGTATCTATCACATCTCGAGCCGTAGTATAACGGCATAGCTTCAGGCAACTGAACTTTCTTGATTTCACAGTGGTTTGGACAGTGCTCACAGGTAAAAGATTCAACCTTGTAATCAATAGAGCTAACGTTCTCGAAACCTCTGAAACTTGTCCCTTCTCCTTCGTTCCTGGTCCCTCGTTTCTTTTTGATATACTCGGCAGCGATAGCAGCGGCACCTATAGCGCCGGTTACTTCGTGATGATCCGGTACCATAATAGGCTTTCCGATAACCTTCTCAAAAGCGGCGCAGACAGCCTTGTTAAAAGCGGTTCCTCCCTGGAAGCAGATATTGTTTCCAATTTTACGCCGTCCTACCACCCGGTTAAGATAATTTGCAACTATCGAATAACTCAGGCCAGCAACCAGTTCGCTTGTTTTTGCACCCTGTTGCTGATAGCTTAGCAGGTCGGATTCCATAAAAACGGTACACCGTTCGCCCAGCTTTATAGGTGCATCGCAGCTTGTGGCCAGCTCTTCAAATTCGTGGTTAATATTTATAGCGAGCCGTTGTGCCTGCTCTTCCAGAAACGAGCCGGTGCCTGCGGCACAGGCGTGGTTCATAGTGAAATCGACGACAACTCCGTTTTCGAGAGATATGTATTTGCTGTCCTGTCCGCCGATTTCGAAAATTGTATCAACGCTTGGATTAACGATAGCAGCGCCTTTAGCCTGCGCGGTGATTTCATTAATAACGACGTCAGCTCCAATGAAATCTCCTGTAAGGTACCGTCCTGAACCGGTAGTCGCCGCCCCAAGAATCTTCACCTTTTCGGCCACCTTTTTGCCAACTATATCGAGGCCCTGACGTACCGCCTCCAGCGGATTGCCCGCGGTCATCAAATATTCCTTGGCAAGCACCCGTTTTTGCTCATCAATAACAGCTACGTTCGTACTTATCGAGCCGACATCAACCCCAAGATAAGCATCTATCGGCTCGACTGCGTTTGACAGTATTTGCTCATAAACAGGACTTTTGGGATATGGCAAACCTGGTCTGCCTAACGGCTCTCGGCGGGGGGCATTCTCTAAAGCAGAACCTCGTTGCGCCAGATAACTATCGATTTTCTCAAGGTGTATTCGCCTGTTAGAGCCTTGCCTACTGACTCTATCCTTCGCTACGAGCACCGCACCAAGGGCGCCGGTGAAAAAGTGTTTTTCGGGAACAACAAGCCCGTCTTTCGTTAATTCAAACACCTTCTCCAGTGCCCTGACTACGCCGACATTAGCCGCCACACCCCCTGTAAATATAATTGGCTTTATAAATTCCCTTCCGCATCCTAAGTCGCTTTTCAGGTTCCTCGCCAGTGCCAGACATAATCCCGCTATGATATCATAGTTAGGCGTTGCCTGTTGCTGAAGGTGAATCATATCAGTTTTTGCGAAAACCGAGCACCGTCCAGCCATTCGCGGCACAGTTTTGCTCCGCAGGGCCATTTGGCCAAACTCACCCTCGATATTTACACCCAGCCGCTGTGCCTGCTGGTCAAGAAACGAACCTGTGCCCGCGGCACAAACAGTGTTAAGAGTAAAATCCCGCACCTTGGCTTGTCCTTTTTCGGTAGATAAGAAAATTAGTTTGCTGTCTTGTCCCCCCATCTCAATTATCGTTGCTTGCTGAAACTGCGGATATAAATGGTATATTGCTGCTGCTTGAGCTGGAACCTCATTTATGAAAGGAATATCCAAGAGTTGAGCTAAAAAGCGGCCTGCCGAACCAGTCGCCGTTGCAAGGACAACCCCTAAAGGGTTTATTTGGCTGAATACCTTATCTAACTGTGAACGTACTGTTTCTATGGGCTTTCCTTTTGTGCGCTGATAATCATAGAAAACACTCTTGTCTGCACCGTCAAGAACAACTATGTCACTGCTGGTCGAGCCAATATCAATGCCTATATAAAACATTTGCCCATTATGTAACGGTATGCGCTGATATTGTCCTTCTTTGTCTAAAGCTGTTATATCTGACCGTGTTTCTTTGTTCATACTATTTGATTCCTCCTGTTTGCTATCCAACATAATTACTTAACCTAATATACCTTATACTAAACTAAAGACAAGGCTAAACTAACCTTATAATACAAAGCCACATATAAACGGTTAATAAATCTTTCATACCCAGTAATATTTAACATATTTACTTTTTACTTTTTACAAAAAACCCCGTCTTGTTAGTTCCACTAGACTTCCTTACTAATGATTTAACAACTTATCCACAAGAAAAACCGGGCGGCTTTTCTCCTTTAACAATTTACTATACAACACCTTAAAAATCAACCACATCCGTAACATAACAATTTTACAACTGTTATGATTACTAATATTATTTTGTTAAGTAACATAATATTAATCTAAACTTTTAAAGATTACCTTTATGTGTTGATTTGACACATTTGTAAACATCGATGTTTTTTCCTAAAAAAGGTTGCAAATACGCATTTTTATGTTAGACTTCGTTTGTATTTAGAGCGTTCAGAGGCTTGAAGTTTGAGCACTTGTAACCATATTTAAATAGGGGATTATTATGAAGCTAAATTTTAACAGAGAGGCTCTGGCAGACGCGTTGGGCATATTAACAACCGTGGTGCCAAGCCGAACACCGAAGCCGATACTCCGTTGTATTCAAATTACCGCGGATGATAAAAACGTTCATATCTGTGCAACAGATCTTGAGGTTGGTATTAACTACATAGTTCCTGAAGTTCAGGTTGAAGAGGCTGGCGAAGTTGTTGTCCCGGCAGACCGGTTAGCTGCTGTAGTACGCGAGAGTACGGAAGACGTTCTGCTGTTAAAGTCGGACGATGGTACTTGTAAAATAGAGGGTGCGGACAGCCACTTTACAATCTATGGTCAGGAACCAGGCCAGTATCCTGTTGTTCCAAGCTTTGACGCACAGGCGGATATAGAAATTGCTTTGAGTAATCTACAGGCCGGCATCAAGCAGTGTTTGTTTGCCGCAGCCAAAGAGAGCACCCGCTATGCACTTAATGGTGTATTATGGGAGATTAAAGGTAAGAAATTGTCGCTGGTTGCCACCGACGGCAGGAGGTTGGCTAGCTGTAAAGTCGGCTTAGCCTCGGCACCAGCAGAAAAGATTGCCAAAGCGAAGATAATTGTTCCAGCCAAGACGATGATGCTGTTAGATAAAATCGGTGATGGTGATAAAGATATTGTATTAGTCAAGTATGTCGACAATCAAATACTGTTTAGTTGTGCGAATGTAGTTATAAGCTCGAATCTTGTCGAAGGGAATTTCCCCAAATATGAGGATATAATACCGCGGGATTATGATAAGAAGCTGGCGCTGCCAACCGAGGCGGTCTTAAGTGCGGTACGCCGTTCGGCATTACTAACAAGTGAGGAGTCAAAGGGGATTAAGCTTTCGGTTGGAAAGAATAATCTGGTATTTTCCGGCAGGGCGCCGGAGGCGGGCGATGCTCAGATTGATATGCCTATCGATTACAAGGATGAACCAATTGAAATCGCGTTTAATCCGCAGTTTTTGATAGACGTCTTGCGGGTTATTAAGACAGCGGAATTCGAATTGGAGCTGGGTCAGGCGGACAGACCGGGCTTGATAAAAAGCGGGGCGAATTTCCTTTATGTTCTGATGCCAATTAACCTGGGCTAAAATATGGCAGGCAAAGCTGAACAACTGCACAGGGTTGCCGGTTGGCGAGCGGCATATAAGACACGCAACACAGCTAGCTTAGGCGATGTCTTAAGCGAGCTTATGGAAGGCCGGATTTCACCGCAACAGACCAGATTCGGATTGATATCCGAGGCTTTGAGCCAGATGCTGCCGAGCGAGCTTTATCAGCACTGCAGAATTGTCGACATTTCCGGCGGCAGGATAAAGGTAGCTGCTGACTCGCCGTCATATGTGTACGAATTGCAATTACTAAGTTATGAACTTCTTAAAGAATTGGCTTGGCGGTGTCCTCGGGCGCGAATAAAAGAGATCAAATTCGCTGTCGGCTGAATAATCTGTGACAGAAAGATAATATGCAAGACCACAAATACGATGCGAGCAAGATAAAGATACTCGGGGGAGTGGAGGCGGTCCGCAAGCGGCCGGAGATGTATATCGGCGACTGCGGCAGCGGAGGACTGCACCATTTGGTCTATGAGGTGCTGGATAACTCTATCGACGAAGCTTTGGCTGGTTTCTGCAATAATATACTCGTACACATCCAGGCTGACGGCAGCTGCACGGTCGAAGATAATGGCAGAGGAATACCAGTCCAGGAGCATAAAGAGGCCAAAAAAAGTGCTTTAGAGGTCGTTCTAACGACTCTACACGCCGGCGGGAAGTTCGACAGTGACAGCTATAAGGTGGCCGGTGGCCTACACGGCGTAGGGGTCAGTGTAGTCAACGCTCTCAGCGAGTGGCTTGAAGCAGATGTATATTGGGACGGAAAGCACTATCACTTCGAGTGTGTAAGGGGTAAGGCCAAAGGCAGGGTTAAGGAAGTCGGCCCAACCGACAAGCGCGGCACTATGATATCCTTTATGGCCGACGAGCAGATATTCGGTGATACAGAGTTTGCATACGATACACTTGCCAAGCGAATTCGCGAGATGGCCTATTTAAATGCCGGATTACAAATTACTTTCAGGGACGATAGAAACAACAAAAAGCAGGTTTTCAAGTTTAATGACGGTATTAAGGCCTTTATTAAACACCTCAACGAGGGCAAGGAGACCTTACATAAGAATGTCATTTATTTTGCCAAGGAAGACACCGAAGCGAAAATGAGTTGTGAAGTAGGGATGCAGTATAACGACGGCTATACTGAAAATGTGTTGGTCTTCGCTAATAACGTTCGCAACATCGACGGCGGCACGCACCTTTCGGGTTTTAAAACAGCACTGACGCGGACAATGAATTATTATGCCAAGAACAATAACTTACTGAAGAACAGCCAGGTTACGACGGGTGATGACCTTCGCGAGGGATTAACCGCGGTCGTAGCGGTAAGGCTTACCAATCCGCATTTTGAGGCTCAGACGAAAGTGCGGCTGACCAACCCGGAGGTAAGCGGTTTTGTTGAGACCACCGTTAACGAGCAGCTCGGCCATTTTCTTGAGGAGCACCCCGCGGAGGCAAAGCGGATTTTGAACAAAGCGATTCAGGCTGCCGCGGCCAGGGAGGCTGCCAGAAAGGCGCGCGAATTGACCAGGCGCAAGGGCGCGCTAAGCAGCGCCAGCCTGCCGGGCAAATTGTGGGATTGTACGAGCAGGGAAAAAGCGGGTACCGAGATATTTATCGTTGAGGGTGACTCGGCAGGCGGTTCGGCAAAAGCTGGCAGAGACAGAAATATCCAGGCAATCCTGCCGCTCAAGGGAAAAATCCTCAATGTTGAAAAGGCCCGTCTGGAAAAAATGCTTGCGCACGAAGAAATCCGAACAATTATAAGCGCTCTGGGGGCCGGCATCGGCGCCGATGAGTTTGATTTAAACAGGTGCAGGTATGGCAAGATAATACTGATGACCGATGCCGATATTGATGGCGCTCATATACGGACACTGTTGCTGACTTTTTTCTTCAGGCAGATGTCGCAATTATTTCTCAATGATATGATTTACATCGCTCAACCCCCTTTGTATGAAATAAAGGTAAAAGGCAAAAAGAGCTCTGAATATGTTCTAAGCGAAAGCCAGATGCATAAGCGGATGATTACTCGCGGCCTGGAAGGCACAGAGCTTGCTATAAGGGACGGCAAAAAAGGCGAAAAGGGTAAAAAAACACAAAAAGTTTCAGGCAAGCAGCTGGCAGGTCTTGTAAAAATTCTCGCTGACGCTGAACGCAGCATAGCAGTCCTGGCCAGGCGGGGGATTAACTTTGCTGATTTTGTTCGGGCTTATTATGATGGCAGGCAGCTTCCGCAGTTCCATATTTGTGTTGGCGGCCAGGAGGAAGTTTATTATGCAAGGGCCAAGTATGAAAAGCAGCGCGATAAACTGAAGAAGAGCTCGGAAACAGCAGCAGAGGGTGAGGGCGAAGAATCAATTGTTGCTGAGGAGCTTCATGAGGTGGCTCGAATCAACGAAATAAATGAAAGACTTAAGAGCACCTGGAATCTGGATTTGAAGGATTTTCTTCTAAAATCCGACAGGTCTGTCTCCGGCGAGGCGCTGCCGACGAAGTTTCAGCTTATCAACGACACAGATACATACGACGTTGCATCGCTGGGTGATATTTGCGCCGGGATAAGGCAGATTGGCGGAAAGGGAATTGATGTGAAGCGCTTTAAGGGCTTAGGTGAGATGAACGCCGAGCAGTTGTGGGATACGACGATGAACCCCGGCTCCCGGACTTTATTGAGCGTGAAGCTTGAAGATGCCGGCGAGGCGGACAGGCTCTTTAGTATTTTGATGGGCGAAAATGTCGAGGGACGCAGAAATTTCATCCGTGACCATGCACTCGAAGTCCAAAACCTTGACATTTAGGCCTCCTCTGAAGGAGGGAGTCTTATTTTCTGACGGAGGGGAAATTGGAAGTTGGCAGGATGAAAAAATCACGGGCGAAGATTTTGGCAGCTTTTTTTTTTGTTGACTTTTGGCTTGGCTTGTTTTGCGGACACATTTACAAATCGCCAGACCGGAGAAGTTCTGCATGGGTACATTTCTGGTCAGGCCGAAGACGGCGGAACAATCGTCAATACCAGGGAAAAAGGCCGGGTCGGGCTCGACTTGGTGCAGTGGCAGATTGTTACTGACCGGCAGGGAAGAAATAATAAGATAATAATTTTTACAATCGAAGATGAGATTAAGTTTGAGATAGAGACACAGGCCCTGGAGAGGGAAGTGGCAAACCTCTCGAACGAAGGGCCTTTGTTTATTTTGTTTGAGATAGATACACCAGGTGGCCGGGGAGATTTGACCCGGCGGATTTGCGGGGCGATTACACAGATTAAAAACTGTCCCACGGTTGCTTTTGTCAAGGGCGGAAAGTACGGAGGAGCCCTCTCGGCCGGGGCCGCTATTGCGTTGGCATGTGATAAGGTTTATATGGCTGACAATACTGTAATAGGCGCTGCAACAGGGATAACCATTTCTGAGACCGGCCGCCCGGAGAGTCTTAAAGAAGCTTTTGGAGATGATGTGGCTGAGAAATTTGCTTCAGCCTGGCGAGCGTATTTAGCTTCTTTGGCGGAGCGAAACCATCGGCCGGGACTGCTGGCAAGAGCAATGGTTGATAGGAATATCGAAGTTATTGAGGTAGCCGAGGCCAATGAGAGATTCTTTATCGACCCGGTTAACAAAAGGCCTCAGCAGAGCCTTGTGCATACCTGGAGCAAAAAAGGCTCGCTCTTGACGTTGACCGCAGCAGAAGCGGTTGAATGTATGGTTGCCGATAAGGTTATTAATTCACGCAGGGAACTTCTTGCTGAATTGGATGCGGCTGGCACCGAGATTGTGATAAACAATGAAATCCGAAAGGCCGGAACGGAATTGAAAAGGGCCAGGGGACAAGTAAACAGAATAAGAAAGTCCATTGATTTCAAAATCGAGCAGTCTAAGTACCGCCATCCACTGCCGAAAGTACTCAAAATTTTGCGCAGCGCCAAAAGCGAATTTCAAACTTTGATAAAGTTGGCCAGGAAGTACCCCGATTTGGAACTGAATATACAGGTGCTGGAGGACGAATTAAATTCCATCGAAGCGGCCTATCAGGATGCGAAGAGGAATTCAGGTCGGAGGTAGGTTTTACGCCATAATTTAACTATGTGATTAACGCCGCCTCTGGTCGGTGCGCCCTGCTTTAAACGACATTAACTGCCTTCTAATACTCTCGGCCAATTCTTTCTGTCCGGCGGATAATGCGAAGCTAAGTGCACCTTCAGCGGCATCTATGGCTTCAGGAAGACGGCCGGTAGCTGCATAAGCAGAAGCCAGAGCGTTCAGCATTTTTGCTTTATCAAGAATGGAAGCTTCACCGGCAAGCAGCAGGGCCTTTCTGTATTCTGTAACGGCCTTGTCGAACTGTTTGGTACTGAACCAAATTATACCCAGGTTGAAGTGCGCATCCGGGTTGTCAGGGGCAAGAGCTACCGCTCGCTGAGCAGCGGTCAAAGATTGTTGCATCTCGCCTTTATGCTGCATAGCGCTCGACCTAATCATCCAGGCGATGGCTGATTTAGGATGGATTTTGAGTATCTCACCGGATAAAACCAGAGCTTGGTCTGTTTTACCGGATAGTATCATCTTTACTCCGGAAGAGAACAGCTTTGCTTCGACCGATGCTTTTGCGGCGAGGAAAGCCGGTTTGTCAGGAAATATTCTTAAGCCGGAGAGGATATAATTGAGATGGGACAACATATCGCCGGTGCCTTCTAACATAAGAACATAGCCGCAGGCCTCATAAAGACGCTGGTAATCAACAAGCCATGCCTCTTTTTCATTTTTAGTCAGGCCGGTCCAGTCGATATGCTCGAAAATTGAGTCGCTCCGGGTGCGTAAAACAAATTCACTGAATATTTGTTCTTTGGTAACATCCACGTCTGTATTGAATTCAACAAAAGGGAAATAGTCGCTGTTTACGGAAAACGCCGCAATCGTTTTTCTTAAGTCGTTTTCATCGCCTATGTAACAACTCAGCACGTCCATATTGTTTTGGATGTTCAATTTAGACAGATTGTTGCGTATATTTTCGTTGAGCAGTGACTTTTCTATGTGCTTCGGAGAAAAATACTGCTGTTGTTGTGAGCCGGCTATCAGAACCAGTGGTGCCGGATGAGGTGTTGGATACCATAGTGTAACGTGGGGAAAAACATCCAGTAATGTGCCGATTATGCTGTTGAAGACCGGGGCAGACATCTCATAGGTAGGAATCCAGGATATAATTACCCCGTTTTTATTAAGCCGTTTCCGTGCTGATTGGAAATATTCTTTTGTGTAAAGGGATGCGTTTTCGGCGAAATTCCTGGGATGGATAGAATCATTAACAATCAAATCGTATGTGTTGTCGGTCAGATGGATATAGTTTTTCGCATCCATAAATATCATGTTAACATACGAGCCCAGCTTGTCTGCGAGATTAATGTGCCTGAAGAACCTCAAAGCAACATCGACAACTTCCGGAGCTATCTCGACGCAGTCGAGACGTTCCAGATTGTGCTCTGAAAGGCACAATGTAGTTTCACCTGATCCGAAGCCGACCGACAAAACCTTTTTACAATCGCGGTTCAGTAAAACTCCAAGATGGCCTAACATTTTCTGGTCACCTCGTTCGATGTAGTCGTCGCCTGCTATACTCTGGCCCGATGAATATAGATGTAATGAGCCGCTTCTTGAATCTCTATGCAGTGAAACCGTCGTTGTCAGGCCTTCTTCCAACAGCACGAGGCTATAATCTTCCGGTGTAAGCGGGCTTAGCTCGACTACCGTTTTAAACAAGTCTGATGGTGTTTTCACAGTAAATATTGTCAAAACGATGGCTGCCGCTAAAAAAGCCCACCGCCTTGCGGGCCTTGTGTTGCGAGTAAACAACAACCACATAGCACCGGCTATCCAGACTCCAATTAAACCGAGGATTGAAATGGACAATTGCAGTCCCAGCAGCGGTATAAAGACAAAGCCCGTTACGATGCCGCCTACCACAGCACCTATCGTATTCGCTCCGTAAGCCGTTCCTGTGGACCGTCCCACTTTGTGGATATGATTTGCCCAGGCCTGTATAGCTATCGGAAATCCTATACCCATAATGATGGCAGGGATAAGGAATAGAAGTATGCTCTGTACGAGTGGATTAATCATATAAGGAGAGATCGGGACCCATCTGTTAATTGCCTCCGCCGCCCGATTAACCGATGGCAGCACTTTAGACGTCCATAATATTAAAAATGGAAGGTAAAAAATACCGCACAAGCCCAGCAGAGAAAAGGTTACCGCAAAACCGGCGGCTGGAGCCTTTAAACGTTTTGTTAATCTGCTGCCGATTCCCGCCCCGATTACATTTCCCAAAAGGTAGATTGTCAACACCGCTGAAAATACGTAGGTAAATCCACCGAGCAGATGAACAATGCTGCGCATCCAGAGCAACTCGTAGCCTATGCTTATCAAACCGCTGGCGAAGAAAGCGAGAACCAGCAGGAAGAATTTGCCATCGGTTTCCTTTTTCGATACAATTTTCTGCCTTCCTGTCGCGTCAGATACATCTTGTTGCTCTGCGATAACGCTGGAAAAGCGGGATAAAAACCATCCGCCGAATGCTACCAGAAGATTTAGGGTTGCAGCGATATAAAGTGTCCCCATAACCCCGAATGCCCGAATCAAAACGAAGCCGGCTAAAAAACAGCCGGCTGCTGCTCCCAGAGTATTTAATGCGTACAGCTTGCCTACTAAATGACCGGCCTCTTTCTCGAGTGCGGTAACGAATCTGCCTAAAAGTGGCAAAGTGCTGCCCATCAACATCGTTGGCACAAGCAATATTGAAGCTGATATTATTACCTGGACAATCAGCAACTGTGCCTGCGTAGGGTGATATGTTTGATATAGTCGGATATAAACTGCATCTGCAACTTTTAGCATCCAGGGAAGGGACATTGCCGATATTGTTATTAAAGCTTCTATCAAAGCGTATAAACGCAGGTGTTTTATGGCTCGGTCGCAATACCGGCCCATAATCAGTGCTCCGAGTGCAAGCCCTGCCATAAATACCGACACTACGATGCTTGTTGCGTATACAGTATTGCCGAGTGTCAGTTTCAATAGTCGCACCCAAACAACCTCGTCAATCAAAGAGCACGCACCGGAAGCAAAATAGACTAGCATTATACAGTTAATGCTCGCCTGTCTGGTAATAGCCGGGTTACTATCATTCGAATGCCACATACTACCTCATCGAGATATATTCGACAGCTGCTATTACAAGTTTATGTAACGCAAGTGGTTATGAACGTCTATAATAAAGTTGCTTATATATACATTTAGCAAGGAGAAAAATCATCATTTTTTTATTTTTTTCCTGTTCGGTTTTCTATCATTTACGAACAGGACGTCGATATCGTTTTATTTTAAAAAAATAAAAAATTTACTTGCAAAAATCTTTCGTCTTGTAAGAATAACAGTGTTTTGGTACTCAAAGTGCAATAAAACATATTAAGAGAGAATGGGGTGCAAGCTATGACATGGAGGCGAGAACAAATAGGTACGCTAAAATCTATAGGTCTGGCATTTTTGGTTTGCATATTTTTACTATGCGGCTGCGGAGGAAAGGCCAAGGCGCCTAAGGAGATTGAGAAAACAACGGCTGAGAAGGAAAAGGCCGAACTGCTGAAGGAAATAGAACGTAAATTCGAAGACATTGATGCACATTTCAGGTTAGGCCAGTTGTATCAAGCTGACGGACAGTGGAACAAAGCGGAAGACCAATATAGCATCGTATTGAATTTTGAGCCTGCTCACAGGCAGGCCCAGGCAGCGAGGGTAAAGGTGCTGACGGATAGCGGCAATACGGAAAGAGCAAGGCTGTTGGCGAATGAGTATAAAGAGCTGGCTTGCGTTTCGGCAGAGGGCTCTCGCCAGCTTGCACAAGCGTTTCAGCAGCAAGGCCTGGATGAATATGCGCTGGAATGTTATCAGCAGGCACTTCGTTTGGCACCTGATTCAGCAAAAATTAACAAGCAAATCGGCTATTATTACTTGAATAAGGGCAATAATGACGTGGCGAGGGAGTATTTGAGCAGGAGTTTTCAGCTAAATCCGAATCAGCCGGATGTGGCGGGGGAGCTGGGACGACTCGGTGTGCCGGTGAAAAGACCACAAAAGACTGTCAAAAATACCAAGAAGCCAGATAAGATGGAAAAATCCGAAAAAAGCCCTAAGTCCCAGTAAGTAAAGAGGTTAGGGCGAAAAAATTAACTAAAAATTGTGGAAAGTTCTTTATGGCCCTGTGGCGAACGGATGCGCCGCGGGGTTTTTTTTGTTGAGATTTCAGGGGTGTTAAAATGGGGAGATTGAGCAAAGTAGGCAAGGGGAAATTCGCCTGGGTTTTTTCGTAAAATGCATCGAAAGGGGGTAACGGCGCTGGTTTACGAGCAAACGTTTGAAAATATTCGAAAACGTTCGAAAACTGTATAGAAACGTACAAAAAAAGTATAGAAACATACAAAAACTGTATAGAAACATACAAAAACTGTATAGAAATATTCGAAAAAATCTGAAGATTTTAGCACGTTGTTCATTGTTCATAGTTCGTAGAGGAATCAGCCATAAATTGCCCAGATTAACACAGATACTTTTACCGCCGAGGACGCAGCGAGAGAACGCGTGGATAAGAAGATGCGTAAATGGGTAGATGAGTAAATGAGTGAATGCGTGGATGAGTGAATGGGTAAAAATGTAGAGAAAAATCCAAGTAATATAGAATGAATACAAGGTAGTAATTACTCCTATTGACAAAGAGAAGAAGCGGATAATAAAAAGCAAGATAGTCATCAAATGAAAGGAAAATCCAAAGTGCGAAATTCGATCCGGCTTCGCCAAAAGACTACCCGTCTACGGCACAGGGCTTCCGTCTTCGCTAAAGATATAGCGGGACAGGCAAAGAAAATCAGAATAAGAATTCGCTGATTAAGAAAAGAGATTTTTTTTGGTCTTAGAACCTAATCGCAGCGTAGTGAGCAGGCCAGCAATAAAGCCAAATACAAAAGTGAGCATTAATAAAAATGCTCTCGGCATAGTGATTTTGGCAAAAAGCAGCTTCGTCTCAACAGATTGAGTGTTTTGTAAAATGACTATCAAAACTAACAGTAATACAACCGAAATCACAATTATTTTAAACTTTTTCATCGTCTGCCTTTCTTAAATTTCGCTTTTTGTTTTAAGGTACAAAGGTATAAGAGAAGATAATAAGATGAACAATGTAAATAATCAATAATTTTTTGTGCATAAGACGTGAGAGCACAAGACGGAAAAGCATAAGAGATTAAGGGCAAAAGCAGAATTCAGGAGTCAGAAGACAGAATAATTTAAAAATTAAAGCTGAAAGTGCAAAACCAAAGTGTAAAATTCAAAATGGGGAAAGCTTAAAGGCGGATTACTTAATTGACGGGTTAAAAATTTTTGGGTAGTGTTAACCACGGATTACACTGATTGTACGGAAAAGTATAGCCATAAATTTTGCTTTGACGGGGGTTGAAAAATGGGGTAAAATTGGCTGAGCAACACGATAGCTTTTAATTTTGAGTTGATTCTGGGTCCCCGGCAGAGAAGCAAGTGGACAGCAATCGAGGATCTCCGTTGCGCTACGAGAAACATCGGGGGGTTAGTCTTGAATATTTAGCATTTAGTCGTTAGTATTTAGTGACGGTGAACGCGGTTTTGTAATTATATTAAAAAAGAAAGATATTGAAACGGCTAAGAAGAAAGTAGCCAAGCAAAAAACAGCCTACAAGAAGCGAAGGAGAATGACGATGGATACTATTTTTGGCATAGACGAAATTTTTGAGATAGTCAAAAATATGGAACTCGACGGCGCAAAATTTTATCGACAAGCAGCGGAAAAGACATCGAACGAAGACGTAAAGCAAATGCTGCTTGACCTTGCCGCCATGGAGGACGGACATCTCAAGATATTTGAGCAAATGAGAAAGGAACTCAGCGAAGACAAGAAAAACAAAAATCTCTTCGCCGCTGATAATCAGGCAGCGATGTATCTAAAAGCCATGGCCGATGGTCCCACGGGCGAGCGTATTAAAAGCCCACTTGGGAGTATTTCCGGCAATGAGACAATAAAGGAAATTCTCGAGATAGCGATTGAAGGAGAAAAAGCTTCTATATTATTCTACACCGGCTTGAAGGAACTCGTTCAGAATAAGGCAAACAAGGATAAGATTGAGGCCGTCATCAAAGAAGAATTTAGCCACCTTATTGCTTTGAATTTGAATCTGACTGTTTTAGGGTAGCCATGTGACCGATGGCTTGGCTCGGGACGGCGGAGGCGATTTTTTGGTTGTGGGGGATTAGAAAAGAATGTAGGATATGTTGAGCAACGGCGGAGCAAAAACATCGCTGGGTTTATTATTTGTTTGGTATTTGTGTATATGGCTGGTGGGAATTTTCGGCTATGAACTTAAAGCATTTACTATCAAGGGGATTAATGGCGCAATTTATGAGTGTAATTAAAATATGAAAAACAAAGGAACTATTTTTTTGGAGGTTACAAGATGGCAGGAATAACATTATCAAAAATTGGAGAAACAGCTAAAAGGTCGGTAATTGGAGCAATTAAGGGGACAGGTGAGGTGACAAGTGCGATTGTGGAAACAACAAAAGATGTATTAGCGGTTGCGGTCGATGGAGTTGCGCAAGTAGCAGTTGCGGCAGAAAAGGCCGTCGGCAGCATCATAAGTGGAGCGGTAGAGGCAGCCAGTGAGACCGGGCAAGATGTCGGAATGGCAATCAAATCTGCAGTCAAGGGAGTAGTCAAAGGCGCTTCTGAGGTTGGAGCAGATGTTGGTAAAACGGCGGTGGCAGCCGTTGATGGAGCAGTAAAAGCCGCCGGTGAAATAGGCGCCGACACCGCAAAGGCAATGGAACAGGCCACTACAGGCGCGATAGAGGCCGCCGAAGAGATTGGCAGCGATACTGCCGAGGCCGTGCGCAATGTTCTTAAAACTACTGTCAGAGGGAAGAACACTGGCGAATAGCCCTGATGCCGAGGTGCGGAGTAATCGTGCAGAGGCAAATGTTCAAGGCAAGAGAAAGGAGTGTAAAAAGATGGCTGGAAATGCAAGCTGTAAAAACGCGGAACACAATACGCACATTTGTGCACTGAAAGCCGAAGATTTTGACAAGAAGAATCCAGAGGAGTTCAAGCAGTTAACCATGGACCCAAAATACAAATGTGCCACCTGCGGCGCCATGGTAAAAGACAGCAAGAACGTATGTTCACCGGTCGAGCTATAGTTATGTACCTATGGGGGAGGTACCGGGCTGAGATGGTATAGCCAATGGCGTAGATAAAAAAGCCGGCATTTGGGCCGGCTTTTTTGCGACTTACATGGACTGTTATAAGCAAAGTTTTGACTAAAAACAGGGATAAACCATAACTTATTAATTAGTGGTGAGGTGTTGTATTATGCCTGAAATTATTCTTCTAAGACATGGGGAAAGCGTGTGGAATAAAGAGAACAGATTTACCGGCTGGACTGATGTTGACTTATCATCGAAGGGTATAAAGGAAGTGAAAAATGCGGCAGAGCTTTTGAAAAATGAGGGTGTTACTTTCGATATTGCGTTTACTTCTGTATTAAAGAGAGGGATAAGGACGCTTTGGATTGTTCTGGATGAGATGGACCTGATGTGGATTCCGGTGTATCGTTCATGGCGGCTCAATGAAAGACACTATGGTGCGCTTCAGGGGCTGAATAAAGCCGAGGTAGCTGCCAAGTATGGGGAAGAGCAAGTGCTGAAATGGAGAAGAAGCTATGACGTTAGACCACCTGCTCTTGAAGAAACCGACACGAGATACCCGGGAAATGACCCGAAATACAGAGATTTAGACCCTAATGACATTCCTCTTACAGAGTCACTGAAAGATACGGTAATGAGGTTTGTACCGTACTGGCATAAGGTGATATCACCGATTGTGAAATCCGGAAAAAAGATACTCATAGCAGCACATGGCAATAGTCTGCGCGCCCTGGTTAAACATCTCGATGGGATTTCTGACGGGGAGATTGCACAGCTAAATATTCCAACCGGAATACCTCTTCTTTATAAACTGGATGAAAAACTCAAATCGCTTAGCAAACGCTATTTAGGAGACCCGAAGGAAGTACAAAAAGCTATTCAGTCGGTTAAGAATCAAGTCAAATCCGATAGATAGCATAATATAACAACCTTAAATGTCAGGAGCGATTATTGGAAATAACATAAAAATGCAGGAATCACAAAACAACAAAATTCCATCTTCGCCGTCTCTGCCTGCGGCGCAAGCAAAAAGCCACAAATTCAGAGCATGGTTTATCGGAATTTTGTTGTTGGCCGGTCTAATCGCAGGCGTAACTCACCTCGGTGAAATAGAACATTTTGCCAAACTGGCACGAGAGGCCAAGCCCGAGTGGCTGCTGGCGGCCTTGCTTCTGCAATTCGGTACTTATGTTTGTACAGCGGCAGTTTGGAAAAGGGCTCTGCATTACGTTAATGTAAGGCAAAGTTTTTTCTCTTTCATACCGCT
>Ga0315545_1001288_pt1 | contig 24702 bp, 24 predicted proteins | sample SalMarSW160210MG_FD_203096 | JGI IMG/M metagenome (GOLD analysis project Ga0315545, IMG submission 203096) | Salt marsh sediment microbial communities from the Plum Island Ecosystem LTER, Massachusetts, United States - Salt Marsh Sediment SW1602-10 ...
TGCCGAGCTTATATAGAGCATGGACTGTTCAATTTGGTTCAACCCGTGAAGCTTTATTACATTGGACCGGCTTTCAGGTATGAGCGTCCCCAATTTGGGAGGTACCGCCAGCATCACCAATTTGGCTTCGAGGCTTTGGGGGAGGGCGACCCCGCCCTCGATACTGAAGTGATTGAAATGGCACAGCAATTCTTTTATTCGCTAGGGCTTTCTCAATTTTCTATTCAACTCAATAGCATCGGTTGTAAGGTTTGCCGCCCCGGGTATTTAGAAGTACTGAGGCAGCATTACTCAAGTTATACAGACCGTCTTTGCCCCGACTGCAAAGTCAGGCTGGCCAAGAACCCTCTACGCTTGCTTGATTGCAAGAAAACTTCCTGCCAGGAGATAGCAAAAACCGCACCGAAGATTTCCGATTATCTATGCCATGAATGCCAACTTCACTTTCAAAGCGTCCAAAAATATTTAGGGGCAATGAACATCCCCTTTCAATTGAATCATAGATTGGTCCGTGGCCTGGATTATTACACCAGAACAGTGTTCGAGGTTGAACCTCGAGATAAAGGAGGGCAGCAAAGCACGCTCGGCGGAGGTGGTCGCTATGATGACCTCATCGAGGAATTAGGAGGAAAACCAACTCCCGCGGTGGGCTTTGCGGCCGGGCTGGAAAGAATAATACTGAATCTAAAGGAACAGAAATCAGATATTCCGGCATTGCCCAAGCCTGATGCTTTTATCGCCTACTTGGGGGAAGAAGCCAAGATTGAAGCAATGAAGCTTGCCTCGGAGCTACGTAAAGCTGGCATTGCTGTCATCATAGCTACGGGTGATAAAAGCCTGAAGGGGCAGATGAGACAAGCTAATTCCCTGGGCAGTGCCTACGCCCTTATTCTCGGCGAACAAGAGATCAGCGACCAAAATGTAATATTGCGAGATATGAAGAGTGGGGAACAAAAAAACATCCCTTTGGCTGAAATAGCCAGAATGCTTAAACAAGGTCAAAAGTAACACCTACAGTGTCAGATATTGTATAATATAGACGTATTGTCATTATTATCGACCATAGATGAAAACCTAAGTTGTTTTCCGCTATTACTTACAATTTTGCATTATGCCCCAGAACGCCATGAATAACGACGCAAACCGAGAGTATACCGCCCAAGATATCCAAATTTTAGATGAAATCAAAGCCGTACGCCTGCGACCGGGAATGTATATTGGCGGCACCGATCGACACGGATTACACCAACTCCTCTACGAGATAGTGTATAACAGCATAGACGAAGCCATGGCTGGCTACTGTGACCAAATTGAAATAACAATCCATGAAGATAATAGCGTCACCGTAACTGATAATGGACGAGGTATCCCTACAGAAACTATCCCGGGACAAGGTATCACAGCCTTGGAAGCAGTCATGACTCGCCTGCACGCCGGAGCTAAGTTCAGCAATTATGTCTATGGTGTATCCAGTGGTCTCCACGGCGTTGGTGCTTCGGTCGTAAATGCCCTATCCTCCTGGCTTAAAGCTGAGGTTAAACGCCAGGGAAAAATCTACCGCCACGAATATCACCAAGGGATTCCCCAAGGCGACATAGAAATTGCTGGCGATACCCAGGACACAGGTACCTCAATTACCTACCTTGCTGATAAGGAAATCTTCGAGAGCATTGACTATGATTTCGACCTCGCCTGCCAGCGATTAAGGGAACTAGCTTACCTGAATAAAGGGGTGGAAATAGCCCTTAAAGACGAGAGAAACAATCAAGAGAAAGCGTTCTACTTCGATGGGGGAATAGCTAGTTTTATTCGCCGCCTGAATAGAAATAGAGCTGTTATTCATCCCGACCCCATCTATATCTCCACCATGGTAAATAGCACTATAATTGAAGCGGCTCTGCAATACAACGATAGCTTTACAGAATCCCTTCTCACCTTCGCCAACTGTGTCAATACCAGAGACGGCGGCAGCCACCTCACCGGCTTCCGCTCAGCATTAACCCGAGTTTTAAATGATTATGCCCGGAGTAGTAAATTTTTAAAGGATACCGACCCCAACTTAACCGGGGAAGATGTGCGTGAAGGGTCAGTGGTCATCATCAGTGTAAAACTGCCCCAGCCCCAGTTTGAAGGGCAAACTAAGGCAAGGTTGGGAAATCCCGAGGTAAAAAGTCAGGTCGAATCTGCTGTAGCAAGTAGCTTGTCCCTGTACCTCGAGCAACACCCCAACGAGGCAAGGGCCATTATAGAGAAGTGCCTCACCTCCGCCAAAGCCAGAGAGGCAGCACGCAAAGCTCGTGACCTCGTTTTAAAGAGGACTGGCTTCGAAACATCAACTCTACCAGGGAAGCTAGCCGATTGTTCCGAGAAAGAGCCAGCCAAATGCGAGCTTTACTTGGTTGAAGGTGACTCAGCCGGCGGCTCAGCTAAACAAGGGCGAGACCGCCGCTTTCAAGCTATTCTCCCTCTGAGAGGCAAAATACTAAATGTAGAAAAGGCTGCCAAAGATAAGATTCTAGAACATGCAGAGCTAAGAGCCATCGTCACAGCGTTAAAAGCAAGTGCTGACGAACAATTTGATAGCTCTAAACTTCGCTACCACAGAATAATCATCATGACCGATGCCGATGTTGATGGCTCACACATTCGTACTTTGCTCCTCACCTTCTTTTACCGCCATATGACAGAGTTAATTAATCAGGGCTATCTCTACATTGCCCAACCACCCCTCTACCGCATCAAGTCCGGTAAAAAGGAGTTCTGGCTTTACTCTGAACAGGAAAAGGAAGAAAGGCTTAAAGGACTAAGAGAAGACAAAATAGATATTCAGAGATATAAAGGGCTGGGGGAGATGACTCCCGTACAACTGTGGGAGACAACCATGAACCCCGCTAACAGGACCCTGCTCAAAGTACAGGTAGAGGATGCCATAGCTGCTGACGAGGCTTTTCGTATGCTCATGGGCGACGAAGTTTTGCCCCGCAAAAGATTCATCCAGGCCCATGCTCAAAGTGTGAGAAACCTCGATATTTAGCCGTTGGGCTTCCCCGGAGCCGAGGGTGTTTGTGATATGGGGAGAATTCGCCAGAGAACGGCGACAATGACTAATCCGAACTAACGCCGTGCGGTGAGTGAACTTGGTCGTTAATTATCCCGCGGATGTCGGATATATCTTTTGTTCTGTGATATATTTTTCTACTTCGCCGGGCACAAGATAACGAATGGACAGCCCCTGAGCTATGCGCTGGCGAATTCCTGAGGAGCTAATCCCGATTACAGGCATATCAAGCTGAACAACCTTGTCCAGCAGCCCGGGTATTTCTGTTTCTAAGTGCTTCAAATCTTTTGAACCCAATCTCGGGGCAACCACCAGCCTGCATAGTTGAACTAACTTCTTCGGTTCCTTCCACGAAGGCAACTCGGCTAAGGTATCACGCCCAAGGATGAAGAAAAAACTTGCTTCACTGCCTAGCTGCTTTTGCAGCATCGTCAGGGTATCCACGGTGTAAGAGGGACCGGGGCGCTCTACTTCGAGAGTGCAAAGCTTAAAATGAGGGTTGTCAGCTATGGCACGGCGCACCATCTCTACCCTGTGGGCTGCCGGGGTAATATTACGGTCTAGCTTAAGCCAGGGCTGTCCAGCAGGCACAAAAAGAACTTCACTAAACCCCAACTTTATTCTTGCTTCCTCAGCGACAACCAGGTGCCCCATATGGATAGGGTCGAATGTACCACCAAGAACGCCTATATTCACTTTCTTTACTTTCTCGGTTTGGGACGGAATACCGCTATTTGTGGCTGCGAAATTATTCCCTCTTCCCGGCTTGCCTGGTAAACCATTTCCATGGCTTTCCTCGTCAATTCTAACACAGCCTGGCCGCTAACTGCAGAGATGTAAAAGACAGGCACCCCAAGCCTGGCAAAGAACCGCTTCACCTCAGGCAAACGAGCTTGAGCCTCAGGCAAATCTATCTTATTTACCGCCACGATTTTTGGCTTGTGTGATAAGTCTTTGTATAAAGCTATCTCTTTATCCAATGTGCCGAGGTCATCGATAACAGTCGGCGAACCGCCATCCAATAAGCAAATCAGCAGCCCGGTCCTTTCCGCATGGCGCAAAAACTCATTTCCCAATCCTTTGCCAAGATGAGCACCTTCAACAAGGCCGGGAATCTCGGCAACAATAAAGTCCCTCTTAGCATCTGCCATAACTCCTAAAATCGGCTGGCGGGTGGTGAAGGGGTAATCGGCAATTTCGGGTCTGGCTCTCGATATCGCAGCTAATAAAGTGGATTTCCCCGAGTTGGGAAGACCAACAATACAGATAGCGGTAATGAGTTTTACCTCGAGGATAATAAGCCGCTCTTCTCCCGGTTCACCCTTGCTAGCTATCTCGGGAGCCTGATTTACCGCTGTAGCAAAACGAGCATTACCCAGCCCTCCCCGGCCTCCCTTAGCCACTAAAACCTCGCACCCAGGGGTACTCAAGTCAGCCAAGAGTATCTCCTCCCCCGAATCAGCTTTAGTGAAAACCATTGTACCCACGGGCACTGAAATAGCTAAAGCCTCCCCTTTCTTGCCATGTTTCCGCCAACTCCCTCCTCGATGGCCATTTCCAGCTACAAATTCCTTCTTCTTACCTAGCAAGCTCAAGTCAACCACGTTGGGGCTAGCTACAATAATCACCCTCCCACCAACCCCACCATCTCCTCCATCCGGACCACCAAAAGGAGCATATTTCTCCTTCCGAAAGCTAACACAGCCATCCCCACCATCCCCACCCTTAACCACAATTTCTCTTTTATATATCATAGTCAATAACCTAACGTAAGCTTAATTATATTAATAGATAATATTAATTATTATAAACAATGTTGTTGTGAGGTGGGCAAGTAGTGAGGGAGGTTAGAGTTCAGAAGGCGGTATGGGCGGAATAAGCAACAATTTATCCACAAATTATTGGTAATTCTACACAGATCGGTATGCCTTTCTATGGCCTTTCTGTGAACTGATTTTCTCTTTGATTTCCGCAATTTGATTAGAAAGGTTAGGGTTGATGCCCAATTCGCTAGCTATTTTTTCGTAGCCATGAAGAATTGTGGCATGGTTTCTGCCACCGAATTCCTTGCCGATTTCGGTTAGAGAGTAGTTGTATCCTTCGCGCATAAGGTAGATGGCCACGTGTCGTGCCAGAGTGGTTTTCCTGTCTTTCCTTTTGGCAATTAGCTCTTCTGCCGCAAGGTTGAAATGGTCCGCTACCGTCCCTAGGAGCAACTTTATGTCTTGTTTGTGATTCGTGCTTGTTAATAACTTGTTGATTGTTTCGGGAGTGAGCTTGGTTCCACTTAATTTAGTCTGGGCAGTTAGATATACCAAAGCACCTTCAAGCTGGCGGATATTCCCGCACACTTTCTCAGCTATAATGTGCAACACTCCTTCCAGTTCTGAGGTCATCATTGTTTCTGCTTTAGCCCGTAAGATATTCAGGCGTGTTTCGAAGTCGGGTGGTTGTATCTCAACGACAAGACTCCCTTCAAGGCGTGATTTTAGCTTGCTGCTAAGTGGCTGCATGTCTTTGGGAGCACAGTCAGCGGTGATGACAATTTGGTGGTTATTGTTGTACAACTCGTTGAAGGTGTGGAAGAAACATTGCAAGGTTTGTTTCTTGTCAATCAAGAAGTGAACATCGTCGAATAAAAAGATATGGATATTTCTGAATTTGCTGCGGAACTTATCAACTTGGTTTTCTCGCACAGCTAATACAAATTCATTGGCGAATTGTTCCGCGGTAATATAGGCTGCCTGCAGCCCGTTGTTTGTCGTTAATTGCCCGATAGCATGTAGTAAATGAGTCTTGCCTTGCCCGGTGCTACTGTGAATGAAAAGGGGGTTATAACTGCTTCCCGGATTTTCAGCTACTTCTACAGCGGCAGCATAAGATAAACGATTAGAATCGCTGACAACAAAATTATCAAAGGTATACCTTGGATTGAATCTATATTGTTTAGCTTTGGTGCTTGTCCCGCCATCGGTTTGAGTGGCCAAAGGGCTAGCTGATAGTTGTTCACGATTGTGGACCACGAATTGGACGTCGACATCTTTACCCATAATATCAATCAAGGTCTTCCTTACCAGAGGATAAAGACGCTTGGATAGCCATTCAGCGACAAAAATGTTGGGGACACTGACGACAAAGGCGTGATCTTGGCAACTTAGCCCCTGGCTATTGCTAAGCCAGGTAGTATAATTTGCCTTGCTGACCTGAATTTGAAGCTTACCTAGGGCGCTCCTCCAAATTTCCTTAGCTGATTCCAATCTAGCCCCAATCCCAACAATGCTCAGCCACAAAGATAGCTGAAAAGAGTAGTAAGACGCGGATAAGAATTTAAGAGCTTACCATTTGTAGAATATCAAGTTTGCTCAAACCTTCGCTAGGCAATGTTTGACATAATTAAAAAATTTAATTAAAAATAGTTTTGCTATGGAAGTGCGCACCGTTTTTATGGGCACTCCTCAATTTGCTGTGACCATATTGGAATCTTTGCTCCAGAGTTCCTGCCAGGTGGTTGCTGTGTATACTCAGCCCGATAAGCCGGCTGGCAGGGGGCGCCACGTTGTTTCTTCGCCGGTGAAGAAGCTGGCCCTGGAGCGAAAAATACCAGTTATTCAGCCTGAGACTTTTAAATCAAGCGAGGTGATGGAGAAGCTGACCAGCTTTCAGCCCGAGATAATAATCGTGGCCGCCTTCGGTGTTATTCTTCCCCCAGAGGTGCTTTCCCTGCCCAAATTTGCCTGTCTTAACGTTCATCCTTCACTATTGCCGCGGCACCGAGGTCCGTCTCCAGTCGCTAATACCATTCTCTGTGGAGATGAAATTACCGGTGTTACTATAATGTTGATGGACGCCGGCTTGGATACCGGGCCGATTTTAGCTCAAGGGAAAGTGGGGATTTCCTTTATGAATACCACCGGCTCGCTTAGCTCCAAGCTGGCTGATGTGGGAGCCAAGCTTTTGCTGGAGACCTTACCCAAATGGCTTGAGGGTGAACTCAGACCACAAGCTCAAGATGAGTCCCAGGCTACTTGTAGTAAGTTGATCACTAGTAAAGATGCCGAGATTGATTGGCACCTTTCCACTCTTGAGCTTTGGCGAAGGGTAAGGGCGTACAATCCCTGGCCAAGCTGCTATATTTGGTATCAGGGGAAACGGCTAAAAATCCTTAGAGCTATTCCTTTTGGCGACGTAGCAGATGGGGAGATAGGGGAAGTAGTCGCCTTACCAGAGCCACCTGGAGTTGGAGTGGTAACTGGGCAGGGTATTTTAGGGCTTTGCCAGGTTCAATTAGAAGGAAGGCGCGAAATGTCGACAAATGATTTTGTCCGTGGGCAAAGAGATTTTATTGGCTCAGTTTTGAGGCGAAAGTAGTTTCTCTTGCCAGCATTATTCTGCAAACATTTCCACACAATCTAGGATAATAGCCAAAACAGCATCGGATTCCCGCATTATGTCACACTTGTTAAAAGCAGCGTCAGACACCTCGCCTCTGTCTCTCACTCCCCGGTGCCACGCAGAGGCATGTCTGGTGGAGGCAAAGGCGACGGAGCAATCTTAAAGGAATTATTTGAGCTTGCCACGCGCCTTTGAAATGGCTGCTTAGTCGAAACCAAGCCAGGTAGTGACGTTTTTTATAGGCTCCCGTTCACTTTCCACTTTGTTGGCGGGGAAATCCCAGTCAGGGTAGCCGATGGCGATGGCCACTATTATCCGCTTGGAGTCAGGAATGTGGGCGTATTTTCTTAACACTTCGGGATACATCGTTCCCTGGTCTTCGATGCAGATCCCCAGGCCGAAGTGCAGCGCGGTAAGACAGATAGTCTGTATCAAAGCGCCGATGTCAAGCAGGGGCCCGCTTTCGCCCAAACAGCGATCAGCGGAAATAATGATTGCCGCCGGCGCATCGAAGAAACGAAATCCCCGCTCCAGCCATTTCGCCCTTTTCTCCTTGTCCTCTCTGGGTATGTCCATAAGCTGGAAAAGCTGCTTGGCGAGGTTTACCTGGCGTTGGCGGTAAATGCTCTCCCGGGGCCAGCCCGTAACCACATGCTCGGGGTTAGGCGGCGCTCCCGAGTTGAGCAGCTGAATGTTGCCCTGTCTTACATTTTCCAAAACCTCACCACTGAGCACGGTGAACTCCCAGGGTTGGGTGTTCATAGCGGATGGAGCATGGCTCGCCAATTCCAGTATTTGCTCTAGAACCTCTTTAGGCACAGGGTCAGGCTTGTAGCCCCTGATACTCTTACGCTTTTTCACGGCTTCGATGACGTCCATAAATGTGCTCCTTTTCTGTAACAGTATTGTCAAGTATTTTTGGCTGGATAGCGACGTCGCCCGATATCGGAGACAGGGATACGAGGTCTTGCCATATTAGGGGGCAGCAGTTATAGGTTCTGATTCGTAAATCCTTTCCTCGGCCAGCTCTGCTGGGGTGAGAGGAACGTCGGCTTCAATATCTCTGCCCTCGATTCCTTTAGCCAGAATTTCCTTGTAGTATTCATGCTGGATTATTAAGTTCATGATTTCGTTGCTGCCGGTCCAGATCATGATAAGTCTGGCCTCCCTGAGTGCCCGTTCCACCGGATAGACTTGAGTATACCCAATGCCGCCCAGAATCTGCATGGCATCATTCACCACCTCCCAATGTGTCTGGGTAGCCAGTTTCTTCACCTCTGACACCAGTCTCCTTTGATAGGCTGGAGTACCCACTCCGTCATCGATGGTCTTGGCTACGGCGTATGCCAGCGCGCTGACAGCATCGAGCTTGGTGACGCAGTCGGCTATCTTGAAGCTCACTCCTTCGAAATTCCTTATGGTCTGGCCGAAGGCCTTCCGTTTGTTGGCGTAGCGGGCGGTCAGTTCCAGAATAGCTCTGGAGCCACCCACCCCGCCGCCGAGAAGCCTTTCAGGCACCATCAATTTATAGAATACCTTTGCCCCTTCGTTCTCTTTTCCCAGCAAATTCTCCTCGGGCACCGGCACATCGCGGAAGACCAATCTACCTGTGCCTGTACCGCGGCAGCCCATCAAGCCGTAGACATGCTTTACCTCCACTCCCATATCCCTCTCGACGATGAAGGCGCTGAGAGAGTCACGGCCGGCTCCGGGGTTGGTGACGGCAAATACAAGGAAGAAATCGGCGCCTTCAGAGCCGACGACAAAACGTTTCTGTCCGGTAAGATAGTAGTGATTTCCCTTCTTGCGAGCCACGGTCGTGGCACCGAAGAAATCAGAGCCGCCTCTGGGCTCGGTGAGTGCCTCGCCAGCCCATTGTGTGCCGGCGATTAATGGCTTGAGGTACTTCTCCTTTTGAGTATCGGTCCCAAACACGTTTAAGCCTTCCCCAACGATGGAGGTAACTGAGACGAGACAGGCAAAAGGCACCCCGAGCTTAATGACCTCTCCCACCTCGATGAGTTCATCCACCCATTTCAGGTCTCTGCCGCCATATTTCTTGGGGAACCTGATGCCTAGCAAGTTTCTCCTGCCGGCTTCCCTGACAAATTCGTAGGGGAACTCGATTTTATCGGCGTCCATATCCAGTATAAGCTGCCGTGGTATGCTCTTGACCAGGTCCTGAACCTCTTGTCTGAATTTTTTGTGCTCTTCAGTTAAAAATACCTCTAACATTGCATCCTCCTTTTTAGCTTTAATATGCGGGTTTTATAATCCCGGTCTAACCGACACAGGGACAGTTTAGTTTTTCCAGAATCCTGACCAATAGTATAGCACGTGTCAAATTATCTAAAAAAAGGTTACTGTTTGACGATGGAGGTGAAAAGTTATTATAATTCGGCCCGCCTTTAGGTCAAGAAAAGCCATGTTTGAGGCTTCAACAGCAATTGTCGAAACTACTTCAGGTAAAATCGAAGGTGTTTTCAGGAAGGGCCTATACATTTTCCGTGGCATACCTTATGCGGCACCGCCGGTAGGCGAGCGCCGCTGGCTGCTGCCTGGGTCTCCCCAACCCTGGGACGGAGTTAGACCAGCGAAGGAATTTGCCCCCACCGCCCCACAGGAACCTATGGAGATCCAGTTTCTGGAACCACCGGAGAAACAGTCACAAAGCGGAGACTGTCTTTACCTCAATATCTGGACTCCCGGGCTGGATGGTGCTAAGCGCCCGATTATGGTCTGGATACATGGCGGTTTCTTCACCACCGGTGCCGGCTCGTGGTTGCGCTACAATGGGCGCTCTCTGTCTACACGCGGTGATGTGGTGGTAGTGACTATTAATTATCGACTGGGCGCATTGGGTTTCCTTAATCTAAATGAAGTCACAAAAGGCAAGATACCAGCTACGGGAAATGAGGGGCTGCTTGACCAAGTCTTGGCGCTGGAGTGGGTGCGGGATAACATCTCGCGCTTCGGCGGGAACCCGGATAATGTGACCATCTTCGGCGAATCTGCTGGGGCCATGAGTGTAGGTGTTTTACTGGCGATGCCTAAGGCGCGCGGGCTCTTTCACAGAGCTATCCTTCAAAGTGGGGCTGCTCATCATGTGAACTCACTGGAGGGTGCTGAGAAGGTGGCAGACATGTTTCTCGACATTCTAGATATAAAGCCGACCGATGTTAACAAATTGCGGTCTCTTACCGAGCAGCAGATTGTAAATGCTCAGGTGGAAGTTATGGCTAGAGCGCGTGATCCGAAATTGGCTGTAGGTGACTTGCCCTTCAGGCCCGTGGTTGATGGCAATGTGATTCCAGAGTTGCCGATCCAGGCTATTGCTGGCGGCTCGGCAGACAATGTTCCAGTCCTGATCGGCACCAACCTGGATGAATGGAGGCTCTTTGCCATTTTGGATAGAAATCTTCCCAACTTGGACGAAGCTCGCCTGCTGCGGCGTTGCCAGCGTCGCATCCCGGTTGGGGATGTGGCTGGGCTGATAGAAACCTACCGCCAGGCTCGTAGCCAGCGCCACCTTCCGGTCACCCCTGCTGAATTGTTTATTGCTATCCAAGCGGACAGGGTTTTCCGTATGCCGGCAATTTGGCTTGCCGAGGCACATTATCGCCGTCAACAGCCGACTTACATGTATCTGTTCAACTGGGTTTCGCCGCTAATGAACGGAATTCTTGGTGCTTGCCATGCACTGGACCTAGGGTTTGTGTTCGGGACTCTGGATGACAATTTCACCGGTTCTGGCGAGGAAGCCTGGACTCTGTCGAGGAAAATTCAGGACGCCTGGGCGAGTTTCGCCCGTCATGGGAGCACCAGTTGTGAGAGCATAGGTGAGTGGAAATACTATGGTGAGCGGCGGGAGACCATGGTCCTGGGCAAGCAATGCATACTGGTAGAAGCCCCGTATGATGAGGAGCGGCGTGCCTGGGAACCCTTTGCCGATTCTGTCCTTGGCTCCTTTTAGAGCTGGTGAAAGTCGAGCCTGTTGGAGAATAAGGGAGAGGCTAGATTAAGACTTCTCGTCTTTAATCGAGTCTAAGTCGGGCTGATGGGCTTTGCTTTATGCGTTTGGTGGCGCTACGGATTATGGCCCTCACGGAACACCAGGGCACCGACAGGGCAAACGGCAGCACACTCGCTACAGTCCTGGCAAAGGGACCTACCCACAGGCTCATCCCCAAAAGTGGTAACCATCCTCCGGAAGCCCCGGTAGGCAAAACCAATGATTCCCTTGCCCAGTTTTTCCTGGCATACCCAAACGCATCTGCCGCAGAGCACACACTTATTAGGGTCGTAAATGTACAGCGGGCTGGTATAATCTACTGGGAGCTCAGGCAGGATTTTCCTGAACCTTTTTGTTTTGAGCTTCACGCCAAGATGCTTAGCTATCCTCTGAAGTTCGCAGGAACCGCTTTTTGGACAATGGGCGCAATCCACAGGCTGGCTAGCCAGGAGTAATTCCAAAGCGGTGCGGGCTAGCCTCAGTGCCTTTGCCCCTTTGGTATTAACCACCATTCCTTCTGCCACAGGAGTAGTGCAGGCTGTAACTGGTACGTCTTTACCTTCTATCTCCACAAAACAGAGACGGCAAGAGGCAAAAGGCTCGCTCCTTTCCCGAATGGCACAAAGGTTGGGGATGTAGATGTCATTATCCAGAGCTGCCCATAGGACCTTTTCACCTGGGGCAGCTCTTATTTTCTTACCGTCAATCGTCAGAGAAACGCTTTTAGCTTTTGCCAGTACCCTTCCCCTTATTCTCTCCCCGAGGGAGAGGAAATCTTAGCACGGAAGTTATCTTCCCAAACTGGCTTACCACCCTTTAAAAGAGCCCTTGTACTTTGCCGGTCTTCGTATCGATATCTACTCTTCTGAATGCCGGATCGGAGCTGGTTCCTGGCATCAGGCTGATTGTGCCAGCGCAGGGACAAAGGAATTTCGCCCCGGAGTAAATCAAGACGTCACGAATGGGCAGGGCCCATCCTTTGGGGACGCCCTTAAGGGTTGGGTCATGCGTCAGGCTCAAATGGGTCTTGACCATCATGGTGGCGTATTCGTTGTACTTGGGATCGGCCTCAAACATCTTGGCCTTAGCCTCGGCATCTGCGCTCCATGATACGCCATCGGCTCCATAGACTACTTTGGCAATCTTGTCCACCCGCTCGCGCAGCTTCATTTCCGAGGGGTAGAGGAATTTGAAGTTGGTCTTTTCATTGCAGGCTTCCATAACCACATCGGCGAGCTCCAGGGCGCCATCGCCGCCCTTGAGCCAGTGCTCACTGAGTGCGCAGCGTGCCCCGGCCGCTTCGGCTGCCTTGCGCACCATGGCAATCTCTTCCTTGGTGTCGGTGTGGAAGGCGTTGATACACACTACGGGGTTAATGCCCGCGGTCCTTATGGTGTTGATGTGATGCAGCATATTCGGAAGACCTTTCTCCAGGAGTCCCAGGTCTGCCTTAGTGTAGGACTCAGGCAGGGGCAAACCAGCTACTACCTTAGGCCCGCCACCATGCATCTTGAGTGCCCTGATGGTGGTCGTAAGCACCGACACGTGCGGCTTGAGGCCGCTGTAACGGCACTTGACATTCCAGAACTTCTCGAATCCGATGTCTGCGGCAAAGCCGCTCTCGGTGACGTGGTAGTCGAACATCTTCAGCCCGATACGGTCACCGATGATGGAAGACTGTCCCACGGCAATGTTAGCGAACGGGCCGGCGTGCACCATACAGGGCTGATATTCTACGGTGCACATCAGGGTGGGATTGATTGTATTGCGCATCCAGGCAGTCATGGCACCTCCCACCTCCAGGTCTTTGGTGGTAAGAATGTTGCCTTCCCTGTCGAAGGCTACGGTAATTTCATCCATCCTTTTGCGCAGGTCTGCGAGGTCCGTGACGATGGATAACATAGCCATAAGCTCTGAACTCACAGCAATACCGAACCGGGACTGCATCGTGTAGCCATCCATGCGACCGCCAAGTCCTATGACGATGTTCCTGAGGCTCTGGGCACAGAAGTCCAGTATCCACCCCATCTCCACTCTAGTAGGGTCAACATTCAGTCGGCGCATCCTTGTGCGCTTGGCTAGCTCCTCGTCGCTGTAATTACGCTCATGCTGCATTCTGGCGGTAAGTGCTACCATAGCCAGGTTATGGGCATTCATTATGTCGTTGATGTCACCAGTAAGACCCATGGAGAACTCGGTCATGGGAATGAGCAGAGCATTGCCTCCCCCGGCAGCAGTACCCTTGATGTTCATGGTCGGACCACCGGAGGGCTGGCGTATGCAACCACCGACATTCTTACCCCGTTTGCCCATGCCTTCCAGGATACCCATGGTAGTCGTTGTTTTCCCCTCTCCTAGCGGGGTAGGGGTTATGGCAGTTACCTCGACGTACTTGCCATCGGGCTTACCCTTGAGGCGCTCGATGATCTTCATGAAATCGAGCTTACATAGTCTCCCGTAAGGAATGATCTCATCCTTCTGCAGGTTCAGTTTTTCCCGCCACTCCTCGAACGTCGGCATGTTTTCTTCGGCAGCTTCCGCAATCTGCCAGTCTTTCATTTTTGTTGCATCGTAAGCCATGATAGCCTCCTTTCTTATCCTTTTTATGTATTATTTTCTCATGCGCTCAGCCCTGCGCTCAGCTGCCACTACAGTGTTGACCATAAGCATGGTGATGGTCATGGGGCCGACCCCTCCCGGCACGGGGGTAATGGCGCTGGCTTTCTCCTTGACCGTCTCGAACTCTACATCCCCCCTGAGGTCAGCGACCTGCTTGCTGGGGTCCTTCTTGCTGGGCTTCCATCCCACCCGGTTTACACCGACATCGATAACAACTGCTCCCTCTTTTACCATGTCGGCTTTAATAACTTCCGGAGAGCCCATTGCGGCAACCAGGATATCCGCCTGTCTAGTGATTTCAGCCATGTTTTTGGTGCCAGTGTGGACGACTGTCACAGTGGCATTGGCACGCTTGTTTTTCTGTACCAGCATAGCCATGAGAGGCTTGCCTACTATGTTGCTTCGACCGCATATGACTACATGCTTGCCTTCAGGAGGGTTGCCGCTGCGTATCATTAACTCCACTGCGCCGTGCGGTGTGCAGGGCATGAAATACGGGTCTCCGATGAGCATCTTGCCCACGTTGACCGGGTGGAAGCCATCCACGTCTTTAGCCGGATCGATTAGATTCAGCACTTTGTCGGCATTGATGTGTTTGGGCAGTGGCAATTGAACCAGTATGCCATCAACGTGCTCTGCTTTATTCATTTCCTCTACTTTGGAGAGGAGTTCCTCCTCTGAGGCGCTCTCAGGCAGGACAATGGTTTGGGACCACACGCCTATCTCTTCGGCCGCCTTTTCCTTGCCCGAGACGTAGGAAACAGACGCCGGGTCCTCTCCCACGCGAATCATGACGAGGCCCGGTGTTACGCCCTGTTTCTTGAGCTTGGATACCCGCTCAGTCAGTTCGCTCCTGATCTCCTTGGCCACTTCGTTTCCTGAAATTATCTTTGCCGTCATCTGGACCTCCCTTTTTAATTCTTAACTTGCCGGTTTATCGATAAGTCCCGGCTTAACAGCACTAAGGCGTGCTGCAATATCCTGCACTCGGCCGATGACCTCTGGACTGGAATTGGTGAGTGGGAAATTGCCAAGGCCAGCCTCTATTATACTCTGGTCGTAGGGAATAAAGCCCAGAAATTCAAAATCTGACATGGCGGAAATAAGAAAATTCTTGTCCTGTTCGCTGCGGATTTTATTAGCTACCACTGCGATGTTTTCCAGCCCTATGTCTTTTGCCAGTTCTCTTATTCTGTAGGCTGTTTCAATACTTGCTTTACCTGGCTCCACTACAATAATCATCTTGTCCACAGCTCTCGCTGTCGCCCGCCCTAGGTGCTCGATCCCGGCCTCCATGTCTATTATGACTACTTCGTTTCTCTTCAGGAGTATGTGGGCAACCAGAGCTTCCAGCAGGGCGTTTTCAGGACAATAACAACCACTACCGCCCTTCTTCAAACGCCCCATCACCATTAATTTGATTCCATTATGCTCCACCCAATACTTTTCCGGTATGTCGTCAACCCTGGGATTTAGTTTGAAGTAAGGTGCGGCCTGGCCAGGACGTACCCCTGTCCTTTCTTCAATCAGGTCTGCCATCTCGGATATTGGGGTTATCCTCTTGGGGTAAGGAAAGCCGAGGCTGGCGGCCAGGGTAGCATTTGGGTCGGCATCTATGGCTAAAACAGAGTAACCGGACTGGGTAAGTATAGTGGAAAGCAGAGAGACCAGCATTGTTTTGCCTACCCCCCCTTTACCACTAACGGCAATTTTCATTCCAAGCTAAGAATTATATACTGCATAAACAGGAGAAATCAAGACCGCAACGACTATTATTCAATGAGGTCAACTCTATTTTCCCAACGAAATTGCTTCAGCTGACTTCGCTAGCCTGGCAATGATGTAAAGGCGAAGCAAAATAGAGTCGCCCACAACAGTTTGCTCGCAGAAAGCAAACGGTGATAGAATACAAGGTTGGGGCTGCACCAGCCGGTCTACTCGGCTCAGGTGGGTGCCAGAGATGCTTTTTAAGGGAGGTTGACATGCCGTATGGATACGAGATAAATGAACTGGCCAAGGAAGAATCCTGGCGAATGTTTCGAATAATTGGCGAGTTTGTAGAGGGTTTTGATAAGCTTTCCAGTATCGAACCGGCGGTGACTATATATGGTTCGGCCAGACTGGGAATGGATGATGAGCTATATGCGGAAACAAGAGAGATAGCCTATCGGCTTGGACAGTTAGGCTTCTCAATCGTAACTGGTGGGGGGCCGGGTGTAATGGAGGCCGCCAACAAAGGTGCACGAGAGGCTGGGGTTACATCGGTCGGTCTGAATATCTCCCTGCCCGAAGAACAAATCTGTAATGACTATACCACAAAGGCGATAACGTTTGATCACTTCTTTACTCGTAAAGTCATGCTGGTGAAATATGCCGTTGCCTTCGTCATAATACCGGGTGGCTTAGGCACTCTTGACGAACTGACAGAGGTATTAACCTTAATGCAAACCCACAAGATAAAACCTTTCCCCGTAGTATTGTTAAATAGCGAGTTTTGGGATGGATTCTTGGATTGGCTGCGGAGCTCCGTCTTACCCAGGCAGTATGTCTCTGAGAGTGATTTCGACCTATTGAGAGTTTTGGATCGCCCTGAAGAGGTAGTGGAGGCTATTCGGAGGTGGTATGTTAGGCATGAGGTCATTGGCAGGAAGGCCTTGCTCAAGTGAGTGTCAGCCTACATTTTTAGCTTTTCATTGCCTGACATGATGTTTAGGGAGGTATACGATTCTGTTTCCGTTTCTCCTGTTGATATGTCAAATTGCCCTGGAGGACCCAATAACCCTCTTCGTTAGCTTGACACTGGGCAATTTGGGGTGTAGAATTCCCTTTTCTGTATGGGGGTGAGAAGATTTACGCTATTATTGAAATAGGTGGCAAACAGTACAAAGTAGCCCCAAAGCAAACACTGGAAGTTGAGCTTTTGGATGTCCCTGAAGGCGACATAGTTGAGCTTGATAAGGTATTATTTATTGGGGAAGATAAAAATACCCTTGTGGGGAATCCCCTTATTAAGGGGGCTAAGGTTGTGGCTACTTCTTTAGGGGAAGCTAAAGGAGAAAAGGTTATCGTATTTAGATATAAGTCCAAAGTTCGCTACCGAAGCAAGAGGGGACACCGCCAGACTTATACTAGAATATTGGTAAACGAAATTGTTAAGGGTAAAGGAAAGTAGGCATGGCACATAAAAAGGGCGGTGGCAGCACAGGTTATGGGCGGGATAGTCAGGCTAAACGCTTGGGAGTTAAGAGGTACGGGGGAGAACAAGTTCGCGCTGGGACTATTTTGGTCCGGCAACGTGGGACTCGTATACTGCCAGGAAACAATGTTGGCCTGGGCAAAGACTATACCCTCTTTGCCTTAATAGACGGCTATGTCAAATATGAGCCGGCGACCAGATATAAAAAGAAGGTGAGTGTTTATAAATGAAGGATAAAATCCATCCTAAGTATTATGATAATGCTAAAGTGACTTGCCTTTGTGGTAATACCTTCACTATTGGTTCAACCAAGCCAGAAATCAGAGTAGAAGTATGTGGTAAATGCCACCCCTTTTATACGGGTGAACAAAGGATAGTCGATTCTATGGGAAGGGTAGAGCGCTTTAAGAAGCGATACAAGATGAAATAGAATGCATTCAACTCTCCATCTCGACTCTCTGTTTCTTCCTGTTCATCTATGTCAGGCCGGAGGTCCAGAGGTCTGTTATCTCTCGTTGTGGCTAAATACAAAACGGCGAACGTTTACTTTTAAGCTTACCTTGGGAAACTAGAAATTCACTCATCGCTGCTACTTCAGGAGGTAAACTTTATAGTTTCAGCAGTTTTTATCATAATACGATTAAGGATTTTTTATGGTGAGACAAAATTATAGCCTGTGCTTTAGGCGGCTAGGGAGATTGAGGCGCTAATGGAAAAGTCTTTTCATTACGGTGGCCAGGCAGTCATTGAGGGGGTGATGATACGGGGGAAGGAAGGCGTGGCTGTATCTGTACGTCAGCCCAATGGAGAATTAAGCACAGTAAGGCAGCCCCTGGCCAGCGTATACAAAGGGCGTCTCAGAGAAATGCCTTTAATAAGAGGAATTATCGTTCTCGTGGAAACCCTGGTTTTGGGCACGCAATCATTACTTCACTCTGCTCAAGTTGCAGCAGCGGAGGAAGGAGAAGAAAAAATACCTGCGGCGCTTTTATGGGGGACGGTAGCCGTGAGCCTTGCCTTGGGTGTAGCTCTCTTCGTCATGGTTCCTCTCTTTGTCACCCGCTACCTTATCGACCCTTATATCGGTTCTGCCTTATTGAGCAATGTCTTGGAGGGACTTATCCGTATTGGCATTTTTATCGCTTACCTCAAGCTGATAAGTTTAATACCTGATATTAAGAGAGTCTTTGCTTATCACGGAGCCGAGCATAAAGTAGTGAATGCCTATGAGGCAGGTGTCCCTTTGGAGGTGGAGGCGGTTAAGAATTATTCTACTGCCCATGCTCGCTGCGGCACCGCCTTTTTATTTATCGTTCTAATCGTAGCTATCTTTGTCTTCGCCCTGGTTGGTCAGCCAACCCTATGGATACGCATACTGTCCCGCATAGCCCTAATCCCGGTTATCGCGGTTGTTAGCTATGAAATCATGAAATTCGGGGCAGCCCACAGCAATAACAAGATAGTACGAGTTCTCCTGGCCCCGGGGCTGATGTTGCAATCTATGACCACCAGGGAACCTGACGATAGCCAACTAGAGACTGCTATATCGGCGCTAAACGAGGTCATCGAGATTGACAGGGCTGCTGATTCTAGTGACAGTACATAATACAATGTTGACAAAATAGTACGGATTTGGTATTATATAAGATAGCCATTGACCCTTGAGGCAGTGAGCTAGTGGACTAGGTAGTTAGAAGTCCGCTTGGATCGGTGATGACCGAGACGGACAATAGGAGCTGTAGCGATGGCCCTCTCGGTTACGCCGAGAGGGTTTTTAATTTATGGTTATGTATGGCGCTATATCGGATGTTCCGGGAATCAAGGTCGGTCATTATACCGATAAGGAGGCAGTGACTGGCTGCACAGTAATACTTTGTGAGCCAGGGGCAGTTGCCGGCGTCGATGTCAGTGGCTCATCGCCGGGGACCAGGGAAACAGACCTCCTCCGCCCGGGAAATTTAGTGGAAAGGGTTCAAGCTATCGTTCTCAGTGGGGGCAGCGCCTTTGGCCTGGATGCCGCTGCGGGGGTTATGAAGTATTTGGAGGAGCGAGGATTTGGTTATGAGACTAGCGCCGGGAGAGTGCCAATTGTGCCTGCCGCCATTATTTTCGACCTGAATATAGGTGATTCTAAAATCAGACCCGGAGCTAACGAAGGCTATCAAGCTTGCCTGGCTGCTACTAATATCGAAGTGGCTGAAGGGTGCGTTGGCGCTGGCACCGGAGCGACAGTGGGCAAGATTCTCGGCATAGAGAGAGCGGTTAAAAGTGGTTTAGGGACTGCCAGTCAAAAAATAGCCGGAGATATTGTGGTAGCCGCCCTGATGGTGGTAAATGCCGTTGGAGATGTGATTGAATCTGGGACGAGGAAAATTCTGGCGGGACCTCGCAAGCCGGACGAAAGCGGATTCTTATCTACATCCGAGCTATGGAAAGGCGAACTTAAGAAAGCAGTTCCGCCTTTTAATACCGTAATTGGGGTAGTGGCTACCGATGCCAAACTTAGTAAAGTTGAGGCAGGCAAAGTGGCCCGCGTGGCCCAGGTTGGCACCGCTCGCACTATTGACCCATGTCATACCATGTATGATGGCGATGCTTTATTCGTTCTTTCCTCGGGTGATAAGGAGGCCGACGTTAATGCTCTGGGGGCAGCGGCTGCCGAAATTGTCGCCGAAGCCATAGTTAGAGCAATTCGAAAGGCGGAAACTTTGGCTGGTGTGCCAGCAGCTAAGGATGTAATCAGATGTTAAAGACAGGCTTTATTGGCGCTGGAACGACGGGCACTGCCTTGGCAGTAAGGCTTTCTCAAAAGGAATGCCCGGTGGTGGCTGTATCCAGTCGAACCTTGTCCTCGGCACAGAAGCTAGCCGGACTGGTGCCCAATTGCCGGATTTGCCATACAGCTCAGGAGGTGGCAGAGGCTGCCGAGCTGGTCTTCATCACCACTCCTGATGATATTATAGCCCAGGTATGCGGCGAGGTTCGGTGGTATGAAAGACAGAGCGTCGTGCATTGCAGTGGCGCTCATTCCGTGGATATTCTGGAACCAGCAAGAAAACTCGGGGCCACTGTTGGCTCCTTTCACCCGCTGCAGACTTTTGCCGATGTTGACCAGGCCATGGAAAACTTGCCTGGCTCTACCTTTGCCCTGGAAGCCAAAGAGCCCCTATTATCAATGCTAAAGGAGTTTACTTCTCTCCTGAACGGCAACTGGGTGGAACTTAAGCCAGGGGACAAGGTGCTGTATCACGCAGCAGCCGTTTTCGCTTGTAATTATCTGGTGACTCTGGTTAAGCTGGCTCTGGACTTATGGCTGGACTTCGGTGTATCGTCAAAAGAGGCGACCAGGGCCTTGCTGCCCTTGCTCCAAGGAACGATAAACAATATTGACAATATCGGCTTGCCTGACTGCCTCACCGGTCCTGTTGCCCGCGGGGATTTAGGCACTATAAAGAGGCACTTGAACGCTCTTGAGGTTAAGAGTCCCTCTTTGCTAACTACATATAAGGAACTGGGGCTTCAGACTATTCCTATTGCTTTAGCTAAAGGCAAGGTCAATGAACAAAAGGCAGAAGAGATGAAAGCCTTACTTTCCTTGAAAAAGTAAGAAGGGAGATAGAAAATGAGAACTATGCTGAAAAGTAAAATCCACCGAGCCCGGGTTACTCAGGTCGATTTAGATTACGAAGGCAGTATCACTATTGACCGGTCCCTCATGGAGGCCAGCGATATCTTGCCCTTTGAAAGGGTAGAGGTGCTAAATATTAACAATGGGGCCAGGTTCAGCACTTATGCTATCGAAGGTGAGGCAAATTCGGGGATTATTGGTATCAACGGTGCTGCCGCCAGACTGGTGGCCAAAGGCGACTTAGTTCTCATCCTCTCTTATTGCCAGGTTCCTGATGATGAGGCAATCAGTATGACCCCAAGCATAGTTCGTGTTGATAGTCAAAACAGAATCATTGAGCCTTTACCTATGGTTCCTCAATGGGAGAGAATTCAGAAGCCAGTAGCCAGTAGGGGTGACCTTTGATTGCTAAATCCTGACTGCTGACTACTATTTTAGGGGGAAACAATGCGGGTTACCATTACCGAGATAAAAGAGATGAAGCAGAGGAAAGAAAAGATACCTATGCTTACCGCTTATGATTATATGACGGCCAAGATGGTTGATGAAGCTGGTGTGCCTCTGATATTGGTTGGGGATAGCTTGGGGATGGTGATGTTGGGCTATGAGTCAACTATCCCGGTGACCATGGAAGAGATGATTCATCATACCAAAGCTGTAGTGAGAGGAGCTAGGAAGGCATTAATAATAGGCGATATGCCGTTTATGACCTATCATGTCAGCATCTCCGATGCTTTACATAATGCTGCAAAATTTATTCAAGAAGGGGGAGCACAGGCGGTGAAGCTGGAGGGAGGTGAGGTTGTTGCTGAGCAAGTCAGACGCCTTGTTGGCTGCGGCATCCCGGTTATGGGGCATATTGGCGTTACCCCACAATCGCAGCATCAATTGGGGGGATTCAAGGCGCGGGGTAAGGTAGTGGAGGAAGCCAAAAAGTTGCTTAGCGATGCTCGTATTCTGGAGGAAGCTGGCGCCTTTGCTATCGTTCTGGAATGCACTCCAGCACCTCTTTCCGAACTGATTACTCAAAAGCTAGCTATCCCTACAATCGGCATCGGCGCGGGGCCTGATTGTGATGGTCAAGTCCAGGTAATCAGCGATATGTTGGGCCTTTATACCGACTTTGTGCCCAGGCATGCCAAGCAATATGCCAGGTTAGCCGGAGAAATTAAGACTGCTGTTGAAGATTACATATCTGAAGTTAAATCTCTCAGTTTCCCCACTGGGGAGCAGAGCTATACCATGGATGAAAGCCTCATCAAACAGCTAAAGGCTGAAAGCTAGCGGCATGCAGGTAGTAGGGCCTATCTTTGAGATAAGGGCATTAAGGCAAAAGCTCAGCGGCTCAGTGGGCTTCGTCCCCACTATGGGCTATCTTCACGAAGGTCATCTGGCTTTGGTAAAGCAGGCCAGGGTAGAAAATTCCGCCGTTATTGTCAGTATTTATGTTAACCCCGCTCAATTTGGCTCCGGGGAAGATTTCGGCAGTTATCCGCGAGAGCTTAATCGTGACCTGGAGCTATTGCGGGAAGAGGGGGTGGATATCGTCTTTGTTCCCTCTGATGATGATATGTACCCAGCCGAATTTAGTAGCTGGGTGGATGTGGAGAAGGTAACCGAGCGACTCGAGGGAGCATCTCGTCCGGGACACTTTCGGGGTGTAGCCACCGTAGTGGCCAAGCTATTCAACATTGTCCAGCCATCACGGGCCTACTTCGGGCAGAAAGACGCCCAGCAAGTGGTGGTCATTAAGAGAATGGTGGCCGACCTCAACATGGGGGTAGAAATCGTGGTTGTACCTACGGTCAGGGAAAGCGACGGTCTGGCCATGAGCAGTCGCAATATTTACCTCAGCTCCAGGGAGCGCCAGGCAGCCACAATATTGTTCAAGGCTCTTACCTTAGCCCGGCAATTAAGGCAGGGTGGGGAAAAGTATGCTGAAAAGATTCGCCGGCAGATGACCTCACTTATCCAGAAAGAACCTCTAGCCCGAATTGACTACGTCAGCATTGCTGATGCCGAAACACTGGAAGAATTGAACTTAATCGATCGCCCGACCTTGGTTTCTTTAGCTGTCAGGATAGGCAAAACGAGGTTGATAGATAACGTGCCTCTGGAATAAGTGTCTCGGTTGAGCGCGTTTGGAATGAATCATGATTAAGACAATGCAAGACTGCACGGATTGGAGAAATCTATTATCAAGCCATGTTGATTTGTCTTAAGTAATACAAATCTGTTACAATATATTAGCTTTCCAAACGGGCAAAGGTTCCGTGAAATAGTCGAGAGGAGATAAATATGCCGATAAAGTTCGAATTCGCAAATCTAGATAAGGGAGCGTGGGTCCTACTGCGCCAAGTCTACACCCTGGTTTCGAGGTGCGAGGACAAGGTATTTAGTGAATACAAGCTCACTACGGAGCAGCATTCAGTGCTTATGGCTATAAAACACATTAATGCCCCTGTAAGAGTAACTGCGGTAGCCAAATGGTTAGACCGTAGCACGAACAGCGTCAGTATGATAGTCGACCGCATGGTCAAAGCTGGTCTGGTGAGAAGAGTAAGAGACAGGAAGGACCGCAGGGCAGTATCGTTGACTATCACCAACAAGGCGGAGAAGGCCTATGTACCGGCAACCGTAGCAGGCTGGGGGCTCATCGAAGAAATCCTGTCGCCACTATCGGATGAGGACAAGCGTACCTTGATCAGTCTGCTTGAGAGGCTTAGAGACAAGACATATGATTATCTCGAGCCTGGGGAGGTTGTAGCGGAAGTAAGGATAAGTGAGACTGAGAACTTAGCCCAGTTAATGAAACAGGGGGGCCAGTAAAAGTCGTCCTCCACTCCCAGAGCCAAGCGCCAGAGAGCTGAGGGCTGAGATTGCCGCGCCGGCGGCACATCACCCTTGTCCTTCGATAGAATCAGGACATGCTCTTAATCTTCTCGCGTCAAGGTGGAGGAGATTGCTTCGTCCTGATAAGTCGGGACTCGCAATGACGGAAGGGTTTTAGGGGAGAGGAAATCGGGCTCCCAATTACATATTGACAGATTTTATCCTCGGAAACTTCAAATATTAAATTTGACGACCTTTGGGTTTATTTGACAGCAAAGAGACTGTGTTATATAATAGGCATACTCCTGATCGGAGAATAGTTTCGTACGTTAACAATTGAATAGGTTTTGTGTTCTGCCTGGCGTGGGTCAAGGGAGAAAGAGCATAGGGTGGATGCCTTGGCATCGGCAGCCGAAGAAGGGCGTGGCAAGACTGCGAAAAGCCTCAGTGAGCTGTCTAGCTAGCTTAGCTGAGGATTCCCGAATGGGGCAACCTGCTTGGGTGAAACCCAGGCACTCGCTAAAGCGAGGGGGAACTGGGTGAACTGAAACATCTTAGTAACCTGAGGAAGAGAAATCAACAGAGATTCCCTGAGTAGTGGCGAACGAAAGGGGAAAAGTCCAAACCAAGGTAGCTAAGTGGACTTGGATCCTAAGCTATTTTGGGGTTGCAAGACGCAAGGGGCAGATTCCAAGGTCTGCCGCAGAGTGACAAAACTTTTCCTTAGTCGAATGCTTCTGGAAAGGGCAACCGTAGAAGGTGATAGTCCCGTAGATGAAAAGGGAAAGTCTCTGCTTGTGTTCTTGAGTACCACGGGACACGTGGAATCCTGTGGGAATCAGGGGGGACCACCCTCCAAGGCTAAATACTGCTGATGACCGATAGTGAACCAGTACCGTGAGGGAAAGGTGAAAAGCACCCCGGGAGGGGAGTGAAATAGAATCTGAAACCCTATGCTTACAAGC
>Ga0315545_1001290_pt1 | contig 24656 bp, 24 predicted proteins | sample SalMarSW160210MG_FD_203096 | JGI IMG/M metagenome (GOLD analysis project Ga0315545, IMG submission 203096) | Salt marsh sediment microbial communities from the Plum Island Ecosystem LTER, Massachusetts, United States - Salt Marsh Sediment SW1602-10 ...
GATTACATTCAGCATTAGGCTATAAATCGCCAATAGAGTTTGAAAAGATGCATTTTAACTCAAGTATCTACTCTATGTGTCCTATGAATGGGGAACCCTCGCAGTCTGCATCACTAACATTATGAATGGATCAGTTTTTTGGGAGAAGATCAAAACCTACTCCGGCAAACGTCAGTAAGGTCATTAACGTCAGTGTATTATTATTTTTTATACAAGTATCTGAATCATTCTTATTAATTACTCAATTTTTACTATTACTTATTTATTTTGCAACAATGTAATAATTTCGTCTGAAAAACATATTCGTCTTTTCCCACAGAAACAGTATTTTCTTTTAAAGATTATAATTATCTTTTAAAATACTACTGATACTCAGATATAATTATTAATATTATTTGTTGACCCCTTCTTCTAATATTTCTCTCAGAAATTTATTCATTTTTACAGCATTAGAAGTATGGAAAATCTCCTTCATATCCAATTTATCTATTTTTTTAGCCATTTTATAAAAGAAATTGATGTTATCAATACTTTCTCTTACAATTTTTGAAGGATCTTCCCTGTAAGGAAACAGGTCTAGTCCATGCCACTTATCATATTTATTTTTATATAACCAGTAAGAAAACTCTAAAGTTTGCCAGAAATTTACACTACCTACAATTATATCATCATCAAATATATTATGGTTATCATTCCAATGTGTGTGAAAAAGCTTGCCATATCTATTTATAAGAGCCAGAGATTCAGAAATATTTTCTTTAACTATAAGCGCATGCCCTATATCAATATTCACTCCTAGATTATCCTTATTTATTTCATTGACTATTGTCATAACTTCACCAGCTCTTCCAAGGAATATATGGGTTCTAGGTTCAAACTGCTTGTATTCAATTGCAAATTTCTGGTCAGGACAATAATCGCACAGGACATTCAGACATTCCACCATCCAATCCAACCTTTTGCTGTAATCGACCTGGAAGAAATAATCATAGCCATCCTGAGCAGGCCAGTAGACCATCACTTCTGGATTGAATTCCCTGGATACATCCACAGTTCTTTTAGCAAGGTCCAGAGCTTCTTTTCTGATAGCAGGTTCAGGATTTGAAAATGCTCCATATTTCCATTTAGGATTAACCCATAGATGAGGACAAAATTGAACTATTCTCAATCCTGTTTCTTCAAGTACCTCTCTTATTATATCCATATTGTTCTCGTTTATCTCTGTAGGATAATGTATTTCAATACCTTTGACATCATCAATCTCTGAAATTGATTTTATCCTCTCTATCACACTTTTTTGAGGACGATATCCATCTTTTACAAACCGGTCATACACACTGCCCATAAACCATACACCTACAGATACTTTAATTTTCATTATTTTTCCTCCTTTATTTCTCTAACAATCCCTTTGCGGTCTTGTAATCCGTTGCCAAAATACTGATAATCTTTCCTCTAAGAGCTCCATATATGGCATTTATTTTGGATTCTCCCCCAGCTACTCCGATAACGTATCTAATCTTTTTTAACTGAGAAATATCCATTCCTATAGTTCTATCTTCTAATTTCGTTTTACAACTATTACCTTCCATATCATAAAAATTAGTATTTATATCCCCTATTGCACAACTATCAAATATCTTTTTTATATCTTCTTTTTTCAAAACCCCATCTTTATAAAGGATAGTAGATGGTTCTGGAGCTACAGCTCCTATTCCAATAATTGCAATATCAACCTTATTAAACATTTCAATAGTTCTCTTTATGTTGCTGTCATTGAAGAGTAGTTCCTTTGTTTTGATATCATCAACGATAGCAGGTGCATATAGCTGATAACATTTGGCATTAAATATTTTGGATAACCTTCTGCTAAGCTCAATGGCATTATACGCTGTCTCTACCTGATTCAATCCTCCAGTCAACTGGACTACAGAAACATTTTTCCTATTTATTTCAGAGGGAATTTCATTTATCATCTCATAAATTGTAGTTCCCCATGCAATTCCTACTGTATCGCCATCTTGTATCATATCAATAAAACAATTTGCCGCAGCCTTTCCAATATTTTTCTTTGTAATATTGTAATCAGGATAAGAATCTACAATACATACCCGGAAGATCTTAAACTTCCTTTCGATTTTGTTCTCTAGATCAATGAAGTTATTTTTTGGTTCTTCAATGTTTATTTTTACGATACCTTCCTTTACTGCATCATCAATCAGCTTTGCTACTTTAAACCTGGAGATCCTTAAATTTTTACTGATCTCTATCTTTGATAGATCCTGTTCATAATATAACTTACTGACTTTTACTTTTAAAAGGCGGCCTTCCAATCTCTTTCACCTGCAACTTTCATATAATAAATTTTTTTTGATTCTCTAGTAATATATCATAATTTATAGTGTTAGAATATGATCTCCTCTTTTCTACCAGATTTCACAGATTTTAAAATGGCATCACATATTACGGCGGCCTTATAACCATCTACGAAGGTGGCTGCCATGGGTTCAAGTTTTTTATTATTTATAACAGCATCTACTATATTATAAGCTGTATGCACAAAAGTATGCTCCCAACCTATAATATGTCCTGATGGCCACCATTTACTGAAATATGGGTGATTTGGTTCTGTGACACTTATTTTGTGGAAACCTAATGTTTCCCTGATATTTTCATCTTTTAAATAAACATGTAGATAATTCATATTTTCCAAATCCCAGAAAATACTTCCGTTCTCTGCGTTAATTTCAAAAGTCTCATAATTCTTTCTACCAAGGCAATATGGAGAACCTTCCAGTGTGCCAATAGCACCGTTTTTAAACTCAGCTGTTGTGGCAAAAGCATCATATACTTCCACTTTAACTTTTTTTGATGGGTTATTTATAAGTGGTCTTTTGTCTACAAATATCTTCGCAACAGACATAACCGATTTTATTTCACCACATAACCACCTGCTAAGATCTATAATATGTGAAAAATCACCTATGGCTCCTGAGTTTGTGAATTTCTTATCTCTACGCCAGACTAAGGGAATATCCGGATCAGCCAGCCAGTCCTGCAGGTATTTTGCTCTAAAATGATATATTTTCCCCAGTTTTCCAGAAGTTATTAAGTTCTTTGCTAATATTATTGCTGGCACCATCCTATAGTTATAATTACACAAATGTTTCACGTTAGCTTCCTCAGCAGCTTCAAGCATTAATTTAGCATCTAACGCAGCAGGGGCCAGGGGCTTTTCACAAACCAGGTTTTTTCCAGCTTTTGCTGCTTCGATGCAGGGTTTTACATGGACACTGTCAGGGGCAACATTTACAAATATCTCAATCCTATCATCATTTATAAGGTCATTCCAATCAGTACAGTACTCGGAATACCCATATCTGATAGCCGCTTCTGAGACTTTTTCTTTGTTTCTTCCGCAGATCTTTATTAATTTGGGTCTGGCTGGGGGTGGCCAAAATATATAAGGCATCCTTATATATCCATTGGAATGAGCCTTTCCCATAAATGCATAGCCGAGCATGCCTATACCGATATTCGGAATATCAAATCTATTTTCTCCATTTCGAGTAGATGACAAATCTTTTTTTTCATTCATAATTCTTCCATTCATTAATTAACCAATTATTATTAAGCCCACCATATTTTACCAGGTTCTTCTAACAGGATTAAACCTGTCAAGAATTCTACAGCCTTTTTAAATCCCTCATCACGGGACATTAAAGGATCTTCATGCTCAATACTAATAACACCATCATATCCCTTCAACCTAAGCATGGATACAAAATCTTTCCAAAACTCCTCACCGTGGCCATAACCTACTGTCCTGAATGTCCAAGCTCTTTTAGAGACCTCTGAATAATGCTTCCAGTCATTCACTCCACAGTAATCTACGACAAACTTATTTACATAGATATCCTTTGCGTGGACATGTATTATAGCATCGCCCAACCTATCTATAGCTAGTATGGGATCAATACCCTGCCAGAAAAGATGACTGGGATCAAAATTACAGCACACTTCTTTTCCGGTCTCCTTACGGAGTTTAAGTAGAAGCTCGGGATTATATATCATATCACCTGGATGCATTTCAAGGCCGAATCTAACTCCAGCATCTTTACCCAGTTTTGCCATATCCTTCCAGAAAGGTATGAGCTTTTCTTGCCATTGCCATTTAATGGCTTCGTCAAAATATGGAGGCCATGGGCATGTTATCCAGTTAGGATATTTTGCATCCTTACCTGCACCAGGACATCCACCAAAACAGTTTACTACATCTACACCAACCAGAGGAGCAAGTTCAATTGTAGCCTTTAGATCATCACTATGTTCATAAGCATATTTTTTATCAGGATGTAATGGATTTCCATGTACAGAAAGAGCACTTATTTTTAATCCATAGTTTTCTACAGAATTTATAAATCTTTTCCTTTTTGCCTTATCTTTAAGCAACTCCTGAGGATTAAGATGTCCCTTTCCTACGAAACCCCCACTGCCTACCTCAATTGTATTTAATTTATATTCATTCGCTGCCTTACAGGCTTCTTCCCAGGTTCTGTCTCCAAATATAGTAGAAAATACTCCAAGTTTCATTTCTCTCTCTCCTTTTCATATATTCTTTTTTCCAATTCAATATATGGATTTTTAACTATCTGTACTCCATAAAAAATTCTCTACTTCTTCCACTGACGGCAGTGAAGGGATCACACCTATTTTTGTAGAGGTTATGGCTGCAGCTGCGCTGGCAAACTTTATTACAGAAAGCATAATTTCTTTATTTGATATCACATTATCAAAACTATTTTCTATTATCTTAAAAAGAATTGCGGAAACAAAACTATCCCCACATCCGTTAGAATCAACTGTATTTACCTTGTATGCTGCAAGTTTACCGAATAATTTCCTGGTTTTGTAATAACACCCTTCCTCCCCCAATGTAACTAGACAAAGACCAGGTCCTTCTGATAAAATATTGTCCATAGCTCTGTCAATTTCTTTTTCTCCTGTTAAAAAAAACAATTCTTCGCAGTCAACCTTTACTATATCAGCAAAATTTAGTGCTGAAAAAATTTCCATTTTTGCTTTATCAACATCACACCATAGGTCCAGCCTCAGATTTGGGTCGTAAGAGATTATAGACCCGGATTCTCTTGCGATTTGTACCCCCTTCATGGTAGCTGACCTGGCCGGTTCATCAATTAATGTAACAGAACCGAAATGAAAAATTTTTGTATTTTTAATAAAATCTTTATTGAATTCTCCTGAATCCAATCTCATATCTGCACTGGGGTTTCTGTAAAACAAGAATTCCCTTTCATTTGGATTTGGAAGAGAAATAAAGGCCAGTCCTGTTCTAGCATTCCTATCATACTGCAATTGACTGCAATCTACTCCGGCACTCTCCATACAATCTTTGATAAATTCCCCGAATTCATCTTTTCCTATTCTGCCTAAAAATGCAGATTTTTTTTTCAGTTTTGCTATACCTACAGCTACATTAGCAGGGGCACCACCTGCAACTTTTTTAAACATTTCTACATCCTTCAGTTTTTTCCCATATTCCATGGATATAAAATCAATCAGTGCCTCGCCAAGACATATAACATCAAGTTTTTTCAATTCCATTAGCCTATTTTCTTAATTTATACAAATATTTCTCTGTTTATATGATTTTACCATGAACAAATTGTATTAATTCTTATCAAAATAGATTCCTTATCAATAACCCAGAGCCTCCAATCTGGATCTTACTACTTCTTCATCATCTGATTTATTCGATTGGCTGTAAAAGCCCGGCTCTTTTAGAATAGAAAGTATAGAGGATCCCTCCATTTCCGTGGGTGGTTCCAATTTTTGAATATCCATAATCGTTGGTGCAATATTAAGTAATGATATTCCTTTCAGTTCTCCCACATCCGGTATACCCGACCCATTTATGCAGAAGTAACCTTTGGAATGGTATCCTTTACAATCTGTATTATAATTACGAAAAATTCCTTTTCCGTAACCGATCTCATCACTTATACACCAATCGGAATTATCCACATTGACAAACATATCCGGTCCGTACTTTGAATACCTACCATTATGTATTTCTTCTCTAATATAGACAACCGGCTCAGGCAAACCCGCATCTTCATCTTGGATTTCTTTAATATCCGCCTTTAAACTACTAATTATTTTTTCATAATTTCCAATATCAACAGTGCCATTTTGCTCCCTGCTCTTTAAATTTATAAATAATTGCCCATTATTTCCTTCACACCATACTTTTGTCCTGGACCAATCTATATATTCATTACATAGGTCTAAAAAGGAGACCGGTTCATGCGGATAGGATCTCAATGTCATATATCCATTATGTATAAGCCATTCATTAATATCTATCTTTCCTTTAACTTTTTTAATTGTATTGACGCTATTGATCATCAGAACCGTATCATCATCCAATTCTTCATTAATCATACCAATATTCCTGTCAACCAATATATAGTAGTCTTTTAATTCTTTTTGATATTCCTGTTCTTCAATATTAGAAGATAAAAGCTCCAAACCGGGTAACACACAAAAGGCATAATCGCATTCCATATTTTTCGTAAAATATTTGATTAAATTAAGTCTCTGTTCATCAATATTGGAAATATTTTTTAGATTTTTCTCCTTATTTTTTAATTCTTGCAGATCAAATATATAATTACCAACTACTTTTTTGAAATCACCGGGCCAAATAAGCTCATCTCTGGAAATATTATTTCTAAAGTTACTAATACAGAAACCACCTTGGATTTTAGGACACGGGCATGTTCCAGGTACTCCCACCAGTCCTACCTTCTGACCAATTTTTGGTAATATTTTATACAAACAATTAACTCTATTATCGATGACTTTAGAATTGACTTGTTTCCTTTCAAAATAAGAAAAACTATCTCTATAATTATAATCCCAAAAACCGAAACTTCCTGGATTTTTTCCACATAATAGAGAAATCCATGCTACAGGAGGTGTTGGAGGTATAGAACTCTCCAGATTTCCCCAGACACCTTTTTGTTGTATTTTTTTTATATTAGGCAGGCTATCCAGCCACTTTTTTATCAAATCTGTATTAATACCCTCTAATCCTATTTCTAATACTCTGCTCATCTGTTCTTTTTCCTCCTACATATATCCAAGTTTTCTAAGTCTATCCATGGCCTTCTCCTTATCCTGCCTTCTTCCAGCTCTCTCAACAGTATTTTCCAGATCCTGCTCCCAGGCAGGTATGTCACTCATCTTAACTGATGTAGTGGCAGCACCCAGTGAACGGTAACCCTTTTTATATAGACTGCAGTAAGGTATGTTGTAGGTAAGTGTGCTATCCCATATATCCCTTTCTGTAAAATGCAGTATTGGCTGTATCCTTGTATGGACCGGGGTATAGGAGTCACCTTTTCTTAGAACAAAGTAGTCATCTTTTTTCCTGGCAGGCTGCTCATCCCAACGTATTCCCATAAACATGCCCTTTATATTGTTCCTTCTTAAAAAATCATTGAACACTACTGTCTTCATAAGATGGTTTCCTATCCAGGACTCTGCCTCAAAGGGGAACTTATCCCCTGTATAATCAAGACGCTCCCTAATCTCCTTCTGGTTTGTCTCATTTAGATCAGCTACAGTCACATCCGCACCAAGCTTACCTCCTGCTGCATCTATTACATCCTTATTTGAGCACCACTCCAGGTCAAGGTCCCATTTTTTCTCATATTCTTTAAGTATGGCGTGAATCTCATCGAATGCATCACCTTCATCTATTGTCATTACCTTTGGCATCTCTATTGAGTCTTCCCTGCAGACTTCTTTTACCAGCCAGGTGGTAAGCGTTGAGTCCTTACCCCCTGTCCAGGTAACTGCAAGCTCTTCTGGTTTAAACTTTTTAAATGCATCCCTTATTACTTCTTTAGACTTTGCTATTTTATCTTCTAGCTCTTTTTTCCTTTCCTCTGTTACCATTACCTGTCCTTTCTTTTTATAAATTTATTAAGTTTTTCTTTTCTATTATCTGATAGGGTATCCTGTATATCATTTCTTTCTTTGGGATCAGCCTCTATATCATATGCTTCAAATGAGTCCTTATCTTCTCTGTATATAACCTTTATATCATCTCCAATCATATAGTATACTGGTCTGTCACTATCTTTTTCCTTGTTTCCAAGCTTACCCATGGCCTCTCCATATAGTGTATAGGGTGAGATATCCTCAAATGGATAAAGGGGTTTTCCTTTAAATGATGGTGAAGGATCTACCTCCATAAGGCTGCATATTGTTGGAGGTATATCTATAAGTGATACAGGGGTATCTAGCCTAGAGGGTTTATATGATCTATCATAGAATATTAAAGGTACGTCTATTAGTTCAGAGTAGAACTTTCCGTCATGGGATAGACCCCCGTGTTCTGCAAATTCATCCCCGTGATCAGAAGTTACTATAATAGTTGAGCTGTCTGTAAGATTGTGGGTACTAAATATATTAAATAAGTCTTTAAGATAGTCATCTGTTTCAGCTACCTTTGCCATGTACAGTTTTTTAAGAGTGTTAACTGCCCCCTTATCTTTTATGTCTCTTTTTAGTATTACATCTTTAAATAGCCTAAACATTTCCTCTTTAGATATTGAAAGCTTTGGATCTATTTTTAATATGTAGCTATCTTCTGCTATATAGGGCTCGTGTACGTCCATGTAGTGCACCCACAGGAAAAGGGGTTTAGAAAATGAGTAGTTTTTAAGAAACTCCTTAACCTTGCCGTTTATGCCGGAGCCCCTTATAAATGGATACATATCAGTTACATTGTCACTCATGGAGTCGTAGAAGATGTCCCAGCCCCTGTTGTATCCAAAAAAGTGGGATAGATATGCATTGGAGTGGAAAGCTGCAGTGTATATTCCACTATCTTTTAGTACCTCTGATATTAGAGTCTTATCTTCGTTTAGTTTTTTTTCCTTGCCATATTCCAGGTAATAGGATGAGGCCAAAATTCCCTGAAATGATGCCTGTGTATAGGGACCTGTGGGATGTGCTTTTGTAAATATATTGGCATTTGCCGAAAGGCTGTCCATAAAGGGTGTTAGACCAGCCTTTGATCCGTGGGCTCCCAGCATGTCAGCCCTTAATGTGTCTATTGTTATAAGTATTGTGTTTTTCATTTACTTTCCACTCCTTTGTAGTAGTCTATCAGTATATCTGATACTTCTTTTCTTGTTATATATTCAGGAGGATACTTACCTTCTGATAACATTTCTCTTAGTTTTGTACCGCTTATCATCATGTGGTCTTTTCTAGGGTGGGGGCATGTCTTAAACGAGGCCATTGATTTACAGGATTTGCAGTAGAAAGTCCAGTCTATCTTTACAGGCTTTATGGCAAGATCACCATCCGATATAGTGTCAAATATGTTCTGGGCATCAAAGGCTCCGTAAAAATCACCAACTCCTGCATGGTCCCTTCCTATTATAATGTGAGTAGCTCCATAGTTCTGTCGTATTATGGCGTGAAGTATTGCCTCCTTTGGTCCTGCATATCTCATTTCCATGGGATATACACGAAGTATCACTCTATCCCTGGGATAGTATTTGTCCAGTAATGTCTGATAACATTTTATGCGTACCTCTGCAGGGATATCTCCTTTTTTTAATTTCCCTACTATAGGATGGATAAAGAGACCATCAAATATCTCAAGGACAACCTTGGTCAGATATTCGTGTGACCGGTGTATCGGGTTTCTTGTCTGAAAGGCAACAATAGACTTCCATCCCTTCCGGGCAAATATCTCTCTTGTCTGGGATGGGCGGGCATACTGTGTGAACCTATCAGGATATCCTCCTTCGGTAAATACTTTAACCTTCCCTCCTATGTGGTGGTTTCCTATAATTTTTAGTTTTTCTACTGCTGGATGGGTGGGATCATTTGTCCCAAAGGAGGATACGGCTTCTTTTTCTTTATCAAAGCTATAGATATCCTCTATCTGGATCCGACCTACTACCTCATCTGAATAGGGAGATATAAGAGCAGCGGTATCCCCTACTTTGTAGTTATCTTTATTATCTACTGATACAGTTACAGGAAGTGGCCATAATGTTCCATCGGAAAGTTTCATATTTTCAAGAACGGCTTCGTAGTTGGCCCTGTCCATAAAACCTTCCAGGGGTGAAAAGGCTCCTATGCCCAACATTATAAGATCTGAAAATTCAAGTGTGGAAAGTTTTATCTTTGGAAGGGTTTTTGCCTCTTCTATTAGCTTTTTTCTTTCGGTATGTTCGTCTATCATTATATCTACAAGTCTGTTTCCGTGTGGTACTATTAAATTATTTTTAATCAAAATCAAATCCTTTAAATATAAATATTAATTTTCAATTTTATTTTTTAATCCAGAATAATCCATTCCATATCTATAGGCAGAATAAACCGGGAAAGATCTTGACCCTATTTTATCTTTTTGGTCCAAATAATGTACATACTCCCAAATAATCTCACCATCTTTTGTAATTTCGAATATCCTACCACTTGTCCCTTCACATATTAAAGTATTCCCGTTCGGTAGTCTCTGGCAGTTTGAATAAATAGATGAATAAAAATACATTTTCATATCCCCATCCATGGGACCTTCGTATGACCAGACCATCTTATTACTTTTTGGATCAATTTCTAGTACTCTGGAATAATTCTGTGCCATACCAAAAGGATGATAACCGTTATCAAAAATTAAAATGTTACCACTCTCGAGCATACTGGGTGAGTGTTGATGCGCCAGCTCACCAGGCGAGCCCCAACTCCATTTTATATCCTTAGACTTTTTGTCTATTATCGCAACGGTATTTATCTTGGCAAAACTTACTAAAATATTTCCGCTCGGGAGTTCAGAACACCCATTTGCATGAAGCCAGGTATCATATGGACATAACAAACACCTATAACTTTTTATTAATTCTTTATGTTCGTGAGCAATCCATTCCCATATTACTTTGCCATTCGGCGTTATCTCCTGAATAGCTTCACTCCAAATAACCTGATTATTTGTATCCATTGTGTAATCGGGTTTTATTTCCATGACTATTTCCTCAGGCATTCTTACCCATTCGTGCACCAAGGTATTCCCATTTTTCATCCGGTAGAAGCCATGGTGTAGATTTTTATCCCTGTATTCCCATAAAACCTTACCATTCCAGTCAACCTCTATAATTATTCCACCAGCACCTTCTAAATCTTTCAGTGGACCATTATCAATTTTCCCGGTATATAATAGCCTTCCGTTTGGTAAGAGCTCTCCATTGTAACCAGCTTTATATTTCATCTTCCATTTATTAACAATATTGCCTCTCATATCAATTAGTAATACTTCATTTCCTTCAACAGGTGTATAAATGGTCAAGCCCCTATAAGCCTTCCTTGAATCATATATAGTCACACCTTTTATACTTGTTCTGGCAAAACCCATATAATTTCCTCTCCATTAATAAATCTGAAAATAAAATCTAATAATAAAAATTTTTTAACCTAAAATATGGCTGGCCTGAAATCTTTATTCATTGATTTTGGACCATAAAAATAATTCTCCCAATATAAATTATCCGGGTTCAGGTCCTTACCCTTTAATCCTGGATAATCAGGTGGATACCTGTGGGCTCTCCACATCATTGTTGTATTCATACCTACTATTGAACCTACAAATGGATTAATAAATTCCCATACCAGCTCTCCATCGTGTGTCACTTCAAAGATCCTTCCCTGCCATGAATCACAAATTACTGTATTACCATTAGGCATCCGTTCACAACCGCCACATACAGGCGAATAGAAGTCAGATGGGTTGTCAGATTTATATTCCCATACTATTTCATCTGTATCCGGGCAAATCTCAACAACCCGTGAGTAATTGGGCTTATACTCACAACGATGACTTCCATTGTCAAAAAGTAAAATATTTCCATTATCAAGTTCACTTGAATCATGCTGATGGGAAATCTTACCTTTGCCATATCTACCAATAACTTTACCGGTTCTATAATCAATTTTAATTACTTCACTTACCACCCTTAAACTTGCCAAAATGTTTTGATCCTTGCATATAAATATGGAATTTATATATGGCCATAACACACGATTTTCCAGATCGCACATATTATCTATTTCAGGGTCAAGATGTTCATACGCTTTCCACTTCCAGACTATTTTACCCTCCCGATTGATCTCATAAATGGAGTCTCCATAGATTTTTCCATTAAACTCCGTATTTGGAAGGCCGCCTTTTAATTTTCTTGCTATCTCCTCAGGTAAAATACCGTCGGTATGGTATGTAGCATACAAAATATTTCCATTATCTCTAGGGGTTATATCATGGTTTTGCAATGGAACAATTTTCTTCCATACTAGAGTCGACTCCCAGTCTATTTCTATAAATACTCCTCCAATACCAGCCATCTCAACCGGAAGACCCAATTCCTTATGGCTTTTATACATTCCGGCAAAAAGTAAATTACCATTAGGTAGAAGCACCTGATGAGCTCCAGGCGTATATGGCAATTTCCAACGATTTACGCAATAACCATCCATATCAATTAGCCATACATCATGGTTATAAGTACTAAACAATGTGTAGCCGTTATAGGCTTTCTTGGGGTTGTAGTATGTGACTCCTTTTTTAGCTGTTTTTGCTATACTCATGTATCAATCCTTCAAATATACTGGCTTTTTAATCAATTCTTTAATTAAACATTTGTGGTAATGTAATACCACCTGAGCTTTCGTTTTATAATAATCTGCTGTATTAAAAAATCGGTAAAAAGATTTAACAAACCTATAATTATTACACCATATATTATTACTGTTATTTGCCCCAGTTCTCGTGCATGCATAATCATATATCCCAGACCATTATCTGCGGCAATAAGTTCTGCAGCTACAGTCAACCCAAAGCTATAGCTCCATCCGACCCTTATACCTGTGGCAATATCAGGAAAAGTAGCGGGAAAAGCCACCTTTAAAAGAAGTCGAATACCCTTTAAGCCTAATATCCGACCAGCCTGTAACAACTCTGGATTAATATTGAACATCCCTTTAAGAGTATTTGTATAAATAGGGAAAAAGGCTCCCAAAAAGATAATAAAAATTTTTGAAGACTCACCAAGACCAAGCCAGAATATAGCTATAGGTATCCAAGCAATCGGTGGTATAGGCCTTATTAATTCAATAGGTGCCTGCAATATATTTCCTATTTTTTTATACCACCCTGATATAATTCCAAAAATGACACCCGTTACGGCTCCAATAATAAATCCTGCTACAACACGGAATAGACTAAAACCGATATGTTGAATTAATCTTCTAATTGGTACATCAATAATTGCTGATTTTAAAACTGATATTGGTCCTGGAAAAATAGAGGAATCAACTAAATTTGTTGCGGAAACAATTTGCCATACAATAAGAATTATGATAAATCCCATCCATGACAACCAAAGATTATTGGTGAATCTGTCCTCCCTGTTCTCCTTCATCGTTCCACCTCTTCAAGACTAAATGCCCATGGTAAGATAAACCGTTCTATTCTTTCTAATATCACTGATAAAAATAAACCAAAAATACCTATCAATATCATCCCGGCAACAGTGATATCAATGCTATAATAAAATCTTGACTGCTGGATAAGAGCTCCTAAACCTACGACTGTACCTATCATTTCTACGGCTACTATGACCATAAAAGCCACCCCTACAGCTACCCTTAATCCAATAAAAATTCGAGGCAGTGCCGCAGGCAATAAAACCTTGAAAAACATCTGTCTTTTATTTGCCCCTAAAACCTTTCCGGCATTAATATAATTTATATCTATTTGTTTAACTCCCTGAATAGTATTTGTAAGAATTACCCATAAACAACCATAGCTAATAAGCAGTATTCTGGATATTTCGGTTATTCCAAACCATGCAATAAATAACGGTAATAAGCTTATTGTAGCAACTGATCTCGCAAAAGTGATAACTGGTGTAGAAATCCGATCCAAGATATAACTCCTACCGATTAAAAGTCCGGCAGGAATACCAATTACGGCTGCCAGCAAGTAGCCCTGAATTATTCTTAATACTGTAGCTTTCAGATGAAGAAGTATTGTAACTCCCTTGGGGAACCCTACTGAAATGACTTCCCGTATGGCAATTAATATTTGAGTTGGTGAAGGCATTTTATATGGACTTAACAATCCTACACGAGATAATAATTCTAAAACAATAATTATTACTACAACTGTTCCTATCTTTATAATGTTTTCTGATAGGTTAATTTTTTTATTTTTAATTAATCGCCTCATATATTTCCTCATAATATTTCATGACGTTAACCGATGATTTCTGACGGGGACGATGTATGTTGATTTTAAATTCTTTTCTAACACGTCCGGGATTTGAGCTAAAAACAATTATACGGTCAGAAAGATAAATTGCTTCCATTATGCTATGGGTAACAAAAATAACAGTCTTTTTGCAGCTCTCCCAAATACGAAGAAGTTCACTCTGCATAGATTCCCTGGTCAATTGATCCAGAGCACCAAAAGGTTCGTCCATTAATAAGATTTGTGGATCCATTGCCAGTGCTCGGGCAATAGCCACTCGTTGCTGCATACCCCCGGAGAGTTCACGCGGATATTTTTTTTCACAACCCTCCAAGTTTACTAACCCTATAAGTTCTTTAGATAATTTTTGCCTTTCAATTTTAGCCATTCCCTTGTTTTTAGGTCCGAACTCAATATTCCCCTCTACAGTTAGCCATGGGAACAAACCAGAATTTTGAAAAACCATTCCACGATCACTGCCCGGCTCTGTAACTGGTTTCCCATTAATTAAAACTTTACCTTCAGTGGGACTCAGCAGTCCAGCAATTATATTAAGCATTGTAGATTTTCCGCAACCACTGCGACCAACAATAGTCACAAATTCATTTTTTTCAATTGTAAAGCTAATATTAGAAAGAGCTTCAAAACCATCATCTACTTTTCCTTTGGAGAATTTCTTGGTTACTCTATCTACAATAACTTCATTTTTAACATCTTCACAAATCATCTATTCTTTCACCCTTTTTCAAAATAAATAAATGCTCAACAATACAATCTTCTCTAGACCTCTGAAAAACAAATCCATTAATATACGCTCAATTATAAACTGTATTACACAAATATTGGAATTATAATTTTTCAGATTATATTTTTGCTAAGGGTTTACCAATTTTGACATTTGTCTTTGGTAAACCCTTAGATCTACTAACAATTCATAACAATATATAACTAGTACCGTATAAATTATGGTGTCCAGTTACCTTCAACTTTAACATATTCGGGTGCAATATCTTTTAAAATTCCTGTATATGTATAATCCAATACGTTTATCACTGGTTCTGATATGCTCCCGATTCCCAGTTGGAATTCGGTATATATTTCCATATCTTCAACAAATCTTTCATCAATAAATCCATTTTTAATTGCCGGATCCCAATTTTCATTCCATGCTGCTTCTACGTCCTCCACAGATTGTTCAGCTATTCTTGCAAATATTTCTACAGCTTCATCCTTATTTGCCGGGTCTTCACAAAATTCCATAGCCTTGTATAAGACTTTTAAGATCACTTTACCGGTATTAGGATTATTCCGTATGAACTCTTCAGAAAATACTATTGGTGTATTAGTCCGGGATAAATCTGTACTATTGAACATGTAAGTAGCAATATCCTCTACCTGGAACTTAAAGGGTGGCCAAACCACTATTGCTTGAACATCGTTATTTTTTAATGCGGTTACCTGTTCCGGTGGAGCAAGATTGACCACACCCATTTCATTTACATCCAGGCCATATTCTTTAGCAACCTCGGCTAAAACTGCAGATGCCGTAGAGCCCTGAAGCAAAGCTATTTTTATATTTAACAAGTCTTCAGGATTTTCGACTCCGGCATCGTTTCTAACCATTAGATACTCGGAATGTGGAAAATTGTTATGGCATCCTGTGATAACAATAGGTATACCATTATGCCTCATACTGATAACTGGCATATTCCCGGGAATCCAGTTCTGTATTTCTCCACCTACAAGTGCCTCCCCTGCTAGAGCACCTGCAGTAAATGATTTTTTATCAACTTTCTCAAAACCAGCTTCTTCAAACCATCCCTTGTCAATAGCCACAGCGGTTGGGGCAAACAGTACATTTGGTTGAAAATGTAAAGCTATTTCCTTCATCTCTGGTTCTATCACTTCTTCGACTTCTTCAGTTACGGTTTCATCGCTTACCTCCTCCTCAACAGCAGCTTCCTCTTCAGCCGGAGTTACTTCTTCCTCAACTGCTGCTTCTGTCTTGCAGCTTACAACAGTAAATATCATCGACACCACAAACAAAACAGTAATCAGCGAAATTAATATCTTTTTCATCTCCATTCCTTTCTTAAGATTTATAAGTTTACTTTTCAATCTACTTTAAGTAGAATACTTTTGAGATTTACTGGAGTATGGGGATTAGATCTTAATACTTTTAAGTAAATCTCGCTTTTTTTAACATTAACACCACCCCCCACCATGTTCAGCTCAAAAATTAACATTATTAATCATTTTTAATTTCTACCACCTCCTTACAGACTAACTTGCCGATATTTTATATAGTAAAAAATATTATCCTTCATACTTAACAACATCAGGCTTATTACCGTTATAACAATCATATTTTTTTAGAAGTTTCCTGAAATAATTTCTGGCATCTACATATCTTTTATCAACAACTTTTAATGTCCCCAGCTTGTGTCCTTTTACTATAATAGGTGAGCATTGTTCATGAGACAATAAACCTTCGTATCCAATTTCTTTTAAAGCAGAAATAAAAGTATCCCAAGGAAGTTTGTCATCTTCAGAACCTGGGGTTACTTCTTCCCATGAATAAGGTGCCCCACCAATTGTGGCATAATTAGCCAGGGAGATAGTATGTGAATAAACCATCTTATTCCCCATCTTCTTTACAGTTGCCTTTACATCTTCTGGATCATAAGATTCCATAAGAGGAAGATCCACACCTACTTTGAGACTATTTATTCCAACTTCATTAAGCATTTGAAGAGTTTCATCATTATTTCCTGTTATCTCAGGATGGGTTTGCAATGCCAGATTGATTCCCATACCTTCTGCATATTTAGCTATTTCGGTTAATGCTGACCGTACCTGGTGCCATGCCTCTAAAAAGTCTTCACCTCTTGAAACCCTACGTGAACGTGCTTCAAAGCTTGGGAGCCCATAGCCCTGGCCTGCTCTTGGATTTTGGAAATATCCCCATAGGGACGCCATGACCCTTACAATTTTACTCCCTATATCAGCGGCAAAATCTATACATTGCTTTGTGAACATAATTTCTTTTTCTGTATTAAAAACCAGTACATGATCACTGTCCACAAAATTATTGCAACAGACAATTGCACCAATTTCCAAGCCAAGCTTTCTATAAAGTTCTACAAGTTCTGCTCTTCTGTCTTTGTCAAAATCCATCGGAAAACCTAGTGGACGGTGGGCGAAGATACATGCTGCGTCATAGCCGTATTCAGCAGCCTTTCTTACTGAATCCTCCAGAGAAAGTTTCTTAAATTTTTCAGTAAAATATCCTCCGTATCCTATTGTATCAAGACTGAGTTTCATTTTTCTCCCTTAACATATTTTATTAAATTTTCATTTGCATCTTCCATAGATCAAATATCTGATTATTACTACCAATTTCTATATCGTCCATAGAGATTATTTCATCTTTAGCTATATTTCTTTTTAGAATGGAGCCTTCGACCAAACCTATAGGCGCATAATTTTTATCAATTGCATCCATATAATCAACCGAAAATCCTGAAAAATCGTAGCCACCTATTTTATCTATTATATGTCCGGACTTTAGATCTTTTTTAGCTCTTGCGGTAACCATGGTTCGGAAATTATCTTTTACTGTTAATGTCGGCCTCTTTTCCATAGCTATGTCATATATAGATAAAGGTGCTTCAATGTTTCCTAGGTGGTATGGTTTGTATAAAAGGAAATTTGGACCATTCCCCATATTTAAATAATTTAGTTCGTTTATAATTGATTTCTGGCCAGACGTAAATATGACAAAAACACCTGGAGCTATGTCGCCAATAGCATAATCTATTACCGGTGAATTCTCTAAAATCCCACCAGCTTCCTCCAGACTAAAAACTTTAATAAGATCTGATACATTGGCTTCCGGTCCATGCATGCCAGGCCTGTCTATTGGAAATCCAGTAGCATTAGAAAGGATCGCCATTTCAAGCATTGTTTTTGTCCCATCCACAAATGATGAGATACTTTGTGGACTTACATTAATTATTTCAGATTTTTCCTCAAAATCAGCAGGGGTACAATAAATATTCAATGGGTTATTTTTTCCCTTTCCAGAGCAAACAAGTTCCAAACCAAGTCTTTCACAGAATCTTATAAGTTCCAGTGTTGCTGCAGGCTCATCCCCGGCACCTACGCTGTAAATCACATTATTGGAATTAGCCAGGTTTTTAAACATTCTTCCAAGCGTAACCTCGGATACTGCATTCATATTTATTACATTTAATTTCTCATTAAGGCTTCTATATATAATATCAACAGCCACTCTTGAATCTGTCTCGGTAACGATAACAATATCAATATCTTCTTTATTAAGGAACGTATCAACATCATTCATAATAATACTTTTATATTCTTGATTATCTATCAAGTTTGCCTTTTCCAGAATCAGGTTAGCCTCTTTTATGTCACTATTATATATACCTTTAATACAAATATTATCCAGTCTATGTAACTGTTCGACCAGTGTAGATGTTTTCTGGCCCGTATCTGTTTCAATGCTACCTGCCAATATGATATTAATGATATCTTTATTATGTTCTAACATCTGATTCCTTTACTCAATTTAGAGTCTTATATTGTCTACCAACTGTCTAATAACTTTTTTTGTCTAAATTCAGTTTAACCGTCTCTGCTATTTTATTTGCGGACAATCCATATTTTTCAAATAACTCTTCCGGTGACCCTGACTCACCAAATGTATCTTTGATACCTATCCTTTTTAGGAAAATTCCTTTTTCTTCTTCAAGAACTTCCAATACAGCACTCCCTAGGCCACCAATTATGTTATGCTCTTCACAGGTAAAGACTGTCATGGTCTTTCTTGCAGACCTTTTTATTAGGTCCTTGTCAATGGGTTTAATGGAAGGTAAGTTGATAACCTCCGCAATTATATTATCCTTCTCAAGTATTTTTGCAGCCTTTATCATCTCAAAAACCATTATTCCACATCCTAGCATGGTAATGTCATCACCTTTTCTTAGAACATGTCCTTTACCCAGGCTAAACTTATAATCCTTTTTATTTATGATGGGAACTTCAGGTCTTCCCAACCTGATATAAAAAGGCCCTGGTGTATTAATAGCTGTCTTGACTGCAGCTTTTGTCTCAATTTCATCACATGGGACAATAACATTTAAATTTGGAATTACCCTGGCTAGCGCTATATCTTCAAATGATTGATGAGACGATCCATCTTTTCCAATAGATAATCCAGCATGAGTTACTACAATTTTCACGTTACAATTTGAATGTACCAGAGTATTTCTAATCTGGTCATAAGATCTTCCAGGAGCAAAGATAGCTAATGTAGAAACAACTACGGTTTTATCTGTTTTTGACAGTCCAGATGCTACTCCTATCATGTTTTGTTCTGCAACACCAGAATTAAAAAACCTGTCAGGGTATTTTTCTGCAAAAAAGCAAGTCCTAGTTGACATAGAAAGATCCGCATCCATTACAAACAGATCTTTCTTTTGCTTACCGAGTTCAATCAATACTTCTCCATAAGCTTCTCTTGTTGATTTTAAGTCCATAATTTAAACAATCATTTCATATTTTTTACTTAATTCTACTAATGCTTTTTTACAATCTTTCCTACAGCATGGCTTTGAATGATAATTATTATTATTTTCTAAAAATGATACACCTTTACCTTTTATTGTATTTGCTATAATTGCCACCCTCCTACCTCTGCTGTCTTCAATACTTTTTTTAATTTCTTCAAGATCATGGCCGTCTATTTCTTCAGTCTCCCAACCGAAACTATTCCATTTGCTGGCAAATGGTTCCAGTTTCATTACTTCCTCAGTTTTTCCATCAATTTGATATTTATTTCTATCAATTATTACAGTTATATTCATTAAATCATTACTACTGGCAAACATTGCTGCTTCCCAAATCTGACCTTCATCACATTCTCCATCACCAACCAGACAAAATATCTGTCCTTTATTTTTATCATATTTATAACCGAGAGCCATACCGACAGCAGCTGATAACCCCTGTCCAAGAGAGCCAGTAGAAATCTCAACTCCTGGAAGTTTTTTAGAATCAGGATGTCCCTGGAGCCTTGAGTTTATTTTTCTTAACGTATATAGTTCCTTCTCTTTGAAATATCCACTCATTGCTAAAACTGTATAGAGAGCTGGGGCAGCATGGCCTTTGCTCAAAATGAACCTGTCTCTTTTTTGCCAATCAGGTTTTTTAGGATTATGATTCATTACATTTAAATAAAGTACAACAAGAATATCTATACAAGATAATGATCCTGCGAGGTGGCCTCCTTCAACTTCTGTGGTTACTTTTATAATCTTTTGGCGAGCAATATTTGCTTGTTTTTCAAGTTCAATTAGTTTACTCATATGTTAAAATATTTTCATTATGTTAAATGTTATCAGTTAAACAATTACTCATTTATCATTTGATAAATTTAATAACGTTTGATATATTATATTATAATTATTTTGAAGTCAATAGTTAATATCCGATTTTCTGTATTCTTGCTATGTTTTAATTATTATCAGAATATTGTTTTTTCCAAAAGTGAGGAATTTTAATTTACAAAAGAAGTATCAAATATGAAAAGAAATATTTATATTGCATAACAGTTAAGAAAATGGTGAAAGATTATAAGATATATAAGCCGAGATATAACCTAAAAATACTTAATAGATGTGCTTAAAATTGTAATATGACCTTACCCCATTCTTTGGACCAGTGTTTAAGTTAGTATCTAAGCCATCGAGGGTCCCCTAAAAACTAGTCCACCTATAATGTTAGTAATCCGGCTTATTCGAGGGTCCTGAGGGTCCCCCATTCATAGGACACATAGAGTAGATACTTGAGTTAAAATGCATCTTTTCAAACTCTATTGGCGATTTATAGCCTAATGCTGAATGTAATCTTTTAGGATTATAAAACATCTCAATATATTCAAATACTTCCTTTCGGGCAAGGTCTCTTGTTTCAAACGGATGTTTTTTATCTATAAGCTTTAGATTTTAGCGACTTATTGAATGCTTCCATCACAGCATTATCCCATGGGTTCCCTCCTCTGCTCATGCTGATAAAAGCACCTTTTCTTTTGATTAGAGCATTATATCTTTCGCTCATAAATTGAGCCCCACGGTCTGTACGGACCATTAAGCCGGCCTCTGGGTTTTCTCTGTTAAATGCATCATTTAAGGCCTCTATTGCAATTTGTTCACGCAGATGGCGATTGATGGACCAGCCCACAACTTTGCGGGAAAATAAGTCCAGATAAACCATAAGATACTCATAACCTTCTTTTGTAGGTATATATGTAATATCTCCAACCCATACTTTATTTCTTTTTTTTACACTAAATTCACGACTTAAGTAATTCGGGTGAAAAGATGCCATATATGCTTTACTGTAGCGACCGTGTTTCTTGCATGAATACTTAGCTTTTAGTCCGTTTTGGGCCATTATGCGTTCAGGCTCTGCTTATGATTAAAATAGATTCCACGGCTTCTCATTTCTCTTAATATTCTTTTTGATCCGTACCTGCCTTTGTATTCGCTAAAGATCCTTTTTATGATATCTGTTAGTGCAAGATTTTCAATGTCTCTTTTTGTCGGTTTTCTGTTTACTTAAGTTATAATAACTTGACTTACAAATCTTTAAAACATCACACATTAACCGAATACTATATTTATGCTTATGATCAGTGATAAATTCTACTTTTTGTCTTGTCTTCCCTTTTGGAAGACTTGGAACTTTTTTAAGATTTCGTTCTCCTTTAAAAGCTGCTTGTTCTTCTTCTCTAACAGCTTAATTTTGTATTCGCTGTCCACTCTTGTATTACCGAAGCCTTTGAATGCTTCTTCGCCATACTTATCATATTCTCTTAACCAGCGATAAATTGTTTGCTCTGTGATTCCCAGCCTTGCAGATACTTCAGCAGTACGCTTTCCCTCTTTAATTACTTGCTTGGTTGTCTGCAGTTTGTATTCCTTGCTAAAAGTTCTTCTCCCCATCTTTTTTACCTCCGATTTCATTTTATTATTGTCTTTTCTTCGGTGTCAATATTTGGGGGGAAGTCCATCTCAGACTGTCGAGGGTCCCCCAAAAACTAGTCACTATATTTGAAAAAATCGACATCTTACATGCAAATGCTGGAATTTGTAGTAAATCCTGTAAAATTACTGAAATTAAATTAAAAGACTTGAACAAAATTATTTCAGTAAATCTAACAGGTGTTTTTTTATGTTCAAAATATTGCCTAAAACAAATGGTAAAACAAAAATACGGAAATATTATAATTACAGGTTCCAATTGGGCATATGTTTGTGAAGAGGGCTATTCAAGCTATATTGCTTCAAAGGGTGGAGTAGTTGCATTTGGAAGGGCCATGGCTTTAGAATATGCTAAATATAATATAAGAACTAATATTATCTGTCCTGGGAATATGTATACCCCACAATTCATTAAATCTATGAAAAGTCAAAAAGATTTAAAAAAGGCTTTAAATCGGATTAAAAAAATCTCAAAACCTGATGATATTGCAAATCTTGTGTTATTTTTATCTTCAGAAGATTCTTCACCTTTAAAAGGATCGGTTATCATTGCTGATCAAGGTGAAACTTTACAATATGGTCCTGGTTTACAATCTAAGTTTGATAAAGGTCCCTTCTAAATAACAAAAAATTCTAAAAAATAATACATAATATGAATTTGAGAGAAAGAGTTAGAACAACCTTAATCCATAAAGAACCTGATGAAGTACCGATTGATCTAGGAGGATAGCAATCAGGTATTTCATATGAAAGCCATATTCCAGTTAAAAATAAGTAACTGTACCCTCAGAACAAGTAATAATCATTTTTGACTTTTTTAAGAGTAACTCTTGACTACTTAATTATCATCAAGTAGTATAATATACTCGCTATAGCAAGAGGAGGTATGAAATGCTATTGGATTTAATTAATAAATCTAAAGGAAGTTTATGGAATACCTTAAATTCTTCGGGATTGGTTTATTTACCGGTACTATAAGTACTCTTTTGGGGGTTGGAGGGGGAGTTTTTATTCTTCCCGTACTGCTCTATATAACTAGTGTGGAAGTAAAGATAGCTACTGCTATATCTGCGGTTCAGGTTTTCTTTGCCAGTTCTTTCGGTACTATCTTTAACCGGATACAAAAGATCATAAATATAAGATACGGGCTGATCTTCGGAATATCAAGCGGAATCACCTATTTTTTCGGATCCTACCTCACGGATCATATACCTGCTAAGTTGATTAAAGTGATTTACCTCGCATCTGTGGTATTGGCACTCATACTATTCTTTATAAAGAAAAACAACCGAGATTACACTGAAAGGATACCTTCCAAAACGGACTATTTAAAAATAATCCCTATAGCCCTTGTGGCAGGATTTGGATTTGGGGTGCTTGGGGTTGGTGGGGGATTTCTCTATGTCCCACTCCTGGTTATGCTTTTCGATCTTCCACTGAAAATTGCCATAGGTACATCCCTTATGATAGTACTATGCAATGCCATACCGGGAATTATCGGAAAACTTCTGTCCATAAGGTTTGATATATTTATAGGGATCTCTGTGGCGGTCGGCGCAGTCATCGGCTCAAGACTGGGTACTTACCTGAACAAGAAAATAAGTGTTAAGGCAATAAAGGTTATTTTTGCCATATTACTATCCATCATAATTGCCAGGGTGGGATGGGATCTTTATATGAGTTTTGGTTTGATAGAGTAATTAAACTTTTCATCAGTAATAAAGGTTAATTTTAAATAACCAGTATTTAGTCGAAAGGATTATATTTTTCCCTGGAAGGTATTTAATGATAATTATGTTCTAACTGATTTAATAAAATATAATATTGATAAAAAAATGTCGCTATAAGATCTATAGGTATCTTAAAGTCCATTAAAAATAAATTCTTTACATATCATCCCGGAATGTTATTAATACTATAAAGTAATGTAATAATCTGAATAAGTTTTAAAATGATTAAAGATTTCTCTCTACTGATAAAACCGGCATCATCAGACTGCAATATGAAATGTAGCTACTGCTTCTATCTGGAAAAATCTTCACTTTATCCAGAAACCAGGGTGCACAGGATGGGCGACCAAACCCTGGAGAGACTTATATCTTCATATATGAAAACTTCCCAGACCTGCTACAACTTTGGATGACAGAGAGGAGAGCCCACTCTTATGGGACTGAAATTCTTTAGAAAGGTGATAGAGCTCCAGAAAAGATATAGAAGAGATGTAAGTATAGTCT
>Ga0315545_1001291_pt1 | contig 24637 bp, 18 predicted proteins | sample SalMarSW160210MG_FD_203096 | JGI IMG/M metagenome (GOLD analysis project Ga0315545, IMG submission 203096) | Salt marsh sediment microbial communities from the Plum Island Ecosystem LTER, Massachusetts, United States - Salt Marsh Sediment SW1602-10 ...
GTGCTTTTGTATTTCAAATCGTCGTTCCATGACTTCCCCTTTCCATGGGGACCATTCCCCTGGAAGGGTAATCGTATAAACGACTTACATTACTTTAATAATATTAGACAGTACAGTTAGGCACTTTATACTTTAGTCACTTTAGACACTTAAAACCTTTCCGTGCCTTTTTGGCCGAAGGAATGATAAATGATTTTAGCGGAAATATTACAAGTATGGAATAGCGCCTGGCCGGCGGGCCTTACGATGTTGGGCCTGGGCAGCGGTTTTGCAATAGTGCTTTTGATAGCGCGGGAGAAGCTGAAGGTTGAAGTTGACCCGAAGGTGGAGCAGGTTTATGAGGTCCTTCCTCACCTGGACTGCGGAGCCTGCGGCTTTGGCGGTTGTGCCCAATACGCAAAGGCAGTTCTACAGAAACCAGAATTGATTGGCAAATGCTCACCTGGCGGGCCGCAAACATCCGGAAAAATCGCCGAGATTCTGAATATACAGGCACGGACGGATGGGTTTCCCTTTCGCCCCATTGTTCACTGCCGGGCGCGCAGCATCGATAAGGCCTATTATGCACAGTATCAGGGCATACAAAGCTGTATTGCTGCGAACGCATTGGCTCCTGTGCAGGCCTGCAAGTTCGGCTGTCTCGGCTTCGGCGATTGCATAAGGGCCTGCAAGTTCGATGCCCTTCACATTGTTGACGGCTTGGCTGTCGTTGACTATGAAAAATGCACCGGCTGCACAGCCTGCTCAAAGGCCTGTCCGCGTAATCTTATCGAGATGGTTCCTTTTCGTTATGAAAATATGATGACTGTTGCCTGCAGCAGCAAAGAGGCTGGTAAAGTGGCACGGTCAATGTGCAAGGTCGGCTGTATCGGCTGTGGTGTCTGCGCAAAACAAAGCGATATTTTCACCGTTGAGGACAATTTAGCTCGAATGAATTACGAAAAATATCAGCCCACCGAGCAGACAGAGACGGCCTTGAACAAATGCCCGACCGGCGTGATTGTATATCGTGGCAGAACCGCCCCCGAACCTCGACAACCCAGCAAAAAACCCGCTGCTGCATCAACGTAAGTTTAGCCCCACAATTTATTGCGGGGTTCACCTTGCAAATGCGTTATTTTCTTTGTATTCTGGAAGTGGTAAAAAAGCAATGAATCTCCCGAAGGGGAATTAAGCATGGCCAGAGTCCAAAACTCGACAAAAAGATACATCCAGCAGATGGTGAAACGCATCGTAACGCAATTCCAGCCAGACAAGGTTATTCTTTTTGGCTCGCACGCTCGTGGACAGGCGGGGCTGGATAGTGATGTGGACCTGCTTGTTGTGATGCCTGTTTTGGGTTCAAAACGCGAAAAGGCCATAGAGATTGCGGTGGCGCTGCATGACATTCCTGTTGCCAAGGATGTTATCGTGGTAACTCCCAATGACTTCGAGTGGCGCAGCAAGATTGTTGGTACGATCGAGCGACCTGCTGCTCAGGAAGGCAAGCTACTATATGCACGAAAATAGCAAAACCATTGCTATCGCCCGCGAGTGGATCATCAAGGCCGAGAATGACCTTAAAACCGCTTCGCATACATTGAAGATGGCCAGAGGTTGTCCAACTGATGCAGTGTGTTTTCATGCACAACAGTGTGTAGAAAAATACCTAAAGGCTTTCCTTGTCTGTAAAGGTATTGATTTTCCTAGGACCCACGATATCGAGCATTTGGTTTCGCTGCTTCCTGAAAGCATTTGGTTAAGATTGAGTATTGAAGAGCAAAGACGCCTTACTGCTTATGCTACGGTGACTCGTTACCCCGGTGAATACGAACCCATTCCGCTAACGGAAGCACAACAGAGCGTTAGACTTGCACGACGTGTCCGAAGAGAGCTACGAAGCCTTCTGCCGAAAGAGATACTATCACGCCATAGGCGCTGACAGAATCTCAAGCGGCCATTATCACATCCAACAGCGATAATTTTATTCATAAAGTCCTATAATTTTCTTGATTTATCGCTCTTTTTTTGATATTTTTCCCCAATAGTTCATCCTATGGAGAGGAAAGAGAGGAATCCATATTATTTCCTGTTGAGCTTTGCGCCACAAGATTGTTTGAGAGGAGGTGATGCTTATGAGATGAAAATTCCATTCCGTGTCATTGCGAGCGAGGCACAACCAAGCGTGGCAATCTCGATCATTTGCCGTTCGGATTTTGCTTCGTCGCGGAGCCTGTCCTGAACACAATGAAGAGCTGACGATGACAATGTATTGATGATTTCAAATAGAGAAAAGAACAACTTATATTTTGGAGGAGAAAAGATGAATTGGTCAAGAAGCTTTGCAATTGGTCTACTGTTTTACTCATTTCTCGTATTTGGATTGGCCGAGGCAAAAGCCGGAATGACAACGGTATTCAGCGATGACTATGACGCTTTCTGGGACGCCACACCAATTCCAAAGCATGTACTCGACAGTTACATTGGCCTGCCAAACGTAAGTGGCGGAGTTGCGAGAGGCATTGGCTCGGGTTATACAACACCATTGTATACATGGATGGCGGAGTCCTTAGTCTTCACTGCTGACACCTTCGAGGTAACTCTTCGCGGGCAGTCAGGTCCAAGTTGGCCCAACCAAGCTACCATATTCCTGCTGGATGCATCATGGGGAGGACACGGACAGCCGGAAATCGGATATAGCTTCCAAATCTACGGAGAGAGCAACCGTGTATTTCAGGTCTTAAAATGGAGCCTCACTGGTGGCGGCTATCAGGACTTGGCAAGCTACTACATAGGTTCTACAATAACAGACTGGCACACGTATGTGGTGTCGAGAGACGCGGCGGGGAATTGGGCACTGACGATGGACGGTGTTACTCAGTCCCCCTCTTTCATGAACCCTGACATGTCTTATACAGATTTCACGTATATAGGTTCATTTCTATATCGTGACCAGAGTACGCTTGATTATGTTGAGGTCAAGGTTCCAGAATCGGCTGCTGTAATTCCCGCACCTGGTGCTGTTGTGCTTGGCAGTATTGGCGTGGGTTTTGTCGGCTGGCTGCGCAGACGCAGAACATTGTAGTTATTCCCCTCGACTACGCTCGGGGCAGGCGCTTGTGACTCGTGGCCAGTAGAATAGATTCTTCAGGAAGGCGTCGCCGAGACGGCAACGCCTAAACGGACAGTATATATTCTGTCGCCGCACCGGCGATTAAGTAACCGTCGCCGTTCCGGCGACGGCTAAAGGGGTAAAGGTGAAACGAAATTCCAAGATTGCGGTGCAAGGCTGGCGCAGACTGGATTGGACTGAATATACCTAACGGCGGCCAGAAGCGCCTCAATGTCAGTAAGAAAAACCTTCCAGCAGCCACGCGTCCAGGGTGTGTGTTTTAGTTTCAAATCTCTCGTTGCAGCGCCTTTGAGCTGATTAACAAGGTACTCGATTCTGTATTTTGAGCGCAAAATAAGTATGTGAGCGTGGTCATTCATTATTGCACAAGCCGGAACTTTTATGCCCAATCGTTGAACAACACTGCCAAAGGCGTCAGCAACAATTCCACGAGACACGTTATCAAAGTAAAATGGAGGACGGCTAATCTGCGACGCCCCCATCGTCCAAAATTTCATCAGGTTTTCTTTAGCTGGTATCGGATTTTGTCGCCCGTATTTAATCATGCCTAACATCCGAAGCTGGTCGTTATAAATTTCTTTAGAATATGAGCCACGCGGGTCATTGGGTAGCCAAGTGCCATAAGTTGTAAAGATTGCATGATATGCAATAATCATCGTTAATTTCCTTGTTGTTTAGCAGCAGCCGGGACGGCTGCTTTTTTTGTAAAATATTATCCTTATAAGTCGCCGTACCGGCGACTGCTAAACATATTTACTTTATGTATTTATCTACCCCGCTGGTTTTTATAAGCTCAAAGTTCGATTGACTTGTCGTTCCTTCTGGGATCAAAATTGCTTCTGTGTTTGGCAGTTTTTCGATTAAGGCAAAGCCTTTTTCCATCCCCATTACGCTGACCGCTGTCGCCAGCGCATCGGCATCGATGGCATTATCCACGATAATCGTCACGCTGGATAGACCCTCCGCACTTGTTCCGGTTTGGCGATTTATGATATGGCTGTAGCGTTTGTCCTTTATTAACACAAACTGCTGATAATCACCGCTGGTGGCAACGGCCTGGCCTGTTAATTTCAACTCCATCAAAATATTGTCTTCACCAACATCGCTGTTGGTGCTTGGATTTTGTAGGCCGATTAGCCAGCTCTCCTTGCCTTGTGGAGCTATGCCGAAGCAGCGAATGTCACCGCCTATATCGACCATTGCTCCGACCGCCCCGGCTTTTTTCGCAGCTTCAATTGCTTTATCAACAGCATAGCCCTTCGCTATGCCGCCCAGATCCAGCCTCATGCCCTCAATGGTAAACCTGACTGTTTTATTTTGGTCGTTAAGCTCAAGCTTTTCAAAACCAACTTTGGTTTTGGCCTGTGCAATTTCTTCTTCGCTGGGTGCGGTTTCTGTTTTTTCCGATGAGTGAAACAAATCTACCAAAGGCCCGACAGTAATATCAAAGGCTCCGTCGGTCAGCTTGCTGAACTCGATGCTTCTGTACAAAACTTCATACACCGAATCGCTTACCTCAACAGCACGCTTAAAGCCGTCACGGTTCACTATGCTTATTTGCGAATCGCTTTTGTAATTGCTCATCAGCTCGTCAACTTTTTGGATTTCTGTGAAAGCGTCATTAATACACTTATTAGCAGTATTGCGATCCGCTGCGACAACGACAACGCGTGCAAATGTCCCCATGACCAGGTGTTGGCCACTATCAATTTCGATAGGGCCTTTGGGGATTAAAATGTATAATGCTATAACTAATAGAACACCGAGGATTATAAACAGGATTCTGCTGTTTTTTGTATTCATAAGACGTTTCCTGAAATAACAGCATTGATAATTAATAACAGGACAATAATCAATAGAAAATAGTCGTCAGTCAATTTATAATGTCGCTGTGAATAAAAAAGATGTAATAATTTTGACTGAAAGGGTTGAGCAGGAGTTTCTGCCGTTTGTTCGCAGGCCCGGCAGATATATCGGCGGCGAGATAAACCAAATCAAAAAAGACCTCTCGCGATGCGATTTAACCATTGCGTTATGTTTTCCCGATGTTTATGAAGTGGCAATGTCTTATACAGGCCTTGCTATTATCTATGATATTCTCAATAAAATTGAAGGCATAGCAGCCGAACGGGTTTTTGCGTTTTGGATTGATGCTGAAGAGGTGCTTCGTCGCAAAAAAATTCCGCTATTTAGTCTGGAATCCAAAGCAGCTTTGAGGAGCTTCGACGTAATCGGCTTTAGCTTAACCAATGAGCTTTGCTATACCAATGTGCTCAACATGCTCGACCTTGGCGGCCTCGCTATCAGAAGCAGCCTTCGCGACGAAAACGATCCATTGGTCATCGCCGGCGGCGGTATGGCAAACTGCTGTGAACCGATGGCTGAGTTTATCGACCTTTTTGTCTTAGGTGAAGGCGAAGAAGCTGTTGTTGAGCTTGCTCAATTGGTCAAACATAAGAAAAAGGCCAGCGCGACAAAGAAAGAAATCCTGATAAGCGCTTCTGAAAAATTCGATTGGGTCTATGTCCCTGCCCTTCATACGAGCCACAAGCGACGAAACGCCGTAGTTGGAGATTTCGAAAATGCTTCTGTGCCGCTTCGCCCGATAGTTCCGTTTACCGAAATTATACACGAGCGGATAAGTGTCGAGATTATGCGAGGCTGCCCCGGCAGGTGTCGATTTTGCCAGGCAAGTTTCTGCAGAAGACCTGTGCGTTATCGCAGCATCGAAAGAATTGTGGAAGCTGCAAAGGCCTGTTACCACGCAACCGGTTTTAATACGGTCAGCCTCTTGAGCCTATCTGCTGCTGATTATCCTAAACTCGAAGAGTTAACGTCTCGGCTCCATGAATATTTTCAGGACAAGTATGTCGGCCTGTCACTACCCAGCTTGCGGGTTGACCAACAGCTAAAGCTTCTCCCCGAATTGCTGACCAGTGTGAGAAAAGGTGGCCTTACAATCGCCGTCGAGGCTGCGAGCGAAAATTTGAGACAGATTATAAATAAGCCTCTCAAGGATGAGGACTTATTTTCCGCGGCGGAGGCTGCGTACAAAGCTGGCTGGCAAAAGTTGAAATTGTACTTTATGGTCGGCCTGCCCGGCGAGACCGAAGGGGACATAAAACGGATTGTAGAATTATCATTTGAGTTAGCTAAGCTCAGAAAGAAGGTAGACGGCAAAACAGCCAATATCAACATTACCATTAGCTGGCTTGTGCCTAAGCCGCACACGCCGTTCGGCTGGCTCGGCCAAAAGCCGAGGGAATATTTCGAGCGTGCTAAGGAGTTAATTCTTGATGAAAAAAGAAGACTTCGTGCGAAATTTTTGCAGTTTAAGTTCCACGATATAAACCGAAGTGTGCTGGAATCGGCTATAGGCCGCAGTGACAGGCGTTTATGCGATGTTATTGAAGCTGCCTGGCGGGCTGGGGCAAAGTTTGATTTGTGGGACGAATGTTTCGACTTCAGGATATGGCGGGAAGCATTTGACAAATTCGGTTTGGACTTTGATGAGCTTGCACAAAGAAAGTTCGATGCAGATGAGATTTTGCCCTGGGAGCACTTAGGCGGCCCAGACAAAAAGTATCTACTGGGCCATTTCGAGAAAGCGATGAAAGAAATTGAGAGTTTAGAATAAAGAATGTAGAATTAGAAGGATTTATCCTTCGTAGTGAAACGTAGAAGGAAAGCACTAAATCCGAAACTTGTTCGCTGAGGCGAATACGAAGCACTAAACAATGTTCAAAATTCGAATGACCAAAACGGAGGTTCCTGTCATTGCGAGCGAACGAAGTGAGCGTGGCAATCCCATTTGAGATTGCTTCGTCGTCCCGGTGAATCGGGATTGAGGCTGCCATCCATCTAAATTTCTTCAAAAAGTCGTCATATCAATTGTTAATTTACATGTATTCGTCATAACCGCTCCCTTACGGTCGCGGCTCTGTGTGTTCGCGGTTCTGTGAGTTCGCGGCTCTGTGAAGTTTTGCTTGATTTTACCGGCCTAATCTGGTATAATATTTTTAATCTGGGGCGATAGTTCTTAGCGGAGAAGTTGTACTGATGAAAAATTTGTCAGTTATTATTCTGTCGGTTTTATGTTTGTTAGCTGGTTGCAATACATCACCTTTTCAATACGCTATAGTTGACACGCCCAATCTCTCCGCTGAATCCAATACAGAAATTACAAACATAAGTGACACCCATCAAAATCTTCACTGGCAGATTGATGAAAAGGTTGAACAAACCGCAATCTTACGTGTGAAATACCATCCTTCTTATAGCACAAAACATTGTATTGTGGTTGAGGGCGAGATCGGTGACAACAAGAAAAAGTACCCGGTTGTATTGGATACCGGAGCCTCTCAGAGCGTATTCGTTAACGATATTCACGTGCTTGAAAATAAACTGCCGGTATATCCTGTGCAACAAAATAAAGGTGATCTAAAAGATTACGGCTTAGGGCTTTGCTATGTTCCGCAGCTTCGGATAGGACAGATGACCCTCGCGGATTTTTCATGCTGGTATTTGCAGCGGCATTTGGAGCTTAAGTTTTTTGGCATGTCAATTGCCAGGGATGACTCAATTATTGTTGGGCTGGCTGCTCTACGAGAATTCAGTTGCATCGTTTTCGACGGCATAAAAAGGGAGGTAGAGTTTTCACGTAATAAGATCTTCGAGCCTGACCAGGAGCAAGCCCTGTCCCGAGCAACGTCGAGGGAATGGTCAAGATACCCACTTTCAATTGAAGAAGACCGTGGCAACGCATTTCTTTTTGTTCAGATTCCTATTGCCGGTGAATCGATGAAAATACAGCTTGATACGGGCAGCGGAAACGGCCTGTCACTTAGCGAGGAGCTTTGGGAGACAATGTCTGGCAAGCTACAAAACATCAAGCTCAAAGAGGATACCGAGCTATACCCGTATATCGGGCGACTGTCCTGCAAGCGAGGTGTCATCTCAAAGCTTCAGGTGGGTGACAGACTAATTCCAAATGCCAAGATATCGGTTTTCCCGGCGAGCAGTCCGCTATTAAGTGACTGCGACGCGATATTAGGTATGCAATATTTTCAGGACACCGTGATGGTTCTTGATTTCAACAATGCAATGCTTTGGGTCAGGAACCACATGAGCTGACGGACGTTCTGAGTTCCTGCCTTTACCATCGATACAACCCCACTTATTGGAACTAAAATTTCTAAATTTTATGCAGCTAATGGTTTTATTTAGACCGTATTTTCCCACTCTATTATGTCTGAATATAATAGATTTTTTTAACAATCCTGCCATAACCTAAAAACAAAGACATTATCGCACCAAATAATCCAGGATAGCACGTCCTAAAATGTGAGAAGCCAAGTATAAACCGACTCCGGGGAGCATTTTTCTAAATTAGCCGCCCCTTTATGACGAAAAGTCTTCAGGAATGGTTTTGTCTTTGCTGCTGGCATATCAGTTTGAAGGATGAAAAGGAAAAAGGCCGGTATCGGTTAAATCCTCGTAAGAATATATTCAGGATTGATTAAATAGATAACCGAGGCCGGTGAGGAAATGATTGCAACCGCTCCCTGTGACGTGGCGTTTGCATCACATTTTTAATTGGGGGTGACAATTATGACAGGGAGGAAAAAGGCGAGAATATGGAGTCTCGTATTGGCATTAGTCCTGCTGAGTCAGTTCTTGCCTGTAAGGCAAGTATGTGCCGACGAACAGGAATTCAAGAATAGCTCAAACTTTTTTGAAGACTTACTTGGCATAATGTTGCTACGGGTCAAGTACTCTCCTGCTGAGGGGCCTGTGCTTCCATACGAGGCCGTTTCAGATTGGCTGGGGTCATGGAAAGACTTCAAAAGGCAGATGGAAGAAAAATATGGAACAAGTATTGGTATTATATTGGATGACCATCATCAACATATCCTCAGCGGACCAGGAGTTTACTGATGCTCGATGTTCAAACGCTACTCAACCCGGGCACAAATTCTGACAAAGATCCAGTTTTGATCCCGGGTATAAGGCTCAAGATGAGCTTCTAAACGCATTGGTAGTAGATAAGTTTTGCTGGTTGTTAAGAACAAAAAGAAGAGAACGTGAATGGAGAATTAAGATGGTTGATGCAAGAAACAATATCAACAGCAGAAAATTGGTTTACTTGAGTTTGTTAATTGCAATTGCCGGCATAGCTGTATTGTTTTTTCTCAGCCGAGCCACGCCGAAAAAGTCACGAGCCGGGTCAGATAAACAGGTAGAAGGTACATCTGTGCCTAAGTCTATCGAGCCGGCACAGAAGTTTAAGATTGTACACGTGATGAGTTACCATTCGCCATGGGAGTGGACGGATAGTCAGTTCGAGGGATTCAAAGACGCCTTGAGGGACCTTGAAGTAGAATATAAGGTCGTCCAGATGGATACCAAACGACAAAGCTCCGAGCAGTGGAAACAAAAGGTTGCAGTCGAAGCGAGAGGACTTATAGACACATGGAAGCCGGACTTGGTTTTTACAGGTGACGATAATGCACAGAAGTATGTTGCAAAGCACTATATTAATACAGATATACCTTTTGTTTTCTGCGCGGTTAACAATGACCCTGCCGATTATGGATTTGTAGGGAGTAAAAATATAACCGGCGTTTTGGAACAGCTTCACTTTGAGCAGACTATTAAGTTGCTAAAGCAACTCGTCCCAACAGCTCATAGGATAGCTATCATAACAGACCCGGGGAAAATGTGGTCCCCCATAATACAAACAATGAAGCAGAGTGAAAGTAAACTGCCACAGGATGTAGAAATTTTAGGATACTATGTGCTCAATACCTTTGAAGAGTACCAGAAGATGGTGAAAAACTGCCAAAGTGAAGTTGACGCGATAGGAATGCTCGGCGTTTTTGAGTTTAAAGATGAAAATGGTGTTAATGTTCCGTTAGAGCAGGTACAGCGCTGGACGATAGAAAACAGCGGCCTGCCTGATTTTGCATTCTGGAAAGACCGTGTCGATAAGGGGACACTGTGTGCGGTTGCGGCGTCAGGCTTTGAACAGGGTCGAGCGGCCGGAAAAATAGCCAGAGGCATATTGTCCGAGGGTTGCAGCCCTGCCAGTTTCCTGATGAAAGCAACTGAAAAGGGGATACCCGTTGTGAGCCTTGCCAGGGCCAAAAAGCTGAATCTTAATCCAAGCTCAAGTGTGCTCTTAACAGTTGAAGTCGTCACAGAATTTACCTGGTAACAGCCATGCGATTAAAAGTACGTGAGAAAATTCTGATAATAACCGCTACGGTCTTATTACTGGCGATTGGTGCGAATACCTTAGTTATTAGCAAAATGTTTAGAAAAGGGTATTCTGCCGCATTACAGTCAAAGATGGATGTTATTGCTAATACGCTCAGGTCGCAAATAGAGAGACTAATTGGACTGGGTATCACTATCGAGAATATCGAGGGATTCGAGACTCAGTGTCAGGAAATAATGCGGAAAAACAAAGAAGTAGCCTACGTTATGGTGGTTCAGAAAAATGGCAAGATCTTATTTCACAATGACCCAGCATACCACGGTACGACGATAAACGACCCGCATATCAAAGAGGTTTTTACGAACAAGCAACAGAAGGTTTGTTTGTATGAAACGAATGGGCGAAGGTACTATAATACGATTGTCCCGGTGGGAGACGGGTCAAGTGGGTCTGACATCGCTGTGGTAGTAGGATTTCCCACGACACTTATCGATGGCAAGATACAAGAGTTTCTTCATTACAGTTTTATGGTGGCTCTTACATCTTTAGGCATTGCGACATTCCTATTGTTGACCGGTCTTTCAATTTCGGTAACGAAACCCTTATCCAGCCTTGTTACCACGATTCAGCAAATCCGGAAAAGTTCCGACCTTGATAAGAGAGTTGTGGTCGAGTCATCAGATGAAATTGGCGTACTTGCTGATGCCTTCAACAATATGACTGAGAACCTGCAGAAGACAACTACATCGATATATAATCTCAATCGTGAGATTACCGTTCGCAAGAAGGTAGAAAAGGCTCTGCGAAAGAGCGAGGATCGATTTAAGCATGTAGCTGAAAGTGCCGGCGACTGGATTTGGGAGGTTAATGCCGAAGGATTATACACTTATTCCAGCCCCGTTTTAGAAAAAATACTTGGCTATAAGTCAAAAGAAGTTATTGGAAAGAATTATTTTTATGATTTTTTTGCCCCGGACGTGAAAGAAAATTTAAAGAAAGCAGCCTTTGAGGCTTTCGCTAAGAGAGAGAGTTTCAGAGGCTTTATTAATCCTAATATACATAAAAACGGCAATGTTGTCATTTTAGAGAAAACCAGCACGCCGATTATAGACGATGAAGGAAATCTTTGCGGATATCGAGGAGCAGACAGAGACATCACCGAGCGCAGGAAGTCGGAGCAGCGTCAGGCCCACTTGCTTGAGCAACTCGAAAAGACAAATCAAGAGCTAAAGGACTTCGCGTACGTAGTCTCGCACGATTTGAAAGCACCGCTACGGGGGATCAACACGTTAGTAAAGTGGATATCAAGTGATTATGGGGAAAAATTTGACGAGGAAGGTGAAGAGCAGATGAGATTGCTTTCAAGCCGAGTGGACAGAATGCATAACTTGATTGACGGAATCCTACAGTACTCCCGGGTCGGACGTGTTAAAGAGGAAAAAACTCAGGTGAATCTGAATGAGCTTATACCGAGTATTATCGATACACTTGCTCCGCCGGAAAACATCACCATCACAATTGAAGATGAGCTGCCTATGATCGAATGTGAAAAGACTCGTATTATTCAGGTTTTCCAGAATTTACTAAGTAATGCTATAAAATTTATGGATAAGCCACAGGGACAAATAAGAATAGGCTGCGTCGAAGAAGGCCCACATTCGGCGGCCTGGAAGTTCAGTGTCGCTGATAATGGCCCTGGAATTGAAGAAAGATACTTCGAGAAAATCTTCCAGATGTTCCAGACGTTAAGGCCACGTGATGAGTTTGAAAGCACCGGTGTCGGTCTAGCAGTAGTTAAAAAAATAGTTGAGACACATGGGGGAAGGATCTGGGTGGAATCTAAAGTGGGCGAGGGAAGTACATTTATATTCACGCTGCCGAAGCAAGAAAAGATTGTTAGAAATGCAGAGCTTGAAGCTGTCGTTAATTACTAACAATCTTAATAGTGTAAAAACTGTATAGAAAGGATTGCTATGAGCTCTCGTGGAAATATATTAACGGGTAAATTTATATTTGTTTTGGTGCTGTTGGTATCGTTTGGTACTGGCGCTCGTCTATTAGCGCAGCAGCAGGACGCAAACAAGCCAGCGGACTTCTTCGAAATGTCCATAGAGGAGCTAATGGAGGTGCAGGTTGTGGTTTCAGCCGCTCGTCAGGCCCAAAAAATTGAGGAGTTATCGGTCCCGGTTAGCGTCATTACCGCAGAAGATATTCATTACAGCGGCTTGACTAACATACCTGAGCTTTTGCAGTTTACTCCAGGAATGGATGTTCTAAAGATAGAGCGTTATCGCTTTGCGGCTGGAGTCAGGGGGCTACATGAATTCATTTCAGACCGTACCTTGGTGCTTATCAACGGACGTTCTGCCGAGAGCCCACTCTTTGGCGGCTCAGAATACTATACGCTGCCGATTCTTATGGAAGATATTGAACGGATAGAAGTTGTACGAGGCCCTGGTGGAGCGGCCTGGGGCGCAAACGCCCTTAATGGTGTGATCAACATAATAACAAAAAAGCCTGAAGATGTTCTGGGTGTATTTGCCTCAACGACAATGACTGAATTTGGAGATAGTTACACCCACCTTCGCTGGGCAGAAAAGCAAGGAAAATGGAGTTGGCGTCTGTCCGCTGGATATGAGGACCTTAAAAATTCCGATGATGCCGGCGCAGGTGAATATGTATCCAATACTACTGCTACAGTTAATACTCTAATGGGTTTTAGCAGTTTTACGGCGGATGATTTCATGCGTAACTCACGATTTGATACCGAAGCCCAATATGATTATTCCAACCGGACAAGGATATCATTCGGTACCGGTTATTCACACACCGAAGTAGGTGACAGGGAGTGGGGGGGATATTATCCGGGGGGAACCGGCTGGTATGAAACAGTTCGATCCTATACAAAGTTGGAGCACGAATTTGATAACGGTAATACTGGCTACCTGCAATGGTTCGGTAATTACGCCAATTCAGATGTAGAGACCCTTATGAAGTGGAACTGGATGCAAAATGATATCGAGGGACAATTGAATTTCACGGCTGCAGATGTCCACAACGTTACGATAGGTGGAAATGTACGGTTTATACGGCTTGATACCAATACCAAAATGGAGACGTCTCAGCAGCTTAACTACATAGGTAGCCCATTCGATGAACAATTTGCAGGAGCATTCTTAATCGACCGCTGGACACTGAGCGACCGGCTTACTCTTGAAGGCCAGATTCGTACCGACTATTATTCGGAAACACAAACTGATTGGGCAAATCGGTTGACTGCTCTATACGCAATGGATAAACAAAAGGACCACATATTTCGGCTCAGCTTCGCCAAGGCTTTTCGTACTCCTTTCGTGTCACCTCGCAAAGTTTGGACCAGTCGCGTTCCTTTACCCTCTCCTCCGTATCCGGCCGGCCTGTATGCATTTAATGTTAGACCGTCTGATGATCTGGAGAACGAGGAAATTTACTCACTCGAAGCAGGCTACACGGCAAAACTTGCCAAAAACCTAACCCTTCGGGCAGACACTTATTACCAACGCTTTGAAAAGCTCATCGGATATACCAAGACATACGTTGGTTCGATACCTTACCATAAGGCTGATAATATTGACGGAGCAGATTCCTGGGGTGCCGAACTGGAATTGGCCCTGCAGGGTAAAATCGGAAAGCTCTCAGCCTGGTATGCCTATAACGACTTCCAGGAGGATGTGTCTCAACAAGGCGTCCGCGCCTATCTTCCTGCTAAACACAAGGTTGGATTAACCGGTCGTTTGTTTCTATCTGACGGATGGACATTTAATACAAACTATAAATATATGAGTACAAACCGTACGCTTGGCCTTGACACAACCATTTTAGATGCTGGTCCGTCGCACCACATAGACCTGGGCCTGGCAAAGCAGTTCGCCAAAGGTAATGGCGAATTTATGATTGGCGTAAGTGACATGTTAAACAAAACAAATGGTCCTTACTTTGGGTTAGGTCAATTATCTGCCCACGAAGTACCGGGACGGATGTTATTTGCCCGGCTGCAATTAAAGTTCTGAGTAAGGTGAAGGCAGAAACGTTTTTATTGAAAGATTGTTTTTTATAAATACCGAGGAATGAGGATTAGAGCTTACAAGTTGATAGTTTTAGTTTTGGCCTTGTTTGTGACGCCATTTGTACCAAAGGCCCGGGCTGATTCCACAGTCAGCCGTGAATACCAGGTTAAGGCCGCATTTTTATATAACTTTATGAATTTTGTTGACTGGCCCGAAGAAAAATCGAGCGACAGCAACGAGCCAATAATCGTTGGCATCATCGGCAGCGATCCTTTCGGTGGCGCTTTTGAACCTGTTAAGAATAAAAAGGTTAAAGGAAAGAATGTTGTTATAAGACGATTTGAGGGTCTGAAAGAGCAAAAAGAATCTGACGAGAACGATCAGGAGATCGAGGCTATTAGAGAATGTCACGTGCTGTTTATTTGTCGATCGGAGGAGAAAAAACTTAAGAAAACCATAAATTTAGTTAAAGAAAACAATGTCCTGACGGTTTCAGACATAGAAGGTTTTCCTGAAGCCGGTGGAATTATCAATTTCGTTATGGAAGACCAAAAGGTTCGTTTTGAAATTAATGTTACTGCAGCCAAGCGTGCCAAAGTTAAAATCCGGTCTCAGCTTTTACGGCTGGCGAAAAGAGTAGTCGAAGAAGAACCTTCGGACGAAGCAAAGAGCTAATTATGTCTATTTTGCAAAACATGGCAATAAAGCACAAGCTGATATTGATTATCATGTTGGCGTGCATCACCGGTCTATTTCTGGCAGGCGCCGCATTTATCGGCTGGGAACGTAACACTTGTCGTGATGGGATGGTGCGTAATTTGTCAACACAGGCAGAGATGATAGCGGAAAACTGTAAAGCGGCTTTGGCCTTCCAGGATGCGCAGGATGCAAAAGAAACACTCCAGGCCCTTCATGTAGAGCCTTCTATAGTCTTCGGCTGTGTTTATAACAAAGAAAACAGGCTCTTTACTTCTTATTATCGCGATTACGCTGAGATTAAGGTACATCCCTCCAAGTTTCAGGAAGGCGGTTTCAGTTTTGCCGATGGTTTCCTAACCGTATTCAAACCTATTGTTCTCGATGGCCAAACGATCGGGACAGTTTGTCTGCGTTCTGATATGAGTCCTATGTATGCTATGCTCAAGCGTAATATAAGTATAATCCTTATTGTTCTTTTCCTTTCTTCCTTAGCAGCCTTTTTGGTATCGTCACGACTTCAGAAAGTCATTTCCGGACCGATCCTAAGCTTAGCTGAGGTCGCGAAAGCAGTTTCAGGAAAGAAGGACTATTCTACTCGAGCTATAAAGCAGAGCAACGATGAGGTTGGCTTACTGATAGATGCGTTTAATGAAATGTTGGAGCAAATCCAGCATCGCGACTTGGAGTTAGTGGATGCAAAGAATCAACTGGAAGTGAGGGTTGAGCAGCGGACCGCCGAGTTAACTACTGCCAATGAGCAGCTAACCAGAGAGGTTGCTGAACGTAAGAGGGCGGAGGAGCAGTTACGTAAAGCTGAAGAAAGATACCGAACCCAGTTTGAGGGAGCATTAGATGCTATCTTCATAGCCGATGCCGAAACAGGCATAATAACTGACTGTAACCCTGCGGCGACAAGATTGGTTGGCAGAGAAAAATCAGAGCTGGTTGGGCAGCACCAGCGGATTATTCATCCTCCAGAAGTAATCGCAGGAGAATTTAGCAACAGCTTCAAGGAGCATCTTAGAGAAAAACAGGGCCTAACTCTGGACACGCAGGTTATTACCAAGAAGGGAGAGATAAGAGATGTTGCAATAAAGGCCAATCTGCTTGAAATTAGGGGCAAAAAGCTCCTGCAAGGTATATTCCGAGATATCACCGAACACAAAAAGGCGGAGAAACGTCAGGGCCAACTGCTTGATCAACTGGAAAAGACAAATCAAGAACTAAAGGACTTCGCGCACATAGTCTCACACGATTTGAAAGCTCCGCTACGGGGGATCAACACGTTAGTAAAGTGGATATCAAGTGATTATGCGGATAAATTTGACGAGGAAGGTCAAGAGCAGATGAATTTGCTTTTGAGCCGAGTGGACAGAATGCATAACTTGATCGACGGAATCCTACAGTACTCCCGTGTCGGACGTGTTAAAGAGGAAAAAACTCAGGTGAATCTGAATGAGCTTATGCCGAGTATTATCGATACACTTGCTCCGCCGGAAAACATCACCATTACAGTTGAAGATGAGCTGCCAATGATCGAATGTGAGAAGACGCGGATTATTCAGGTTTTCCAGAATTTACTAAGCAACGCCATAAAATACATGGATAAGCCACAAGGTCAGATACGAGTTGCCTGTATGGAGGAAGATGGCTGCTGGAAGTTCAGTGTCGCTGATAATGGCCCTGGAATTGAAGAAAGATACTTCGAGAAAATCTTCCAGATGTTCCAGACATTAAGGCCGCGTGATGAGTTTGAAAGCACCGGTGTCGGTCTAACAGTAGTTAAAAAAATAGTTGAGACACATGGGGGAAGGATCTGGGTGGAATCTAAAGTGGGCGAGGGAAGTACATTTATATTCACGCTGCCGAAGCAAGAAAAGATTGTTAGAAATGCAGAGCTCGAAGCTGTCGTTAATTGCTAACAATCTTAACGGTGTAAAAACTATATAGAAAGGATCGCTATGAGCTCTCGTGGAGATGTATTAACGGGCAAATTTATATTTGTTTTGATGCTGTTGGTATTGTTTGGTAGTGACGCTCGCCTATTAGCGGAGCAGCAGGATGCAAACAATAAAAAAGATTTTTTTGAAATGTCCATTGAGGAGTTGATGGAGGTGCCGATTGTCGTTTCAGCCTCCCGGCTACCGACCCGCCTGCAGTATTTGTCTGCGCCGGTGACAGTAATTACCGCCGAGGATATTCACTACAGCGGCCTGACTACTATCCCTGAAATTCTGCAGTTCAGCCCCGGAGTGGATGTCAGACGTCTTGACCGGCAGCGTTATATTGTGGGAGTTCGAGGTTTATTTGGTATGTACTCGGATCGGACGCTGGTGCTGATTGACGGACGACCCGCGACGGACCCTATTCACGGGACAACGCATTGGGAAAAACTGCCGATTCTGATAGAAGATATTGAGCGAATCGAAATTGTTCGCGGCCCCGTTGGGGCGGCCTGGGGAGCCAATGCTTTTACTGGCGTAATCAACATCATTACCAAAAAACCCGACCAATGTTTGGGTGGACTGGCTTCCACAACGGTCAGTGAGTTTGGAGATACTTATACCCATCTGCGATATGGACACAGACAAGGCCAATGGAGCTGGAAGGTTTCGGCTGGGTATGAGGATGTCGAAGACTCCGACGCTGCGGGAGCAGGGAGGTATCATTCCTCCTCATACACGGCAACGGGTTTTGACAGTTATACTGCAAGGGACTGGGGACGACTTTGGAAATTCGATACCCAGGCAGAATATCGCCTTAACGACGTAACCCGCTTGAGCTTCGGTGCGGCACATTCGTCCGCACAGGAGGGAGATTTTGAATTCATGGGATATTTTCCAAGACGGGATGTTCTGACCGAATATACACGACTATTCGCCCGGCTGGATCATCAGTTCGACAATGATACCAGCGGGTATATACAGTGGTTTGGAAATTTCTGGAACACTCACTGCAGAGTAATCACCGAACAGATGAGATATCTGCAAAATGATATTGAGGGACAAATCAATTTCAAACCTGCTGAGAACCATAATATATCTGTTGGCGGCAATGTTCGATGGAATCGGATACAAACCGATAATTACTCCCTTATCAGCGAAAATATCGTCGGTGACGATGATGAGTACTGGGGCGGTATTTTTCTGATGGACCGCTGGTCTGTGACCAATAGACTGACTCTTGAAGGACAGATTCGTGTGGACCATTATAGTGAAACCACAACCGACTGGTCTACGCGATTGGCCGCATTGTATGCACTCGATGAGCAGCAGAATCATATCCTGCGGTTAAGCTTTGCCCGGGCGTTTCGCTCGCCTTGTCTTATACTTCGTAACCTTAATTTCACAAACCTGAGCGGCGTTACCGTTTTCACTCCGACAGCAGATGTGCATAACGAGGGAACTTATACACTGGAAGCAGGATATAGCGGAAAACTTTCTGACAATCTGCAACTGAATGTGGATGGATATTATCAGCGTTTCGAGCGACTATTCGGCCTTGTAATCACCCCTGACCCTCCGCCGCCTCCTATGGTCTATGCTACCTTTAAGAATATAGACGGGGCAAATGCTTACGGAGTTGAATGTTCTCTTACTTATCATAACTCTAAAGGGAGACTGACAGCTTGGTATGCATATAATGGATTGGCGACCGACCAAATTGATCAGAGTACACGGTCGTTTCCGCCGGCGTCTCATAAAGCCGGGCTGACTGGACGAGTGTTTCTCAATGCCGACTGGACACTTAATAGTAATTACGTGTTTCAAAACGGCGTCCCATACGACCCGAGTCTAATAGGAGGTCTTCATAGTTTTAATCGATTGGATTTGACACTGTCCCGCAAATTCGCCAAAGGAAAGGGCGAATTGGTAGTGGGGGTGTCGGATGTCCTGAACGAAACCACGGATCCGGTCTTTGAGGCTGGACACTTTACAGCATTGGAAACACCGGGACGGATGTTATTTGCCCGGCTGCAATTAAAGTTCTGAGTAAGGTGAAGGCAGAAACGTTTTTATTGAAAGATTGTTTTTTTATAAATACCGAGGAATGAGGATTAGAGCTTACAAGTTGATAGTTTTAGTTTTGGCCTTGTTTGTGACGCCATTTGTACCAAAGGCCCGGGCTGATTCCACAGTCAGCCGTGAATACCAGGTTAAGGCCGCATTTTTATATAACTTTATGAATTTTGTTGACTGGCCCGAAGAAAAATCGAGCGACAGCAACGAGCCAATAATCGTTGGCATCATCGGCAGCGATCCTTTCGGTGGCGCTTTTGAACCTGTTAAGAATAAAAAGGTTAAAGGAAAGAATGTTGTTATAAGACGATTTGAGGGTCTGAAAGAGCAAAAAGAATCTGACGAGAACGATCAGGAGATCGAGGCTATTAGAGAATGTCACGTGCTGTTTATTTGTCGATCGGAGGAGAAAAAACTTAAGAAAACCATAAATTTAGTTAAAGAAAACAATGTCCTGACGGTTTCAGACATAGAAGGTTTTCCTGAAGCCGGTGGAATTATCAATTTCGTTATGGAAGACCAAAAGGTTCGTTTTGAAATTAATGTTACTGCAGCCAAGCGTGCCAAAGTTAAAATCCGGTCTCAGCTTTTACGGCTGGCGAAAAGAGTAGTCGAAGAAGAACCTTCGGACGAAGCAAAGAGCTAATTATGTCTATTTTGCAAAACATGGCAATAAAGCACAAGCTGATATTGATTATCATGTTGGCGTGCATCACCGGTCTATTTCTGGCAGGCGCCGCATTTATCGGCTGGGAACGTAACACTTGTCGTGATGGGATGGTGCGTAATTTGTCAACACAGGCAGAGATGATAGCGGAAAACTGTAAAGCGGCTTTGGCCTTCCAGGATGCGCAGGATGCAAAAGAAACACTCCAGGCCCTTCATGTAGAGCCTTCTATAGTCTTCGGCTGTGTTTATAACAAAGAAAACAGGCTCTTTACTTCTTATTATCGCGATTACGCTGAGATTAAGGTACATCCCTCCAAGTTTCAGGAAGGCGGTTTCAGTTTTGCCGATGGTTTCCTAACCGTATTCAAACCTATTGTTCTCGATGGCCAAACGATCGGGACAGTTTGTCTGCGTTCTGATATGAGTCCTATGTATGCTATGCTCAAGCGTAATATAAGTATAATCCTTATTGTTCTTTTCCTTTCTTCCTTAGCAGCCTTTTTGGTATCGTCACGACTTCAGAAAGTCATTTCCGGACCGATCCTAAGCTTAGCTGAGGTCGCGAAAGCAGTTTCAGGAAAGAAGGACTATTCTACTCGAGCTATAAAGCAGAGCAACGATGAGGTTGGCTTACTGATAGATGCGTTTAATGAAATGTTGGAGCAAATCCAGCATCGCGACTTGGAGTTAGTGGATGCAAAGAATCAACTGGAAGTGAGGGTTGAGCAGCGGACCGCCGAGTTAACTACTGCCAATGAGCAGCTAACCAGAGAGGTTGCTGAACGTAAGAGGGCGGAGGAGCAGTTACGTAAAGCTGAAGAAAGATACCGAACCCAGTTTGAGGGAGCATTAGATGCTATCTTCATAGCCGATGCCGAAACAGGCATAATAACTGACTGTAACCCTGCGGCGACAAGATTGGTTGGCAGAGAAAAATCAGAGCTGGTTGGGCAGCACCAGCGGATTATTCATCCTCCAGAAGTAATCGCAGGAGAATTTAGCAACAGCTTCAAGGAGCATCTTAGAGAAAAACAGGGCCTAACTCTGGACACGCAGGTTATTACCAAGAAGGGAGAGATAAGAGATGTTGCAATAAAGGCCAATCTGCTTGAAATTAGGGGCAAAAAGCTCCTGCAAGGTATATTCCGAGATATCACCGAACACAAAAAGGCGGAGAAACGTCAGGGCCAACTGCTTGATCAACTGGAAAAGACAAATCAAGAACTAAAGGACTTCGCGCACATAGTCTCACACGATTTGAAAGCTCCGCTACGGGGGATCAACACGTTAGTAAAGTGGATATCAAGTGATTATGCGGATAAATTTGACGAGGAAGGTCAAGAGCAGATGAATTTGCTTTTGAGCCGAGTGGACAGAATGCATAACTTGATCGACGGAATCCTACAGTACTCCCGTGTCGGACGTGTTAAAGAGGAAAAAACTCAGGTGAATCTGAATGAGCTTATGCCGAGTATTATCGATACACTTGCTCCGCCGGAAAACATCACCATTACAGTTGAAGATGAGCTGCCAATGATCGAATGTGAGAAGACGCGGATTATTCAGGTTTTCCAGAATTTACTAAGCAACGCCATAAAATACATGGATAAGCCACAAGGTCAGATACGAGTTGCCTGTATGGAGGAAGATGGCTGCTGGAAGTTCAGTGTCGCTGATAATGGCCCTGGAATTGAAGAAAGATACTTCGAGAAAATCTTCCAGATGTTCCAGACATTAAGGCCGCGTGATGAGTTTGAAAGCACCGGTGTCGGTCTAACAGTAGTTAAAAAAATAGTTGAGACACATGGGGGAAGGATCTGGGTGGAATCTAAAGTGGGCGAGGGAAGCACGTTCTTGTTTACGGTGCCCAAGCGGCGAGCATCTGTAGAAGAGGAAAAACTCTTAGTTAGCTTGAATGCATAAGCGTGACAGAGCAAATATGGTAATTTACTTGTAGTGATCTTAGATATGATGATAAGAAATAGACAAACAAATCAAATCGTATGGTTGACGCTCAGCTTGGGCACCATCTTTGCTCTGACTTGGCCTGCATATTTTACTAATGGCATGAAATTCATAGGTGTCGGCCCAGTACGACACTCCATGGGAGGCGCGAATGTGGCATTACCTCTTGATTCAGCGGTTAGAGTAACAAACCTGACGGCAATAAAAAAGCTCGACAAACGTACGAGTATCTCCAACGCAACGGAGGGAAAGTGATATGTTGGATACAGTTACAGTTCCAGAACAGTTTGAGCCGATTTTCCAGAAAGCTCAAGACTATGTGAGCGCTTACTTCAGTGAAAAGAAGGAAGATGCATCGAAGGGCAAGATAGAGATATTTGGCCAACGATATATTCTTGTCAGAGCAGCTTCAATGTCGGTGGATTTCTTCGAAGCAATAAAGAATATGTTCGAGGACTGTGGAGAGGAGAAGGCATCGGAAATAGCAAGGAGCCTCCTTTTTGACGTTGCACATGCTATCGGAAAGATGGATGCCAGGAACTTCCATCAGCAAATGAGTGTGCAGGATCCTATAGAAAAGCTTTCCGCAGGGCCAATTCATTTCTCTCACACAGGCTGGGCTTATGTGGATATATTTGCAGAGTCAAGGCCGACGCCTGACGAGAACTACTATCTTATATACGATCACCCATTTTCGTTTGAGGCCGATGCCTGGGACAAGAGCGGCAAAAAGAGTAGTTTCTGTGTTTGTGCTATGAATGCCGGATATTCGTCCGGATGGTGTGAGGAGAGCTTTGGGATTCCGTTGGTCGCTTCTGAGATAATGTGTAGAGCCAGAGGTGATAGCACCTGTCGGTTCATTATGGCACATTCCACTAAGATAGAACAGTATCTTCAAGCGTATTTGCGAGATCATCTGGATATATCCGACAATGTGATGCTCTATAGAATAGGCGGTTTCCTTCAAGAGCGCAAGCAGGCGGAGAAGCGCCAGGCACAACTGCTTGCTCAACTGGAAAACACTAACCGGGAGTTAAATGACATAGTATACATAATGTCCCACGATTTGAAGACGCCGCTGCGGGGGATTAACATGCTGGCCAATTGGATATTAACTGATTATGCGGATAAGTTCGACAAGGAAGGTAAGGAGCGGATAGACTTGCTTTTAAGCAGGGTGGACCGAATACATAACTTGATCGATGGAGTTCTGCAGTACTCCCGTGCCGGACGCATTAAAGAGAAAACAACACGGGTAAATCTGAGTGAGCTTGTTCCGCATATTATCGACATGGCTGCTCCTCCGGAAAACATCACCATCAAGATTGAAAATGAGCTGCCGGTGATTGAATGCGAAAAGACTCGTATTACTCAGGTTTTCCAGAATTTGATAAGCAATGCAATAAAATATATGGATAAGCCGAAGGGACACATAAAAGTTGGCTGTATCGAAGACGAAGACCGATGGAAATTCAGTGTTGCTGATAATGGTCCCGGAATTGAGGAAAGATACTTCGAGAAAATCTTTCAGATGTTCCAGACATTATCACCGAAAGATGAACTTGAAGGTGTCGGAGTAGGTCTAACGGCGGTTAAAAAGATTATTGAGATATATGGGGGAAGGATCTGGGTGGAATCAAAAGTGGGCGAGGGAAGCAGATTCCTGTTCACGTTACCAAAGCAAAAAGAAGAGGGTTAAAAAATGCGAAACTCAAAACCAGTATTGTTAGTTGAAGATGACAGTGTAGATGCAATGACTGTTAAGCGGGCGTTTAAGGACTTGAAGGTTCTGAATCCTTTAACTCACAGGACCAATGGTGAAGAAGCCCTGGAGTATTTAAGAGACAAGAGCAATGAAAGGCCTTGCGTTATTTTGTTGGATTTGAATATGCCAAAGATGAACGGCAACGAATTTTTGAAAGTCGTAAAAGCTGATGATGTGCTGAAAAAGATTCCTGTTGTAGTGCTAACTACATCTAAAGAAGAGTGCGACATAATGGAGAGCTTCAAGCTCAGCGTCGGCGGTTATATAGTCAAGCCGGTCAATTATGCAAAGTTCGTGGAGGCAATTGGAACAATTGATCTTTACTGGACTTTGAGCGAATTGCCGGATGGGGACTAAGGCAATGGTTCTTGAGTGATTGATAGCAAGTGACATAATTCGGATTGTCACCAGATCCAGATATTGGGGGTGTAATTTGGGCAGAGTCAAAGCCGGGCAAAGCAAATACATTTTTGTTTACATTGCCCAAGCATGAAATGGGGATTTAAGATGCAAAGCTCGAAGCCGATATTGTTAGTTGAGGATGACACCGTAGATGCGATGACGGTGAAACGCGCACTTAAGGAGTTGAAGCGTCTGAATCCGTTAATTCATAAAACCAATGGCCAGGAAGCTCTGGAATATTTAAGAGATGAAAGTAACGAACGGCCTTATGTTATACTTTTAGATTTGAATATGCCGAAGATGAACGGCATCGAATTTCTGAAAATTGTAAAAGCCGATGATGCACTGAAAAGTATCCCTGTTGTAGTGTTATCTACGTCTAATGAAGAATGTGATATAGCCGAGAGCTTTAAGCTTAATGTCACCGGCTATGTAGTCAAGCAGATTGATTATAAAAAGTTTGTGGAGACAATTAGAACAATTGACCTTTACTGGTCTTTAAGTGAGATGCCAAAAGAGGAGCGAAATCATGAATAATGAGAAGTATAAAGTGTTGGTGATTGAGGATGATAAACTTGACCAAATGGCTTTCCAGCGGTTGGTGGAAGCTGAGGAGCTTCAATATGATTACACCATAGCCGGCTCTGTTTCAGAGGCCCACAAGATATTGGCTTGCCAACAATTTGATATTGTGATCTCCGACTACTTTCTTGGAGATGGTACAGCATTTAACATCCTGGA
>Ga0315545_1001292_pt1 | contig 24637 bp, 22 predicted proteins | sample SalMarSW160210MG_FD_203096 | JGI IMG/M metagenome (GOLD analysis project Ga0315545, IMG submission 203096) | Salt marsh sediment microbial communities from the Plum Island Ecosystem LTER, Massachusetts, United States - Salt Marsh Sediment SW1602-10 ...
CTTCGACATCAGTGGTGAAGGTTCAGCAGATTGCAAAAAATGAACGCATCATCTCTGACCCTGTCGAGAGCACACGAGTATTGAGCGAGGTTTTTTTGCGAATGAGTGTCGGAGATAACGAGCTGTCGGTGCGGTTTGACGGTGGTCCGCTTGACCGCCTGGCCGAAGAAATCAACAGGCAAGCGGGTGACCACGTTCGTGCAAAAGTGACAAAGGATACGGATCAAACCTCGGTTCTCATCCTCGAGGTGAATAAAACAGGAGAGAAAAACAGAATCAGTCTGAACGATGAAGCCACAACCGAATTTTTCGAGGAGATCGGGCTTTTTGAGGAAAAAGAGGGGCTTCATGTGGATACAGCTCTGAGATCGGAAAGGGTATTTCCTCTTGAAGGTTCCTCGCGGTACACCGTAAGGGAGAATGAACTCATACTGGAACCCGAGAATAGCGTAGAGTTACTGTTCGACCAGAGTATTTCGGCACGGCCTGATATCGAGTTGAGCGTAAAAGCCAGGGTGGTCGATCTGCAGGCCGAACCTGCGGAAAAAGAGCCGCAGGTGTGGCCGGGATTGAACAGTATCGGTACAGTGACAGTACGTGATGTTGAAATCGTCGGCGGAAAACCGGTGGAGAAAATTACAGTACCTGAAGTGGTTGAAGAAAAACCGGAAATAATCAACAACAGAGTGATCGGAATCGGATCTGAAATGGGTCCAAAAAAGAACATGGAACTGGATGCTCTCAACAGCACGTACCGGGAATATCGTTTTCGTCTCACAGACTTCGTGCCAGAAGGGAGCAAGGTCGACAGAATCTACTTCACCAACGAGAATACAGGACGGAGGGTTGAATTTGCCGATGTTGTCATTGAGGATCTCTCAGATCGGGGAGGGGTCTCTCCGAAACATCTGGTCCAGGAGGGACAGGATTCTGTTGTATTTATCGACGGTGTCAGAGTTCAAAGGGACACAAACACCGTAGACGATGCGCTGAAAGGAGTGGAGCTGAATTTGCTTGATGAGGGAGATGAGGAGATCAATTTGACCGTTGATCGTGATTACGAGTTGATCACCGGAAGAATCGTGGATATGGTGGGAAAATACAACGAGCTCCTCGAATATATCAACGAACAGACAAAAGTGGTATCCAGCGGGCGGCTCACTGATAAAGCGGAGGCAGGGATTCTCTCGGGGGATATCACGGTGATGGGATTGAAGAGCAGGCTTCAAAAAATCATGATGAATCCCTATCCGACGAGCAGGGGCCGTGAGCTCTCCCTGCTTGCACAAATCGGAATTTCCATGGGTTCTCTGGGCTCAAACTGGGAAGATATAAAGGGCGGTTACCTGCGCGTCGATGAGGATGCGTTTGTTGAAGCATTCCGGAAATATCCTGAGTCGATAAAACAACTCTTCGGGCATGACACAAACAATGATGTGGTGGTCGACAATGGAGTGGCCTATGTATTGGACACGACAGTAAAGGCATATACGAATCCACGGGAAGGCATCATCTCGAACAGAATAACTGTAGCGGAAAGCGGAATAAAGGAGCAGCAAAACAGAATAGACGACTACAGACAGCACCTCGAAGATTACCGGCAAAAGCTTGAGAGTGATTTTACGCTCATGCAGCAGGCGCTCTACGAACTTGAGCAGAATCAGAAAAACATAGAGAATTTTTCAAATCAGTACGGGAAATAAAACGTAAGCAGGGACATTTGGTATGGAAATACTCATAAACGAAAGAAAGCTGGATTTTACACTCGAGAAAGAAGAAAACGTTGGAGAAGTTATCCGGGGTCTGGAGAAATACGTACAGAAGAACGGCAATATCATCGTATCTGTATTTGTGGATGATGCAGAAGTGCGACTTGATTGTGATTCCGAGCCCTTCACATCGGACGTGAACGAAGTGAAAAAAATAGAGATAAAAACCTCTTCATTTCTCGAATGTGCACTCAATACCCTTCTGACGATGGGTGAATACATCACGACCATCCTGAATGAGTATCTCGGGGCGGATCTCATAAAAAAATATGACTCCATCATGGAGGGGATGAAACTCATACGAGAAGGGCTCATCGATGTGTTGCAAAGCCTCGACGTAAATGCAATATCGGTGTTGCGCGGGGATGCGTCTCTTGCTGATACACTTCTCACATTGAGTTCTTTCGTTGAGGAGTATGATCGAAAATATGTCGATGCGGAGGGTGCTGCCCGGCTGGAGTCTTTGCTGAAAAACATTCTCGCTTTCATTCCAAAGGTCTTTGGGTGGGCAATGGTAAAAAATTTTCACAATGTATCCTTTGATGAACCAAAGGTTTTTGTGTATCTTCACCCGGTAATCGAGGATTTGCACAGGCTCTGTACCACCTCTTCGGGCAAGTTTGAGAAGATCGGCACACATCTCCAGCTCGGCGAAGACAAAAAGGCACTCAGCGACCTTTTTTACATTACAGAGCTTTTAGAAGAGATTGTCGCTGTGTTCACCTTTGTGAAAAAAACCGCTCCTGCGGGCACTGAGAATGTTCTGAAAGAAGGCGGCGGTGCGGAAAAGGTTTTTCACGAACTGAGTGCGCATCTCAGGGAGGTTGAAACGGCATTCAGGGACGGTGATATGATCAGTGTGGGGGATATTCTCGAGTATGAAGCACGCCCGCTTTTTGACACACTTGCAGAAGTCGTTGAAAAAATACATAAAATCGTTGCAAGACGCTAATTTTTATATTGACACTGAAATGATAATGGTTTAATTTGGAGGTGTAATCATTCATACCTTCATCTGCTTTTTAATACCTCTTTAAAAGGCCTCTGGGAGCTGTTCAACAAAGCGGAAGTTCTCATAAATAGGCTTTGTATACATGTGAGAACTTTTACATAACAAAAGGGTATGCCCAATACCTTTGTAAAAAGGAAGAGAGGACAGAGCATTTTCTAAGAAGATCGAAACGACGTGTTACCCGCAAATACAGCTCAAACTACAAAACAGTATATGAATACACGAATGCACGGAGACTGAAATATAACTGCATTCTGAGAAAATAAATAGAGAATATATTGAAGAGAATAAAGGAGAAAGGGCGCACTTATGGAAACAAACGATCAAACCAGTGAACCGGCTGGAGGGTTTTTCGATGAATCGGAGCCCGAAGGACCTGGAGCCCCAGAGAAACATAACGACAGACCGGCGCAAACCGAAGTGGAGACTGAAACGGAAATGAATGATGGGCGAGGAGTACTCGAAGGTGCGAAGGGCAAAGTGACCGTTGTAAAGAAAGCACGTAAAAGAAATAAAGAAGAGGCGAAAAAGATCAATTTTGCAAAACTCAACATCAACGAACTCGCGAACATGACCATTTCAGAGCTGTCTGCACTTGCAAGGGATTTCAATATAGAAGGCACGGGGCGCATGAAAAAGCAGGATTTGATCTTTTCGATCCTTCAGGCGCAAACGGAAAAACATGGTCTTATATTTGCGTCAGGAGTGCTTGAGATTTTACAGGACGGGTATGGTTTTTTGCGTTCACCGAGTTACAACTACCTGCCGGGACCCGATGATATCTATGTTTCTCCTTCACAGATTCGTCTATTTGGGTTGAAAACAGGAGACACTGTTTCGGGTCAGGTCCGTCCTCCAAAAGAAAACGAGCGATTCTTTGCTCTTCTCCGCGTCGCAGCGGTAAACCTCGAAGACCCTGAAATTGCACAGCGAAGGATTCTTTTTGACAACCTCACGCCCCTTTATCCCGATGAAAGAATCAACCTGGAGACCGCGCCCGACAATATTTCCATGCGTATCGTAAATCTCTTCACCCCCATCGGCAAAGGCCAACGGGGGCTCATTGTTGCGCCACCGAGAACGGGAAAGACAATTTTGATTCAGCAGATTGCCAATTCCATGACAACAAATCATCCGGATATTGTGCTCATCGTGTTACTCATCGACGAAAGGCCCGAAGAAGTGACCGATATGGAGAGGAATGTCGACGGCGAAGTGGTCAGCTCAACTTTTGACGAACCTGCCACCAGACACGTGCAGGTTGCAGAAATGGTTATCGAAAAGGCAAAGAGACTCGTGGAACATAAACGGGATGTCGTTATTCTCCTTGACAGTATTACACGCCTGGCAAGGGCGTACAACCAGGTCGTGCCAACCTCAGGGAAGATTCTTTCCGGTGGTGTGGATTCCAATGCCCTTCACAAGCCGAAACGGTTCTTCGGAGCTGCGCGAAACATCGAGGAGGGGGGCAGTCTGACTATACTTGCAACAGCACTCATCGACACGGGAAGCAGGATGGATGAAGTAATCTTCGAGGAGTTCAAAGGAACGGGAAATATGGAGATACACCTCGATCGGCGGCTCGTGGAAAGACGTATTTTCCCTTCCATTGATGTGTGGAAATCCGGTACTCGTAAAGAGGAGCTTTTACTCTCCGATGTGGAACAGCAAAAGCTCTGGGTTCTGCGAAAGGTGATGCATCCGATGGACGAGATAGAGATTATGGAGCTGCTTCTTGAGAAGATGAAAGCAACAAAAAACAATGCCGCGTTCCTTCGTTCGATGAACAACAATGCGTAGATTTTAACCAACCACTCACTCGTGGTTTTAAGAAAAAAGAATTGAAAAAATCGATATGCACTGTTATATTGTAGAAAGTTTATGCGACGGAGTAAAGTATGAAAAAGGGAATACATCCTGACTACAAACCTGTGGTCATCACCTGCGCGTGCGGGAACAAAATTGAAACGAGATCCACAGTTGATATATCCCATGTAGAAATATGCTCGGCATGCCATCCATTCTTTACGGGAAAACAGAAACTCATCGATACCGCAGGAAGGATAGAGCGGTTCAGGAAGAAGTACAACATCAAGGAATGATGAACGCGGGAGTGTCTGCTTTTTCACTTCTTTATACACACACATTTGCGGGTTATTCCATCAAAGATAAGGCAAAAGAGGTTTTATAATGCAGGAAAAGCTCCGTGAAAAGCCACACATCGGCGGTCAGGCAGTTATCGAAGGCGTGATGATCAGAAACCGGTACACGTACTCAATCGCAGTGAGAAAACCGGACGGCACCATTGAAGTGGTGAAGAAATCCATACATAGTCCCGCGCAGAAACATAAGATCTTTCGCGCTCCTTTTGTGAGGGGTGTCACCGCGCTCGTGGAGAATCTCGTGCTTGGGATAAAATCACTCCTCTATTCGGCAGAGGTTGCACTTCCTGAAGAGGAGCACAAAAAGAAGAAAAAAAAAGAGGGTACCTCCGCGATTTTGCTGGTTTTCGGGCTTGTACCAGCGCTCGTGCTCGGAGTAGGGCTTTTTATGGTGATTCCGAATCTTTCCACCCATTTTCTCGGTATCATTGAAACTGAATCCCCCTTTGTGTTCAATATCATAGCAGGGGGCATAAGACTTGCGGTGTTTTTGTTGTACATACTGGTTATCTCTTACATGAAGGATATCAAACGGACATTTCAATATCACGGGGCAGAGCACAAATCCATCTTCTGTTTTGAGTCAGAACGCCCCCTCGTACCTGAAGAAGCACAGCAGTTTAAGACGCTTCACCCCCGGTGCGGTACTTCCTTTCTCTTCTTTGTACTTTTCATCGCCATCATAATATTTCCCATCTTCACCATTGCGATACAGGCTGTATACCCAGATTTTGCCTCTCTGCCATTGGCATACAGGAAACTGATCACTCTCTTTCTTCATCTCTTCATTGCCCTTCCTCTCATCGCATCTCTTTCCTATGAGATGTTGAAGCTTTCAGACAGGTTTAGAGAGAATTTCATCATGAAGCTGCTCATTCTGCCTGGACTTCTTCTGCAGAGAATCACGACACGGGAACCTGACGGAGAACAGATAGAAGTGGCACTCGCTGCAGTGAAAGCTGTGTTATGAAAAAGTATATACACGCAGCACTATTGTAGTACAAATTATTATACATATTTAAATCTTCTCGTTTTCCACGAGCGAACTTATTTTCATATTTGTAGATATAAAATTGATAATTACCCTTATATGTGATATAATTTTCTATTATACAATAAATTATCAATAGTTTTTTGAAGATGGGAAACCGAAGAGAAAAAACCTATAAATTTTTTCTGTTTTATGTTGCTCTTTTTCCCCTCTTGCCAGTCTTTCTTAGGTAGTGGAAACAAAATTAGTATGAAATATTATACTTTTTTTTCGCAAATGCACTTTCCTCTATGGTGTTGATTTTTTAATTCTTTATATTCAAGAAATTAAAATAATACACATCATCAGTCAAGTTGGCATTCTAATTGCTTTTAATAATTGGAGAGAGAATGTTGAATACAGACAAGGAAGGAAAACAGGAGGTCAGCAATTTGAATGCCTACTTGATGCAGCTGAGAAGAGACAAACTTCTTACAGCAGACGAAGAAAAGGGTCTTTCCAAGAAGATTCAGCAGGGCGACAAAAATGCGCGTGAAAAACTCATAAATGCAAATCTGCGGCTCGTGGTAAAAATTGCAAAGGGCTATCTCTCAAATGATATGGATCTCCTCGATCTAATACAGGAAGGAAACCTTGGGCTCATCAAAGCTGCAGACAAGTTCGATTTCAGAAAAGACGTACGCTTCAGCACTTATGCGTCCTTCTGGATTAAGCAGAGTATCGCACGGGCGCTCTCGAACAAGAGCAGGATGATCCGCCTCCCTCACAGGAAAGAAGAAAAATTGCGGAAACTTACTCAGGCACAGAACAGGCTTTCAAAGGACTACGGGAGAAATCCCGACGCTGTTGAGCTCGCAATCGAAACGAAGATCGATGAGGAAGAGATACACAAAATCCTCAACCTCCCGGATAAGGTGCTCTCCATAGAATCAACCAGTGAAGAGACTCAGTATTCACTGAAGAGTACGGTTGAAGATCCGAAATACAATCCCGACTACATCGTGATGCGAAATTACCTTCGGGATAAGACCGAGGAGATGCTGAAAATTCTCACGGATAAAGAAAAAAGGGTACTCCTCTACCGGTATTCTTTTTTTCAGGGGGATAAATACACACTGAAGGACATCGGAAGTAAGCTTTCGATTTCTCCGGAGACTGTTCGGCAGATTGAAATGAGGGCACTCAATAAGATTCGTGAGCACTTCAATCACTTACGGGAGTTCATCCGGGAGTAAACTCTAGTAGCCTCTGGACATTGCGCGGTTTTGATCTTTTCGATAGAGGTCCTGATAGTAGTAGCCCCTGTTCTTTAATGATTCCTTCATGGATTGGGGAAATGGAATGTAGCGCCAGAATATGGACCTCACATCTTTGTGAAGCTTCTGCATTCCCTGCGATTCGAACCTAATCCAGAGTATATAATCCTGAATAAACGCTTCCTTAAGGTCCCCTTTCAGTTTGTTTTGCTGCGCATAGTCGTAGTAATGCCCCGTCAATCCCTCCTCCATCCAGTAGTGAAGCGCCTTTTCTTTTGCAACCTGCCACCGGAGATCTCCGAGCGCGCACAGAATGGTCCCTTTCAGATCCTTTGGAAAGAGCGGGAGGGCAATTCTTCCCCTACTGGTTGCTTTGTTCATTCGTTCGAAGGGTTCCCAGCAGATCCCATAAGAACCGAATGAAGGAACAATGATGAAATAGGGAACGATCCTATGTTCTTCCTGTTTGTACTTTCTGATAAAAACTCCCGGATCTATGGACTCTATTTCCGCAATAGCTGCTTTGAGGTTTTCCTTTGTGCAGATATCCAGATCACTCATCGGCATGTAAGATTTAATCAAGAACGGAAAATGGTTCCCCTGTCTTCCCACCGTCATTTTGGTCATCTGTCGTATGCAGTTAAACTCTTCTATGACTGTTTTTGTATCGATGAATGTGGAAAGATTCCTGCTGGAGTGTTCTATGGAGCCGATGTCTTCGTTTAGAGAGCGCAGAGTCCTGGAGGTTGATTCGAGGTCTTTATTGGACCTTATCAGGCCCCGAAGCAGGTCCTGAATCTTCGGAATGAGCCTTTTCTGTTCCTCACTGTACGGTGCAATCAGTGTGCCTCTGTTTCCGGGAAGCGTTTCGTGTTTGATAAGCATGGATATGCTTCCATGCAGGCTTTTTTCAAGAAGAAGGTGCTGTTCCATCTTCTGCCTGTAGTTTGCGAGTTCCGCTTCTCTTGAACCTTTTTTCCTTTCGAGACGTGCCTTTACGGCAGTCGGTGTGTTTTTCCCGGTTTTTTTTGTTTCGTCAACAGCACTTTGTTTGATTTTTCCGTTTGCCACAAGGATGAGCCACTCATCGATAAAATAGATGTCTTCAGAAGGGATACTGGATTCATTGATGTTCAGGAGCATCTGTTTTTGTGTCTCATCAATGAAACTGCTGTTCAATAAACCGTAGCGGTAGAGTGCAAGTTTCTCATCTGATAAGTCCTCGAAAAAATTGTCGATGAGCACAGTAAGCATGTTCCAGTATGCGGGGATGAGCCTTTCTCTATACATGGATTTTTCATCTTTTTCCACAGCTTTAAGGAATTTCGAAAGGAGCTCGTGTACACGCTGCCCATATTCTCCGGTTTCACTTATGATCTTTGAATAGGGATTTTTCACTGTCAGCGCGTGACTGAGATTGATCCTGCGTATATCGGTTTTCGGAATACGCTTGCCTGGCCCCGCTTTTTGGGTAATAACGGGTTCTCTTTTTTTTTCTTTTGTCTGAACCCCGAGGAGTTCCGCAATTTCAGGATCTAATTCTTCGTTGTCACTCACGTATTCACTCCGTTTTGTGTACTCTATTAAAAGTTTAACATAGGTTTTGAAAAAAATAAACCCCAATTCTTTGAATTATAAGGAAGCATATCGTTCCTGAGGCGGAAAAATGAAAAAGACCTCCAACCGTATTTCACGGCGAGGTCTTCTTTTTGGAGGTGAGGGGATTCGAACCCCTGACCCCTTGAATGCCATTCAAGTGCTCTCCCAACTGAGCTACACCCCCGACTGAATTAAGGTATAGGGGAAAAAAGGGAGTGTCAAGAACAATTCATTTTGTGTACACGATTTTGTTGTTGACTTTCAATGCCCGTGTAATATCTTAAAAACGGTTTGGGGTTCGAATGAGACGGATAGAACGAGATGGAAAGAGAAAAAGAGACCAGGAAAAAATCTACTGCGCTAACTGCTCGTACTGTGTTCTATTCAAGAAACCGGTGGGAGATACGGGCGCATATGTTTTGAGAGTTCGCTGCAGCAAGGGAATGTGGAAGAAGCGCTCGGGAGAAGAAAAAGTATACAAGTACTTCACACTCATCAGAAGAACAATGGCTACATGCCCGCATTACGACCCGATGGGTGAAGTAATTGAGTATATTCAAGAGCTCAGAAAAAACCTCCCCGTCAAGGATGAGATATACACCTATTGAGTGTCTCTTCGGCACAGAAAGGAATATGAATGAAATTGAACTGTTTTTTTGCTCTCTCTCTTTTTGTGACTGTCTGTTTGGCGTCATTGCTTCTTTCCTGTGCCACGAAACCTCCGGTCCTGTATAATAACGGGAAGCCCTTCCCCATTACTGAATATGAAAAGATCGCTCAGAGGGAGTTCGACAATAAAAATTATGAAAATGCGATTCTCTCATACAACGCAATAATCGAAAATTACCAGGATAATAAAAAGGCTGTTGTATGGGCGTATTATGAAATTGGATTTTGCAATCTCCTGCTCAAAGAGTATGAAAAAGCGGAACAGTATTTTAGAATCGTAATAAACGAATATAAGGAACCCGCTGCAACCAAGCTGGCTCAGGACCGAATTGAAGAAATCGGTGAAAAAAAGGAATAGTAGCCACCCTGTCAGAACACTTCTTCTCTTATTTCTCTCTCTTGCAGTGCTTCCTGTAACTGCCTCACTGCTGATTAACTATCCAGTTTTGTTTACCCGGTGCAGCGCGATAAGTATGAATATGATCCTGGCAGCCGCGGGGTTCATCCTTTTTCTCGGTGTGTTCTTTCTGTTCGGGCCGCCGGTGAAGAGTTACGTATTTGAGCACGAGTTGTCTCACATCATCTTTGCCCTGTTCAGCGGAGTGCGGGTAAAAAGTGTTTCATTTAGAAAGAATGGATACGTGAAAACCGAGAAAGTGAACATCTTTATTGCCCTCGCTCCCTATGCGTTTCCGCTGTATACGTTATTGTGTATCGGAGCCTTCAGGCTTGTCAGGCTGAGAAGCCAAAACCCTGTGCTTGACTACCTCTTTTACTTTTTCTTCGGGCTCACGCTTTCCTTTCATATAGTTGCGACCGTTCATTACGTGCAGATAGATCAGCCGGATCTCAGCCGGTATGGATATTTTTCGTCTCTCGTTATTATTTTTACCTGGTCTTTGTTCGTCATTGCGCTTATGTTAGCATTGATGTTTGCAAACGTTGCGGTCATGGATTTCTTTCGGAGTACACTCGCAAGCACAGTTGAGATATATACAACGTTTTTTTCTTTTTTACGGCAGTTGTTTTTACGTTTGTAAGCGGGGAAATTTTTTCTTGACATCGAAAATACCCGTATATATAATCCAACTTGATTTCATAACTTTATAGAGTTATCGTAAGGTACGTGTAATTATATATTTGAAGAGCAAACATCCTCCCGTTTTTTTTCATTGATGAGCGTAATTTTTTATATGATAAATCTTATAACAATACTTAAATAAACAGTATCCATGGTACATTTCTCCCAATCCGCTCAGAATCGTCTCGACCATCAAATCCACATATGCCTATAGGCAGAGGAGGGTACAAGTGTCAGCTAAAGTTGCAGAATATCCGGCACTTTGGATAGCAGGGGCTGCGTGTTCAGGGTGCTCAGTTTCATTGCTCAATGCGATCAATCCCAGTATTCAGAATGTGTTGATCGATCCCGTACTCCCGGGGAAGCATGTCTCTCTCAGGTTCCACGCCACAGTGATGGCGGGACAGGGGGAGCCTGTTATCAAAGTATTGAAAGAGACGGCAAAGGGGAAACCGAAAGAATACATTCTTATCATCGACGGTTCCATACCGACTGCCGAAGATGGTCTCTTTTGCAGACTCGGAGAGTTCGAAGGAGAGGAAGTTACGATGAAGGATATGGCGGCGGAGCTTTCAAAGGACGCCCTCGCGGTACTCGCTGTCGGAACCTGCGCGGCATTTGGTGGCATTCCCTCCGGGGCTCCCAATCCTACCGGTGCATTGTCGGTTATGGAGTTTTTCAAAACGGAGGGAATACACACTCCTCTCATCAACATACCGGGGTGTCCTCCGCATCCAGACTGGATGACCGGCACCATTGCACAGATTCTTCTGAACGGTATACCCGGAACGGACGACCTTGATGAAAAACTGAGGCCGAAGGCGTTTTTTGGAGCGCTGATTCACGAGAACTGTCCCAGGAGGGCGTATTTCGATGCCGGTCAGTTTGCGAAAAACCCAAGTGATCCTGGGTGTCTCTACGAAATTGGATGCAAGGGGCCGTATACCTATGCGGACTGTCCCACACGGCAGTGGAATAACGGAGTAAACTGGTGTATCGGTGCAGGTGCGCAGTGTATCGGATGTGTGGAACCCGATTTTCAGGACAAATACGCGCCGATGTTCAAAAAAATAGATGAACAAGGGCTTGAGAAGTTCAAGATTAAAACTCGCTAATAACAATATTCGGAGGGTGAAAATGGCGACAAAGATAACGATTGACCCCATCACGAGGATAGAGGGTCACATGAAAATAGAAGCCACAGTTGATAACGGGATGGTAAAAGATGCTAAGTGTGCAGGAACGCTCTTCAGGGGTTTTGAGATTATTCTCAGAGGGAGGGACCCCCGCGATGCTCAGCGAATTACCCAGCGTGTGTGCGGTGTATGCCCCGCGATTCATGGAACTGCCGCAGCTCTCAATCTCGATAGTGCGTTTGAAATTGCCGACAAAGTCCCTGACAACGGCAGAATACTCAGAAACCTCGTTCTGGGCTCGAATTACCTTCAGTCCCATATCCTCCACTTCTATCATCTCGCTGCTCTCGATTTTGTCGATGTAGCGTCCGTTGCCGAGTACAAAGGGGATGATCAGGAACTCAACGCTTTGAAGGATTTCATTGTAAGAGGGGAGCTTGCACCTTTTGTTCCGCGGTACGAGGGTGACTACCGGTTTGATGTATCAACAAATCAGCTTCTGACGAAACACTACCTCACTGCTCTCGAAATGAGAAGGCTTGCACATGAAATGCTCTCCCTCTTCGGTGGGAAAATGCCGCACAATGCATCGGTTGTTCCGGGAGGGATAACGGAACGTCCGACAGTTGACAAAATATCCGGATTTTTCTGGAGGCTGAACAGAATAAGGAAATTTATCGATGACGCGTATATACCTGATGTCATCGCTGTTGCGCAGGCCTATCCGGATAACTGGAAAATCGGTGAAGGCCCGGGAAATTTCCTCTCGTACGGGGCATTCGATCTCGACGGCAAAAGCTCAGATTATGCGACGAGAAAAAGGCTCTTTTTACAGGGTGCAGTGGAACAGATGAGCAGTTTCAAGGTGCTCGACACGGATAAAATCACAGAGAGTGTGAAACACTCCTGGTACACCGGTGACGATGCTGTGCACCCATCAGTGGGCGAAACACTCCCCAATGCCCGGAAGAACGGGGGCTATAGCTGGATTCGTTCTCCGCGGTATGAAGGGAAGGTGTATGAGGTGGGGCCGCTCGCGCGTTGGGTTGTCTCTTACTTTGGGGGGCAACCGGAGGTAAAGGAGGCGATCGACTCACTCATGAAGACTGCGGGAATCGAGCTGAAGTGGATGAACTCAGTTCTCGGACGGCATGCGGCCCGGGCGCTCGACGCGAAACTTGTTGCAGACAGCATGGCCAAATGGGTGCTCGAGCTCAAAACCGGTGAACCTGTATGCGCTGCCTTTGAGATCCCAGACGTCGCGGAGGGAATGGGTATCGTTGATGGTCCCAGGGGTGCGCTCGGCCACTGGATCTCAATAAAAGAAAAGAAAATCGAAAGATATCAACTTGTTGTTCCTACAACGTGGAACGGATCTCCGAAGGATGAAAAAGATCAACCGGGTCCCATGGAACAGGCTCTTTTGGGAACGCCGGTGCAGGACGTAAAAAATCCCTACGAGCTCGTTCGCATTGCACGCTCATTCGATCCGTGCCTTGCGTGCTCGGTTCACACGGTGAACATAAAAGGGACGAAGCTGGGGGCTATGAGAGTTGTCTGAGAAAAAGGTTGCTGTTATTGGAATCGGAAATATTCTCATGGGAGACGAGGGTGTCGGAATCATGGTGATTCAGGAGCTTGCAAAAAGACGTTTTTGTGGTGACGTTACCTTCGTCGATGCCGGAACCGCATTTTTTTGTATTGTGTCCACACTGCGAGACTATGACAAGCTCATCATCGTGGATGCGGTATATGGCGGAGGGAAGGCTGGTACAATCTACCGGTTTGGAATGGATGACGTGGCTGCACGAGAGGATTGTGGGCTTTCTTTGCATGACTTCGGTGTATTGGAGTCCATTCAACTCGAAAGAATTGTTGCCCGGTTTCCGCGGGATGTCGTTTTTTACGGTATCGAACCGCAAGCCGTGAGTTTTTCACTGGATGTTTCTCTTGTATGCCGTAAAGCCGTGATGTGTGCTGTGCAAAAAATTATGGACGATCTCGGACGTGCAGATATTCACGATGTTGGGGTGAAACACGGCACACCCCGGGACGATTCTCAGGCTTTATCGAATCTGAGAAGCCAGAATACAAACTAAGGAGGAACACGAATGGTTGTCAATGTTCCAAAACCCCAAGATGAGTTGCTCGACTTACTTGATGGTTATCATTCTCTGTTCATTGTCGGCTGTGGAGGATGTCCGGTCGGCTGTGATTCTGGAGGTACAGAAAGAATCGAAGAGCTTGCCACATTTCTCACGAAAAACGGAAAAAAAGTCATTGGAAGTGTGCTGATCGATTTCCTCTGCAATAAAGCACTTGTCGGCTCCAAGCTCATATATCATATCGAAAAGTTGAAAGGAACGGAGGGCGTTGTCGTGGTATCCTGCGGGATCGGAGTGCAGGCCACAGGAAAGATGATTGATATTCCGGTTATTCCAGCAAATGACACTCTTTCGAGTCAGGGTATGCAGGGGTTGTGGCCATCCGAAGAGCGGTGTGCCGGCTGCGGGACCTGTTATCTCGCACTCACAGGAGGAATCTGTCCAATCACATCGTGCTCGAAGAGCCTTATAAACGGAATGTGTGGTGGGCAACACGACGGGAAGTGTGAGGTCGAAACCGACAGAGATTGCGGATGGTATCAGATCTACACGCGCTTGAAGGAAGTGGGAAAGCTTGACAATTTGAAAAAAATCCCGCGGTTGCGAGACTACAGAAAGATGGACGTTTCCGATACAGAGAGGAACACGACTCGGTGGGCTCTTGAGAAAGAGAACATGTATGAGGCACCGCAACAGAGTTCAGAGAAAGAGGAGGCATAGAATGAGCAGATTGCAGGAAAGCCTGAAGGAAGGTAAGTTCACTATCACCGGTGAGATAGGACCTCCCAAGGGAGTGGATCTGCACCACTGCATGGAAGACGAGGTCGAATATATCAAGGACCGCGTTGTTGCAATCAATGTAACGGACAACCAGAGCTCCGTGATGCGCATCAGTTCCCAGAGTATATGTGCACTCCTTGTTCAGAAAGGCCTTGAGCCAATACTGCAGATTACCTGCAGGGACAGAAACAGGCTTGCCATCCAGGGCGACGTTCTCGGTGCATATGTACAGGGAATCAGAAATATCCTGTGTCTTACAGGCGATCACAATTCCGCGGGTGACCATCCTGAAAGCAAGCCGGTTTTTGACCTGGATTCTGTGAGTCTGCTCGACGCGATTTCAAGCCTTAAGGAAGGGAAGGACCTCGCGGGACAGGAATTGGAGGGAGTACCGGAAGATATCTTTCAGGGTGCGATCGTAACTCCAGGTGCGGATCCGGTAGAGATGCAGCTCATAAAAATGGAGAGAAAAATCGAGGCCGGAGCGCAATTTTTCCAGACACAGGCAATATATGATACAGTGGCATTCGAGAATTTCATGAAAGAGGCTTCGAAATTCAAGGTTCCTGTTCTCTGTGGAGTCGTACTCATAAAGTCAGCCGGTATGGCGAAGTATATGAACAACTTCGTGCCGGGCGTTCAGGTGCCGGATGAGATGATAAAACCGCTCAGCGAGGCTCCAAAGGAAGACAGACCGAAGAAGAGCGTCGAGCTCATGTCGGAGTTTATAAAGGAGGTCAAGCCGATGTGCGAAGGACTCCATATCATGGCCATGGGGTGGGAGAAATATGTGCCGGAAATGTTGGACATGTGCGAGCTCTAAGCGACCAGAAAGACGGAACCAATGCCGTATTTCGTCTTGTTTCCCGATGTGCGGCGTGCAAAAAAACCACCTCGGAAAGGTGGTTTTTTCCTTTTCGGGCTAGTGAGATTTGAACTCACGACCTCACGGTCCCGAACCGTGCGCGCTACCAAACTGCGCTATAGCCCGCCCACGGAGAATGAAAATATCGGGAGCGACGGGGATTGAACCCGCGATCTCCGGCTTGACAGGCCGGCGCGATAACCATCTTCGCTACGCCCCCGTAACAGCGGCAAATGTACACATATTCATACCCTCTGTCAAGCATTTTTCAAGAGTCGTATCCTGTGAAAATTAAAAAAAACACGGTAAATTCCGATGAATAGAGTGAATGGAGATGCCTATGAAAACATCGAGCAGGGTTTATTTTATCTTCTTGACCCTTATTGCTGTCCTTGCTGTTTCCTGCGGTACCACCACAGGACTCTACAAAAATGTGCAAACTTCTTCCCGTCAGGGTGTGTGGCACAGAGTGGAACAGGGACAGACCCTATGGCGGATTGCGAAAACCTACCGAGTCTCACTTGAAGAGATAAAGGACGCGAATGACATAGAGGATGTCATTCACGTATCCACCGGAACGTGGGTGTTTATTCCGGACGCACAAGAGGTACTCTATGTTCAGGGAAGTGTGAGTGGTTCACCCCCCGATCTCGAAGCGGTGGCATTTGTATGGCCGGTGCTGGGTGAGATAGTCAAGCCCTTCGGCAGGGATCAGAATGACTTCAACTACGGAATAGACGTACAGACGCAGGGTCCCAGCAATGTTCGTGCTGCTGAAAAAGGGAAAGTTGTGATATCCGGCATTATCAGAGGATACGGCAAAACGATCATCATTGAACACGACAATGATTTCATCAGTTTGTATTCAAGGGATCTGCAGAGTTTTGTAAAAGAAGGACAATCTGTGGACAAGAACTCGGTTATCGCCAAGATTGAGATTCCAAGAAACTCTGAAAAGGCCGTTGTTCACTACGAACTTTTTTACAAAGGGAAACCGGTAAACCCTCTTTATTATTTACCTTAGTTTCTTTGTTCGTTATTATTATATTGGCAAAATAGATAGCGATGTATGGAGCTAGGATGAATCTCTATACATGCGTACTTTTTTCCAAGCTTCAGTCTCTCCTTTTTACAGCGAGATAGGTGCTGATTTCATGAATATGCTGAACAATGATCACCAGGATCGTCCATATGACTCCCATGCGGAAGAGGACGATCCTCTTGCTTATTATCTAAAGCAGATCAACAAGATACCTCTCCTGAACCCGGAAAAAGAGAAAAAATGCTACATAGAAATTAGGTATTTCAAGGAGACGCTGCAGAGCCTGTCAGAAAAACTAAAATCGGGAGAAGTTGACAAAAAGGGGTATGAAAGAGAAAAGACAGTTTATGAAAAAAAACTCGTAGACGTGAAAAATATTCTCGTGACTGCGAATCTCAGGTTGGTTGTCAGCATTGCAAAAAAATATCAGCATAGGGGGCTGTCTCTTATCGATCTTATTGATGAGGGGAACATTGGACTCATAGAGGCAATAGACCGTTTCGATTATACGAGAGGTTTCAAATTCAGTACGTACAGCACCTGGTGGATACGGCAGTCCATCATCAAAGCAATTGCAGACAAGGGCAGGGTCATACGATTGCCGATACATATGCTGAACACGATACGGAAATGTTATTTTATTACAAAACAGCTCACCCAGCAGTTGGGAAGAGAACCCACACCCGAAGAAATTTCAGAGCACCTTGGCGTATCGAAGGAAAAGGTGGTGAAAATTCTTCATATAGCCCAGGAACCCGGATCCCTTGAAGCGCCGGTAAACATCGACGGCTCATCTGAGCTCGGAGACCTTATAGAAGATACGGAGGGTGAAGTCCACGAAGATGCAATCTTCTTTATGGCCCTGCAGGAGTTGCTTCAACAGGTGCTCAACAAGCTGAGCATGCGTGAGAAAAGAATCATAGAATTGAGATTCGGGCTGGATGGTGAAGGCCCCTATACACTTGAGGAAACCGGAAATATTCTGGGGATCACCAGAGAAAGAGTGAGACAGATTCAGAATGGAGCACTGAAGAAGCTAAAAAGTTTCAAGCTCTCCAAAGACCTGAAAGAATTCACATATGATGAGTAACAAATAGGTGCGTGTTGAGGAGAATGTATGGGCATAGAAAAGTACATTAGGAATGTTCCTGATTTCCCAAAACCAGGAGTACAGTTCAAGGATATCACAACGCTCTGGAAGCAGAGCGCTGCATTCAGGGAATCGATCGATATTCTGTACGAGCGGTACAAGGACATGGAGATTCACAAAGTCGTTGGAGCAGAATCAAGAGGGTTCATCGTTGCAAGCCCTCTTGCCTATCTTCTCAATGCTGGTTTCGTACCGGTAAGAAAAAAAGGAAAGCTTCCCTATAGGCAGGTCGAGGTGACCTATGAGCTGGAATATGGTACGGATACTCTCTGTATCCATGAGGATGCGATCAGCAGAGGGGAAAATACCCTCATCGTGGATGACCTTCTTGCAACCGGTGGTACGGTACGGGCCATGATCGATCTTGTGAAGAAACTCGGCGGAAATGTCACGGAACTCGCTTTTTTGGTTGAACTTGAGTTTCTCAATGGGAGAAAAGGGATAGAAGTGCCGGTATTCAGCATAATAAAATATTCAGAGGAGTGAGTGTGAGATTGCACAGGAAATGTTAAGGAACCAGAGGATGTAACCGATATATTGTAGTAGATTTTTTCACATATCTTTTGAAATAGAACATATTTGACGATATAATATATAAATAACGGAGATGAACAGAGTTGAACGTGCGCCTGCACACAGGCGCTCAAGTATACAATTATTCGTTTCCGTGACAGGAATTCTCTTTGATGATCGATGAATTTTCCTTGAGTTCAATTACAATCGCGACACCCGAAAAAGTTCTCTCCAATGCAAGCATCACGGTCACACAGGGAAAAATAAAAGATTTCTCGAAATCTTCAGAAAAAGACTATCAATTCGATAAATCATCAATCCTCTTTCCTGCGATCATCAATGCGCATGATCACCTGTTCGGGACCTATTACCCCAAAGTCGGTACTGGCACTTACATCTGCTGGCTCCCTTGGGATTACGATCTGAAGAGCTCTCCGGTCTATGAAGAGAGGAACCGGAATACCCCATTCGAAATCTATCTAATTGGAGCATACAAGAATCTTATTTCAGGGGTAACGACTGTTCACGATCACATTCCACACCATATAAATGAACCGTATATCGACAAACTTCCGGTGCGTGTGCTCAAGGATTACACCCTCGCGCACGAGGCTTCCGTGTACGATCTAAAGTGGGGTGACGGAATAGATGTCGAGCACAGGAGGGCGGTGCAGAAAAACGTCCCCTTTGTTACCCATATAGAAGAGGGCTTTGACAGAGAATCGATGAGGGGGATCGACGTACTCGAGGACTACAAGGCCCTCAGCGAACATACCGTGCTTATACACGGCATTGGATTTTCAGATGATGACATTAAAACCATTGCAAAACGGAAGGCAAACTTTGTATGGTGCCCAGGCTCGAACATGTACATGTTTGCAAAAACCGCACGGATAAAGGAAATTATTGATGCTGGGATAAACGTTTCGGTCGGAACAGACTCTCCCGCATCCGGTGAGCTGAATATACTGCATGAGATTCGCTTCGCAAAAAAAATCTATAATGAGATGTACGGTAAAGATCTCGAAGACAAGATGATCGTACGAATGATCACGGTAAATCCTGCAAAGGCGTTCAGGGTTCAGGACAGGCTCGGCTCTCTTGAGAAAAACAAGATCGGGGATATGCTGATTATCGATGGTGAGAAAAAAGACCCGTATGCTTCTCTTGTGAATGCAGACTTCAAAGATATTTCGCTTGTATTCAGAGCGGGAATGCCCATGTACGGAGATAAAAGGTACGAACACATATTCAAAGATTTTGGACAGGAATATTCACACATTACCGTAGACGGTGGCGAGAAGCTCATTGTCGGAGATCCGCAAACCCTCATGGAGACGGTGCGAAAGAATGCGGGATACAAAAAAGAGCTCCCATTCTTACCGATATAGGATAAATAAGTGCCTGGTATTCTGAGAAATTACAAGGCTGGTTCTGTCATCTATTTCATGGGGGATATAGGTGACAATATCTATATCCTGAAGTCGGGAGTGGTCAGCCTGATTCATCACTCTATCGAAACAGGGGAGGAAGTAAGGGAGACCATAAACAATGGGGAATTTTTCGGTGTGAAGTCCGCACTTGCAAAAAGGCCCCGGGAGGAAACGGCGCTCGTGATCAAGGATTCCCACGCACTTGTGCTTACAAACGAGGAGTTCGAGCTGCTCATCACAAAGAACATCAAGATAATCACGAATTTTTTAAGAGTCTTCAGCAACCAGCTGAGGAAAGTGGGAAAGCTCGTCCATAATTTTTTGGATCACGAGGAAGTTGGAGACAATCAGGCCGAGCTGTTCAAAATTGGAGAATATTACCTGAAAAACCACAGCTATAAACAGGCACACTACGTGTACAACACCTATCTGAAACATTATTCCAACGGAACCTTTGCACAGCAGGCAAAGGAGCGACTTGCAGCGGTGAAAGATGCGCTCGAGGGAAAAGGAACAGGAACGTATACGAATGTGCTCGACGAGGGGGCGGGACCCGCTGAGACCGGTGGTGAAGAAAAAGCGGATGCGGAAGCGGTTTCTTCGGAACCGACTGAGGGAGAAGAAAATATCGATGTGGCAACAAAGTACTACGATGCAATTAGTCTTTTTTCCCAGGAGCGCTTTGAAGAAGCCTACAAGATGTTCAAAGCCCTTCTCTCCTCAGAGACGCTCAACGCTGACGCACAGGAATACAAACCGAAAATTGAGTTTGAAATGGGGCGCTGCCTGATGGCATTGCAGATGAACAAAGAAGCGGTCCTCACCTTCACCAATATGATCAAAAAATATCCCAAGGATGAAAATGTAAAGGATGCCCTTTTCAATATCGGAGTTGTCTACAAGCAGCAGGGCAATAAAGAAAAAGCTGCGTCGTTTTTCAACAAGGTATTGCGTATGCCTCCGGAAAGCCCCATTGACAAAAAAGCGAAAAAAGAGCTTGCAGGGCTAAATTAACGTGGAAAAAGAGAGGAACAGCAACAGAAGATGAAAATGGACAATACCATGTTTGCCAAATTTGGTGAAACTTACCAGCCTGGGGACATCATCTTCTGCGAGTACGAACCTGGCAACGATTTTTACATCCTGCAGGATGGGAGAGTAAAAGTCACCAAAATCGTATCCGACAGCGAAAAGACCCTCGACATTTTTCATCCAGGGGACGTCTTCGGGGAGATGGCCATACTCGAGGATCAACCGAGGAGTGCAACAGTCATCGCGATGGATAAGATCAAGGTGTTGAAATTCAACAGGCAGAATTTCAATCTCCTCCTCCAGGCAAACCCTCAAATGGCTGTGAAGCTTTTAAAAATTTTTTCAAACAGAATATACGACGCAAAACGAAGACTGCTCATCCTTACCCTGCCGGACATCGAATCAAAGGTATGCGATGTTTTTCTCATGCTCGCGGAAAACCAGGGCATATCCCCGAAGACAACAGAGCCTACCACATTCAGCAGCACGATTCAAGAGATTGCAAACTGGTGCGGACAGAAACCGAACAGAGTGAAGGACGTTCTTGTGCACCTTTCGAACTCCGGTAAAATACAGCTCTTTGAGGATAGAATTATCGTGAAGAATCTCTACGAGATGTTCCGCCTCGTCAGAAACAAGAGAAAGGCCCGTTCAAAAGAATAACCTCCCTATTTTCTCCGCAGCCATTCATGAGTTCCGTATTTGTTCTCCGCCAGCTCAACCGTTTTCTGCAGTTCTTTCTCGCTCAACTCACCGTCCACAAGAGTAATATGCTTTCCGAAGCCGGTTTTTAATGCAAAGAGAAGCTCTTCTTCATCCACTCGTGTGCCGGAAACTTCTGCCAGTGAAGAAACAGACTTGGAAGATTTTGCGTCCGCAGTGAGATAATTCGTAATTTTCGAATAGGATCCAGTCAGTGGTATCGCTCCGTGCTGGAGTACAATCCCGTCCTTAATGACCTGTGCGCTGCCGATGAGCTTCCCTCTTTTCAATGATTCCACTTCAAACTGTGCAGGAGAAGCGAAGCAGTTTGCAGAGTGAAGGTTTCCACGGCTCTTTTCCGCAATCTTTGATTGTATCCCCAGGCACTGAAGGGAACTGACGAGACACTGTGCGATAAAGATGAACAGATCTTTTTTCCTAAAAGGGGTAAAATCCTCTTCTGAGAAGAGAATGCTGTACGTCAGCTCTTCATGATGGAGGACCGCTCTCCCGCCTGTAAGACGCCGAACGACACCGATACTATCGTTTTGGCACTCGTCCAGGTCGAGGTCAGAGATTTTTTGAAAATATCCAATTGTGATGGTGGGAGGATTCCACTTATAGATTCTGAGGATAGGTGTTGAAGTACCGTTTCTAAGCCCGATCATGACCGCCTCGTCCATTGCCATGTTTGTACTGCTGCTGCCGGTTCCTGTATACACGAAACGAAACGGTCTTTGGTTGGTAGCGGGCATTACATGTCCTTTCCTGCGCTGTAAATGAAAATCAGTCGGGTATGTCCCCGTCCGCGGGTTCCCACGGCACAGAATTGTTTTCCGTTGCGTTGAAAGCCGGCCCGGCATCTCCTGTATTCGGGGTATCTTCAGAGGAGTATGGCGTTTCCGAAAGAGTGTGGCTTCCGTCTTGTCCGCTTCTGTCATCGATTTGGGGTGCGAAAGCGGGTTGTTCAACGCCTGTGATACTGTCACTCTGCTGGTCTTCAGGTTGAGTGGTTTCGTGCGGGGATGGTGATCCTGATTCCAGTTCCGGCTCCGATCCTTCAGGTGCTTCGCCGGTGTCGCTCATTGCTCCATCCCCTGTTTCATCTAAATCGTAAAACAATGATTCCTCTTCATAGGGGCTCACCTCTTCTTCTTCTTCAATGTTAAATGTCTTATTTCTCGATCGAGAATCAGAATCACTTGTTGATAACGTTTTTTTCCGTTGGAAAATCTCCACGTTAAAGGATTCCTCCTTCTTTCCTCCTCTGCAGTCGTAGCAGTATTCAGTGGGGATAGTTCCGTCGAGGAAATACTCCGTGATGGTGTTCGCGCAATATTTTGTGGGGAGAAGCCCCGATTCCCTGCACACTTTTACGCTGTACACGCCTTTGGGCTTCGAATACCAGGAAGGGGGGATGTCCTTGAGCGCGTCTCTCATGAACCGTGCCCAGATCGGCCCAGCAACAATACCGCCGGCCTGTCCACGTCCGAGTGAGATACTGTTGCGGTCGAATCCCACCCAGACGGAAGCAACGAGATCGGGAGTAAACCCTGTGAACCAGGCATCTTTCCAGTTCTGTGTCGTTCCGGTCTTGCCTGCTGCCGGTCGTGTGAACTCGTTCTGTGTTGCGGCTCTGTATCCGGTCCCCCCTGGACGCATCACGTCTCTGAGCATGTCCAGTATGATGAAATTGGTGGGTTCCGGAATTATCTGCCGTACTCCCTTCGACATCTGTACTTTCCGCAGGTCAGCCTCAAAATTATCGATGAGGTTGCCGTCGCGGTCGAGAACGTAGAGGACCGCAATAGGGATCACCTCCTGCCCCTGGTTCGCAAACGTGGCAAACCCCTTTACCTGTTCATAGGGGGAGAGTTCGACAACACCGAGGGCTATCGAATAGACCTTGGGAAATCTTTCCTCGATTTCCGCTTTTTCTGTTATACCGAGAATCGAGGATGCATATTTCACCACCGTTTCCACTCCAAGTCTGTCGACGATTTTCGCCGTTACGATATTGATCGAACGTCTCAAGGCTTCACGCAACCGGACCTTTCCGTGGTACAGTCCCCCGTAGTTATCGGGAATGTATTCCTCGTTTCCATCGTAGAAAACGACCGGACTATCGACGATTATGGAAGCAGGATTGAATATTTTCGTGTCAATCGCAGCAGTGTAAATATAGGGCTTGAATCCGGAACCTGTCTGACGCCTTATTTGTACAGCTCTGTTGAATTGATTGTCCTCTGTAAAGTTGCTTCCTCCCACCATTGCAGTGATGTAACCCGTTTTCGGTTCCATGGCCAAGAGAGCACCTTCCACTTTTTGAAACGTGCCTGCGCTCTTGTCGATTCTATAGGAACTCTCGATAATGCGGTTTATGTGATCTGCATCGAAGAGAAACGAAAGCATGTCGAGCGGCGCGATCAAATTTTTATCGAGGTAGCTCAAAATCCGTTCTTCGTTTTTGTGGGATCCGATATCGAGTGTATCCAGGCCAAAAAGAAGGGAGAGCATATCCAGAGAATCCAGGATTTTTTTATCCAGGTTTTCTCTCACCATATTCATCGTATCGTTATAGATTACATTCTGACTGTCCAGACCTTCCCGAAGGTACTTTTCGGCGAGTTCCTGATGGGTGAGATCGAGGGATGTATAGACTTTGAGACCATCGGTGTATATCCTTTTCGAACCGTACAGTTTTTCAAGTTTCTGGCGCACGTATTCAACGAAATGAGGGGCCCTGTTCTCTGCAATCAGGTGAACAGACTGAGAGGGTGAGCGCATCTGCAGCCTGAAGTTTACCCAGAAATCCTGAAAGGAATCATAGGCTTCCTCGCTCGTAATCATTTTATTTCGAATCATACTTTCAAGAACGAGCTCCTGCCGCCTCCGTGCGAGATCGGGGTTCTTGATCGGTGAAAGCCTGTTTGGAGACTGAGGGAGCCCCGCAAGGAGGGCGCATTCAGCAAGAGTTAGATCTTCAACATGTTTGTCGAAGTAAAACTGTGTTGCGGCCTCTATGCCGTATGCTCCATGACCGAAGTATATCTGGTTGAAATAGAGTGTGAGAATTTCATTTTTTGAGTATTTTTTTTCGATTTTCAGTGCGAGCCATGTTTCTTTCAGTTTTCTCACGATTGTTTTTTCTTTTCCCGTAAACAGCGTGCGTGCAAGCTGCATTGTGATTGTACTGGCCCCCTGGCTCGGTCTCCCCGTTTTGATATTCACCAGAAGCGCTCCGAACACCCTCTTCACATGGATACCCCGGTGCGAAAAAAACTGAATATCTTCTATTGCGAGAAGCGCATTGACGAGATTTTTCGGGAGTTTTTCAAAT